>Ga0307372_10005141_pt1 | contig 19784 bp, 9 predicted proteins | sample OX1MG_FD_202533 | JGI IMG/M metagenome (GOLD analysis project Ga0307372, IMG submission 202533) | Soil microbial communities from Risofladan, Vaasa, Finland - OX-1 | ecosystem: Environmental > Terrestrial > Soil > Coastal area > Acid sulfate soil | place: Finland: Risofladan, Vaasa | collected...
CATTCGGCAATTGATGTAGCCAACCTGGAGGCGTCCATTGATTTCTATACGCGCTTGCTCGGCCTGAGTGTCGAATCCCGCTCAGTCAATACAGGTCCGGAGCAGGTGCGACTGGATCATGCACCGGATGTCCTTGTGGAAGTGGTCGCGCTGCAACCGGCGATGCAGGGACTGCCTCACCTGGAGCTGCTTGGCTATGCACAGCCAGCCAGTGGCTTTCTTCCGGTTGATCCAAAATCAAATGATATTGTTGCCGACCGAACGGTCCTACAGGTTAACGACCTGCCGCGGTTGATGAAAGCACTTGATGCTGAAAGCGTAAAGTTCATCTCGCCACAGATTGCGACAATGCGTAATGGCGATCGAGCCGTGTTGGTGCGTGATCCCACTGGTCATATACTGATGCTCATGGAACTTCACAGTGTGTAAACCGCTGCCTTATAACATGTCAAGTGAGCCTCCCCATCGAACAGCCTGATAGTCCGCAACCGGGCGTTGCTCGGGCATTACCACACATCGTCATCCTCGGTGCCGGGTTTGGCGGCCTGAGCTGCGCCAAGGCATTACGCCGGGCGCCTGCCCGCATCACGGTCATAGATCAGCGCAACTTCCATCTGTTCCAGCCGCTGCTGTATCAAGTGGCGACAGCGGCCCTGTCACCGGCTGACATCGCCATGCCGATCCGCTGGATCCTCCACCGTCAGTGTAATACCCGGGTGGTACTCGGTCGTGTCGAAGCAATAGATCGTCATACGCACAGCGTGTGCATAAATAATGACGCAAATCTAATCCACTATGATTACCTAGTGATCGCGACTGGTGCGCGGCATGCCTATTTCGGCCACGATGACTGGGAACCGTTCGCGCCCGGCCTGAAAACCATCGAGGATGCCATCATTATCCGTCATCGTGTTCTGGATGCGTTCGAGATGGCCGAAGTAACCGGCAATGCAGATGCACGCCGCCGTCTGCTGTGCTTCGTCGTCATCGGCGGCGGACCCACCGGCGTGGAAATGGCAGGTGCGATCGCGGAACTGGCCAAGACCGAGCTCGCAATGAAGTATCGCAGCTTGTATGCGCAAGCTGTTCGGGTCATCCTGGTGGAAGCCGGTCCACGGCTGTTATCCGCATTTCCGGCATCGCTCGTGGAAAAGGCGCAGCAATCACTTGTTAAATTGGGCGTCGAGGTGCTAACAAACACCGCCGTCGAGGGCTGCGATGCGGGCGGCATAGTAGTCGCGGGCCGGCGTATTGATGCGAGTACGCTGATCTGGGCTGCCGGTGTCGAGGCGTCTCCCGCCGCGAAGTGGTTGGGCGTCGCAGCCGATCACGCGGGACGCGTGCGTGTCGGGCCCGATTTGTCCCTGAGCGATGATCCCGCGGTGTTTGTCATCGGCGACACCGCACAGGTGACCAATCCCAATGGCACCCCCGTCCCCGGTATCGCCCCGCCCGCCAAACAGGAGGGCGCCTATGTGGGCAAGCTACTGCTACGGCGGCTCACCCGCAAACCCGCGCTGCCAAACTTTCACTACCGAGACTACGGCAATCTCGCCACCATCGGACGCAAATCCGCGATCGTGGATTTCGGCTGGTTGCAGCTGAGCGGCCGGCCGGCGTGGCTTACCTGGGGCGCCGCGCATATTTTCTTTCTCATTGGATTTCGCAACCGCGTTATGGTGGCCCTCTCCTGGCTCTGGTCCTATCTGACCTCCGAATACGGCGCGCGTCTCATCACCGGCAGCGGCCGGGAACCACAAGATAGGGCTTAACAGGATGTTGAAAAAGGCCATGAATTACGATTTTCAAAATCCTGCTGAAAATGCTTGTGTCGGCACTCTGACTATCCGCGGCGCAGCAACGCCAGCGCGTGCTGACAGACGTTCTCCACGCTAAAGCCGTATTCACGCATCACTACCTCACCGGGCGCTGAGGCGCCAAAGCGTCCCACGCCGAGCACCTCACCATGATCGCCCACGTAGCGCTGCCAACCCTGGGCCACGCCCGCCTCCACCGCGAGCCGCACAAGTACTGCAGGCGGCAACACTTCATCACGATACTTTTGCGGCTGGACATCGAACAACTCCCAACTCGGCATGGAGACGATGCGCGCCATGACATTCTGCGCCTGCAATTGCTGTTGCGCCACGACGATCAGATTTACCTCAGAACCGCTAGCAATCAGGATCACGTCCGGTTTTCCGCCGGGCGCATCCGCCAGAATATATGCGCCGCGCCGTAGGCTATCGGCCGCGGCGTAGCGACCGCGATCCAACGTCGGCAGGTTCTGGCGCGTTAATACCAGCGCCACTGGATGATCCTTGGCTTCTAGCGCCACACGCCAAGCCACGGCGGTTTCGTTGGCATCGCCAGGCCGGATGACCATGAGGTTTGGCATTGCCCGCAAACCTGCCAACTGTTCCACCGGCTGATGCGTAGGTCCATCCTCACCCAGTGCTATGCTGTCATGCGTGAAAACATAGATCACCTGCAATCCCATGAGCGCGGCGAGACGCATGGGCGGACGCATGTAATCGGAAAAGATCAGGAAGGTGGCGCCGAACGGCAGCGTGCCACCGTGTGCCGCCAGACCGTTCAGGACAGAACCCATGGCGTGCTCGCGCACACCAAAATGCAGATTGCGGCCGACAAAGCTCCAACCCCCGCCCAGTGAACCTTCCCGGTCGCTGGCATTTGTACCGCCCGGTTCAAAATCGCCGAGTCCCTTTAGGGCGGTGTGCGTCGAAGGATCCAGGTCTGCGGAACCGCCGATCAGGGCCGGCAATCGCGGTGCAACCGCATTCATCACCTTCCCGGATGCAACCCGCGTGGCCATGCCCTTGGCATCTGCTGGAAATACCGGGATATCCGCATCCCAGCCTTTGGGCAATTCACCATCAATGCGTTGTTGCAGTTCCTCGGCGAGATCCGGAAACGCCTTTGCATATGCGTTGAACTGGCTATGCCACAGCGCTTGAGCTTGTCTGCCCCTTGTGAGCGCTTCACGGAAATGCTTCAGCGCCGCTTCCGGGATGTAAAACGCCGGCTCTACCGGCCAGCCCAGATTTTGCTTGCTGAGCTTGACTTCTTCCACGCCCAGCGGCGATCCGTGTGCCTCGAAGCTATCCTGCTTGTTCGGCGATCCGTAACCGAGATGGGTGCGCACCAGGAGCAGCGATGGACGTTTGCTCTCAGCGCGCGCCGCGCGCAAGGCTGTGTCGATGGCGGTGGAATCGTTGCCATCCTCGATGAATTGGGTGTGCCAGCCGTAGGCCGCAAAGCGCTGCGCCCGATCCTCGGTGAAGGTGATGTCGGTACCGGCAGATAGCGTGACGTAATTGTCATCGTAGAGGTAAATCAGTTTGCCCAGTTGCAAATGGCCGGCGAGCGAAGCCGCTTCCGAGGCGATGCCCTCCATCAGATCGCCATCGCTGACGATGCCATAAGTGAAATGCTTGATGATCTCAAAGCCGTCACGGTTGTAGCGCGCCGCCAGGTGTGCCTCCGCCATGGCCATACCTACTCCGTTGCCGAAGCCCTGACCGAGGGGTCCGGTGGTGGTCTCAACGCCCGGTGTAAGTTCGCGCTCCGGATGGCCGGGCGTGAGGCTACCCCATTGCCGGAACAGCTTGAGCTGTTCGAGTGGCAGATCATAGCCGGTCAGGTGCAGCAGACTGTAGAGCAGCGCTGAGCCATGTCCGGCGGACAATACAAAACGATCCCGGTCGAACCATTCGGGGTTGGCCGGATGATGTTTGAGGAAGCGGGTCCACAACACGTAGGCCATGGCTGCGGCGCCCATCGGTAGACCGGGATGGCCGCTGTCAGCTTTTTGCACCATGTCCACGGACAGGAAACGCAGGGTGTTGATGCAGGCAGCATCCAGTGAGGATTCGGAAACTGGGATCGAAACCGCTGACTTCATTCGGGTTCTCCATAATGCTCAACGGCATGACGTGAGTTACAATCCGCGAGAATTATTAATTTTCTTGAAATGGTTTTATGCAGTGTCTTCATGACAGCAGGCGCCCCGCGGCCTGATCCGCGAACACTACTGCATACTCGCGATTAACACGGCCTGCTGGGATATCGGCATCGCCTGTGTACAGACGAGACAACACCTTTGCTTTTGCATCTCCGGTTACCAGCCACAGAATGTGGCGCGAACGGTTGATGAGCGGGTAGGTCAGGGTCATCCGGCGCCGGTTCTGATAGACAGCGGTCACGGCTACGTCCATATCCATCACATCCAGTACCGGATCGCCCGGCACCAGCGAAGCGGTGTGGCCGTCGGTACCGAGGCCCAGATGTATCAGATCGAACACCGACGGCGATCCACCCAGCCGCCGCAACAGTTCCGCGTAATGCTGCGCCGCTGCCGACAGGTCCTTGGCCTCCACCGGCATTGGATAGAACTGTTGCGAAGCCAGCGGCACGTGCGCCAGCAGGCTCTCCTGAAGAGCTGTGAGGTTGCGGTCCGCATCACCGGACGGCGCGACACGCTCGTCCACTTGGATGAGGTAAATTTTGGCCCAAGGCAAGTTCTCAGTCGCCAGTATCTCGAACATCCGTGTTGGTGTCTGGCCCCCACTCACAGCCAGCACAAACCGGCCCCGCTGGTCCACCGCTTGGCGCGCGAGCTTGGCGATGAATTCTGCGCCCTGTCGGGCGGCAGCATCTGCATCCACTAAGATATGCTGCTTGAGCTTCACAACACGTGATTCAGGTATTTCAAGTAAGTGAGGCGCATCATGCTTATTTCCGTTTCATCTTCGAATTGTGCCGGTTGCCTTCATCGGCGATAGTCCGGACTGGATTAGTCGCTCCCGTAGCATTGCCATCTTGATGCCGCCACAGGCGAAAGCCGCCAACAAATGCAAAAGCGTTGTCGCCCTGTCGGGTTTGCGCTGGCAGGCGCTTCAAATGGGCGACATTACCACCGCCCAGCATGATGTAATCGGGCAATAGCGCCTTGCGGAAACCATTAACGACATTATTTACGATGCCGCGCCATTTTTTGTTCCCAAGTCGCTTGCGTCCTTCCTCGCCAAGATAATCTTCATAGGTTTTGCCATCCGCGTAGTGCAGATGCCCCAGTTCCATCGCGACTATCACGCCGTCGTCGATGAGTGCCGATCCCAATCCTGTTCCCAGACCCAGGAACAGCATCTTCCCGTCTTCATAACCTCCTAGCGCCTGCATCGCCGCATCATTGATTATCTTTACCGGGCATCCGAATGCCGCCTCAAAATTAAAACCGACCCAGCCTGTACCCAGATTGTACGGTTCACGCGCGATCCTGCCGTGGGAAACCACGCCGGGATAACCGATCGAAACTGCTTGGTAACGCCATTCCTTGGTGAGTTTCAAAACGTTTCTTACCATCCGGTTTGGCGTCAGCTCTGGCCGGGATTTGAATTTAATCGGATTTTTGTGTTCGGTCGCGACGCACTTGACGTGAGTGCCGCCGACATCAAGGACGAGTATTTCCATGGGCTTGTCCATCTGCGGCTTCATGATCTCCGGGCTGGAGTGGCAGGTCGCTCGCCCTTCTCGCAGGCGCGTTTGACTTCATACTCGGACATAGACAGGAGATGCGCGGTGTTGATCAGCGCCATGTGTGTCAGCGCCTGCGGAAAGTTGCCGAGCATCTGATGTCCGTGTGTATCGTACTCTTCCGATAACAGGCCAAGATCATTGCTCAAGGAAAGCAAACGTTCAAACAAGACCTCGCCCTGCGCACGCCGTCCGCACAGTACAAGGCAATCGGCAAGCCAGAATGAACAGGGCAGAAACGTGCCTTCACCCGGCGGCAGTGCGTCCGTGCCGGCTATGGTCGAATAACGCAGCACCAGGCCGTCGGCCATGAGGTTGTGCTCGATCGCATCGACGGTACCGCACACACGCGGATCTTCGGGCGGCAGAAACCCGACCTGGGGCATCAAGAGCAGGCTCGCATCAAGATCCCGGGAGCCGTAGGACTGCACGAACGTGTTGCGCTGTGCATCGTAGCCTTCGGTGCAAACCTGCGCGTGAATCGCATCGCGAACCTGCCGCCAGCGCTCGATCGGACCAGCGAGTCCAAAAGCCTCCACATCCTTGATCATCCGATCGAAAGCTACCCAGGCCATCATTTTGGAGTGGGTGAAATGGCGGCGCGGTCCGCGCATTTCCCAAATGCCATCATCCGGTTGCTGCCAGTTCGATTCCAGGAACTTCATCAAGGCCAGCTGGATTTGCCACGCATGGGGCTCCGGTTCCAGACCGGCGACTCGCGCCAAGTGCAAGGTGTCCATCACCTCACCATAGACATCGAGCTGGAACTGCTTCGACGCTGCATTGCCCACCCGCACCGGCGACGCACCGCCGTAACCGGGCAGCCAGTCCAACTCGTATTCCTCCAGACGCCGTTCGCCGGTGACACTGTAGAGTGTCTGCAGGTCTTCTGGGCTGCCCGCTGCAGCACGCAACAGCCATTCGCGCCAGTCGACCGCTTCTTGGTGGTAGCCCGTGAGCAGCAACGCGTTCAATGTGAACGCGGCATCACGCAGCCAACAATAGCGATAGTCCCAATTGCGCGTGCCGCCCTGCTGCTCGGGCAACGAAGCCGTGGGGGCCGCAACGATGCCGCCGGTGGGCGCATAGGTCAGCGCCTTCAGTGTAATCAGTGAACGCTCCACCACATCGCGCCAGCGCCCGTGATAGGTGCAGCGAGATGACCATTCACGCCACTGTTTCTCGGTTGCCATCAGTGCCTGCTCTGAGTCGACAGCCTGCTGGGTCGCTTCATGCGATGGACGGTAGTTGAGCGTGAACGATGTGCGCTCACCCTCGCTCACATGAAACTGTGCCACGGTCTTCATATTTTCACCGCGAACCGCAACGTCAGTGTGCAGCGCCAGCGTATCCGGACCTGCGGTCGCCAGCAGCGTGTCGTCCGGCCGCCGCACCCAGGGCACGATAGAACCGTAGTCGAAGCGGATTATGAGTTCCATGCGCATCGCCACTCGCCCATGCAAGCCTTCGACGATGCGCACCACATCCCAGCGCTCATCCGAGAGCGGCATGCAGTCGATGATGCGCACGGCGCCCTCTTGCGTCTCGAATTCGGTTTCCAGGATCAGCGTGCCGTCGCGGTATCGGCGTCGGGTGCTGCGCACCTCTGCGGCCGGTGCGAGCATCCAGCGCCCGTGGGCCGGTTTGCCCAGAAGTGCTGCAAAACACGCGCCGGAATCGAATCGGGGAAGGCACAGCCAATCAATGGAGCCGTCGCGGCCCACCAAAGCCGCGGTATGACAGTCTCCAATCAGTGCGTAGTCTTCAATTGGAAGCGGCATCGCCAGACCCGGGGTTGTGCCAGCCGCCGTCGGCTGCGATGAGTTGGTCCGCTTGCTTGGGTCCCCAGCTGCCGCGTTTGTAGGGCGATACCCCGCTGTGTTTCTTCAGGATTGGATCGACCACCGCCCAGGCGGCCTCGACGGCATCCTCGCGGGTAAAGAGCGCACCGTTACCGGCCATGGCGTCGCCCAAGAGCCGCTCATAGGGGCTCTCCTCTCCTGGCTGTTCATCCAGCAGGTAAAGCTCACGCTGATCGCCGACGAAATCCTTGCCTGCACGTTTGATGCGTGTCGCGAGCGCGATGGCGGAATTGGGTGAAAGGCGGAAGCGAAAATAATTGGCCCACCCGGAATCGAGTGCCGAATCGGCAAATAGCCGCTGGGGTGGTGGTTTCAGTTTCACGATCACTTCGGCGGCCGTCTCGGCCAGATACTTGCCGGAGCGCAGATACCACGGCACACCTTGCCAGCGCCAGGAGTCGATGAATAGCCGCAGGGCGCAGAACGTCTCGACATCGGAATCTTTTGCTACCCCCGGTTCTTTGCGATAGCCAGCGTACTGGCCACGCACTAGGTCACCGGATTTGAGCGGGCGCATGGCCTGAAAAACATCCGCGGTCTCGCCGTGTACGGCTCCGAACCCCCGGTAGGTCGGCGGCTCCATGGCCAGCAGCGCCACGATCTGTAACAAATGATTCTGGACGACATCGCGCAGGCAGCCGGCAGTTTCATAAAACGCACCCCGGCTCTTGATGCCGAAGTCTTCGGCCAGCGTGATCTGGACGCTGGCCACATAGTTTCGGTTCCAGATCGGCTCCAGGAACGAGTTGGCAAAACGAAAATACAGGATGTTCATGATCGCCTCCTTCGCCAGGAAGTGATCGATACGGAAGATCGAGTCTTCCGGAAACACCGAGCGCGCGACCTGGTTAAGTTTCCGGGCCGAAGCCAAATCATGTCCGAATGGCTTCTCGACGATCACGCGCGCGCCTTCTGCAAGGCCGGCCGTGCCCAATCCTTTGATGACTGTCGCGAACAACGCGGGCGGGATGGCAAGGTAATGCGCAGGATGCCGTGCATTACCCAAAGCTTTCTTTAGGGCCGTGAAAGTGCCCGGATCGTTGTAGTCGCCATCGACATAGCGAAGCAGGGATAGCAGGTGACGGAGCGCGCGTGGATTGTCGATCTTGCCGGATTCTCGAATACCATCTTCGGCGCGCTTGCGCAGCTGCGCCAGGCTCCACTTCGAGGAGGCGACGCCGATTAACGGAACATCGAGAACGCCGCGCTTCACCATCGCATACAGCGCCGGAAAGATCATCTTGTGGGCGAGATCGCCGGTCACCCCGAAAAGCACCAACGCATCGGACTGCTCCGCGCCTTCGTGTTTCTTGGCCATTTCAGCTTTTAACCCGCTTCTCATCGTGTCCGCCAAATTCGCTACGCATGGCGGAAAGCAGCCGGTTTGCAAAGCCATTCTCGCCGCGGGAGCTGAAGCGCCCATACAAGGCGGCACTCAGCACCGGCACCGGCACCGAGGTGTCAATGGCGGCCTGCAGGGTCCAGCGCCCTTCACCCGAATCGGACACCTGCTCACGGAAAGCCACGAGCTTGGGATCCGATAACAGCGCATGGGCGCTCAGATCCAACAGCCAGGAACGAATTACGCTGCCGCGGCGCCAGACTTCAGCTACATCTGCCAATTTGAAGTCATATTGGTAGTTCTCCGGATTTGTCAGCGGCGCGGTCTCCGCATTGACGGCCAGCTTCTGTTTACCGGCATCGGCATGACCCAGGATGTTCAGTCCTTCGGCATACGCTTCCATGATGCCGTATTCGATACCGTTGTGGACCATTTTCACGTAGTGACCGGCGCCACTCGCGCCACAGTACAGATAGCCTTGTTCAGCGGTGCCAGAAGCCTTATCCCTGCCGGGTGTGCGCGGTGCGCTGCCGATACCCGGCGCCAGCGCAGCAAAAATCGGGTCAAGATATTGGACTATCTTTTCTTCGCCGCCGATCATCAGACAAAAGCCTTCTTTCAGGCCCCAGACACCTCCGCTGGTACCTACATCCACATAGTGGATGCCCTTGGAGAGTAAATCTTTGCCGCGGCGGATGTCGTCGATGTAATGGGAGTTACCGCCATCGATGAGAATGTCCCGCTTCGATAACAGATTCGCCAGCGCTTTGATCGTACCCTCAACCACCGCCGCCGGCACCATCATCCATATGGCCCGTGGTTGCGCCAGTTGACTGACAAAATCCTCGAGGGATGAGGTGGCGACAGCACCGTCCTTCTGCAGTTGCTTCACCGCTTCCGGATGAACGTCATAAACCACGCAAGCGTGACCGGCGTGCATAAGCCGCCGCACCATACCTGCGCCCATGCGTCCGAGACCGATCATGCCAAGCTGCATAACTTCACCTCCGTCATGTGGAATATCACAAGTATAGACAAGCGACTGCGAGATTATACTCCAGGAAGATATGCGATTCAGGTTCACTATCAAACGATGGATAGTTGCTCTACTTCTTTTGCTCGAGCTTACTCTGCATGTTTGTGTCGCGTAAATCACTATCCGAGAACAAATCGTTAAGCTTCCGTACAACCTTTTTATGTGCGCTAACGTACATAAGCCTCTGGAGCGCATGTTAACGGAGTATAATTTGGCAGCAGAACGTGAGCTGTGATTGCACTTCATGCATAGAGCGTAATACTCAGCGATCTTCAATGCCTATTCAATATTCGAGTTGAAACGCCCTCAAAAGCCTGATTCGGTCTGGAGCTGGCGTCACCGGTGCTTTCCGGAAGGCTGCCGCAAGTAGTGGCAGTAAATAAACCAGAAGAATATAGCTATCATGTGGACTTCAGCCAGTAACCCGCGGTTTGCACCAAGGAGACCCAGGACTTGGCACTAGTCAGTAAACCTGCATTCGCAAACCTGCTTCACGTGCGAATACCTCGCCCCGAGGCAGGCTCCTCACGCAAATACTCCGGTGACGAACCGCTGCTGCGCGCCGAGCTGTTCAATGCCGAGCAGATGGCGCGGCATGGCGAATTTTTGGCGGGTCAACATGCACTGAGTGCGGAACGCGCCACGGAACGGCTGCTGACGCGCCTGTCTGAAAATGAAAATACCTTGATTGAGGTCTCCAACTTACTCACCGAGGCGGTCAAAGCGGATCTTCCGATCACGCCTGCCAGTGAATGGTTGCTGGACAATTTCTATCTGATCGAAGAACACATTCACATCGCCAGGCGGCATTTCCCAAAAAGTTACAGCCGTGGCCTGCCCGGTCTCGCCAGCGGTGCTTCGGCAGGGCTACCACGTGTATATGACATCGCACTGGAAATCATTTCACACGGTGATGGCAGGGTGGATGCAGAGGGACTCAGCCGTTTCGTGGCGGCTTATCAGACTGTCACTTCACTGAAACTGGGCGAACTTTGGGCAATTCCCATCATGCTGCGCCTGGCGCTCATCGAGAATCTCCGGCGTGTCGCGGTAAGCATCGCCATCTCGCGAAAGAACCGTGATCTTGCTATTCATTGGGCCAGTCAGATGATCACCATCGCCGAGCAGGATTCCAAGAGCCTGGTACTGGTGGTCGCGGATATGGCGGAGTCCGATATACCCATGGTGGGATCGTTTGTGGCGGAATTTGCCCGCCTCTTGCAGGGACAAAGCCCTGCTCTGCGTCTGCCGCTCACCTGGATTGAACAGAATTTGTCCGAATCGAACCACAACATCGAGCAATTGGTGCAAGCCGAGAACCAGAAGCAGGCAGCAGAACAGGTTTCCATAAGCAACAGCATCGCCAGCCTGCGCTTCCTGGAAGCCATGGACTGGCGCGAATTCGTCGAGACCATGAGCAGTGTCGAAAATGTACTGCGGCTGGATATCGGCGGAATTTACACCCGGATGGATTTCTCCACCCGCGATCGTTATCGCCAGGTGGTTGAACGGCTGGCGAAAGCCAGCAAACTCTACGAGCTGGAAGTCGCGAACAAGGTCATCGAATTGGCCCGAAACCAGGCCGCTACACGTGGCAATGACGATCGCGGGGCGCATGTGGGGTTTTACCTTATTGATAAGGGACTGCGCTCATTGGAGCAAATGATCGGTGTGCGTCGTTCGGCAGGCGAGATCCTGCGCGGTATGTTCCACCGCTTTCCCCTGCTCCTGTATGCGGGCGGAATCAACCTACTGAGCGCCATCGCCGCTGCTGGCTTGTTGCTCATGGCTTATGCCGGCGGCGTGCACGGCTGGCTGCTGCTGCCGGTTGCGATACTTGCATTTCTGAGCGCCAGTTATTTGACCGTAGCGCTGGTCAACTGGCTCGCGACCCTGCTGGCGGTACCGCATCTGCTGCCGCGCATGGATTTCTCACGTGGAATCCCCTCGGAATTTCGCAGCCTGGTGGTGATACCTACGCTACTCACGAGTAGCGGAGACATCGAAGATCTGGCGGAGGCGCTTGAAGTCCGATTCCTTGGCAACCGTGAAGACAACTTGCACTTCGCCCTGTTGACCGATTTCCAGGATGCGGCTGCAGAAACTCTTGTGGCAGATGAATCGCTGCTGCAACTCGCGCGCCAGCTGATCGAGGAGCTGAACGATAAGTATCCTGGCTCGGCCGGCGATAGGTTCTTCCTGTTGCATCGTCCGCGCCGCTGGAACTCACGTGAAAAAACCTGGATGGGCTATGAACGCAAGCGTGGCAAGATTGCCGAGCTGAACGCGCTTCTGCGCGGTGGTGCATGCGACAGTTTTTCACTCGTCGTAGGCGATATCGCCGTGTTGCAAAACGTAAAATACGTTATCACGCTTGATACGGATACGCAGTTGCCGCGCGACTCGGCCCGTCAGTGTATTGGCGTGATGGCGCATCCGTTGAATCGGGCACGTTACGATACAGCCCATCAACGCATCTACGAGGGCTACGGAGTCATCCAGCCGCGCGTAGGCATCAGCCTGCCGAGCATAAATCACACGCAGTATGCACGCCTGTTCGCAGGTGAGCCCGGTATTGATCCTTACACGCGCGCAGTCTCGGACGTTTACCAGGATTTGTTCGCCGAGGGTTCGTTTATCGGCAAGGGCATCTACGATGTGGACGCATTCCAACAGGCGCTGCATGCACACCTGCCGGAAAATCTGATTCTCAGTCACGACCTGCTGGAAGGTTGTTACGCACGTACCGGGCTGTTGAGCGATGTATTGTTGTACGAGGATTACCCCGCGGATTACGCCACCGACGTAAAGCGCCGGCACCGCTGGATACGCGGCGATTGGCAAATTGCCTACTGGCTGCTGCCACGGGTCCCCGGTCCCGGCAAGCATTTACAGAAGAACCCCATCTCGACACTCTCGCGTTGCAAAATCCTGGACAACCTGCGGCGCAGCCTGGTACCCCCGGCACTGACATTATTTTTGCTGGTGGGATGGACACTGTTGCCTTCAGCGTGGCTCTGGACCACCTGCGTGATCGGCATCCTGTGCATTCCCGTGCTGCTGCCTTCGATGTGGGATTTGCTCCGCAAGCCGGAGAACGCTCTGCTGGTTCCCCACGTCCGGGTGACATTGCTTTCAACCGGCCGGGACCTCCTCCAGGTGCTATTCGTGCTCGCCTGTCTGCCCTTCGAGGCATGGTTTAGCCTGGATGCGACGATACGGGCAATGGTGCGCACGCTGGTTACCCATACGCGGCTGCTGGAATGGAATACAGCCAGCGCCGCACAACGCAATACCCGTGGCGATATCGGCTATTACTGCCGGCTGATGTGGATCGCTCCAGTCATTGCGATTGCAGTGCTGGCCTGGTTGATTGAGATGCGTCCGGACGTGTTGCTGGTGGCATGGCCCATTTTGGTTCTGTGGTTCGTTTCGCCGGCGCTGGCGTGGCTGATCAGTCAGCCGATTCCCCGATCCAACCCCAGGTTGACAGCGGATCAGGGCATATTCCTGCACAAGATGTCGCGCAGGATATGGTCATTCTTCGAAACTTTTGTCGGTCCGCAGGATCATTGGCTGCCGCCCGATAGCTATCAGGAATATCCCTCGGCGATCGTCGCGCACCGCACTTCACCCACCAACATGGGGTTGGCGCTGCTGGCCAATCTGGCGGCCTATGATTTTGGCTATATTCCTGCCGGGCAGCTTATCGAGCGTTGCACGCACGCTTTCGATAGCATGCGAAGCCTGGAACGTTATCAGGGCCACTTCTACAACTGGTACGACACACAATCTCTGCAACCGCTGCCGCCTCTCTACATTTCCACCGTAGACAGCGGCAATCTCGCCGGCCACCTGCTGACTTTGCGGCAGGGACTGCTGGCGCTGCCGGATCACCGAATCCTTGGACCAAAATTTTTTGACGGACTGAACGACACCCTGAATGTCCTGATGGATATTTCCGTGGCAAATTCGCTCGCCGGACTTGGTCAATTCCGGGATGAATTGCAGTTCGCGCGCAACATGCGGCCGCTCAACTTGGCGGTTGCCAAATCCTGTCTCGAGCGCCTCATGGCCGCGGCCGAGGCTACGGTTGCAGGATCGAATGCGGATGCGGATGACCAGGTCAAATGGTGGTCTCAGGCGCTCGCACGTCAATGCCGGGAGGTTTGCGATGACTTGGAATTGCTGCTCCCCGCCGCCGCGCATGCATACGCCGACCCCGGCAACATCCCGAGCTTGCGTGACCTGGCACGGCAGGGGAACGCCGCCGCTATTGAACGTGTCGAGGTCATCCATGCGCTGGTCGGACAAGCCAGCCAGCTCGCGGATATGAACTTCCACTTTCTCTATGATGATGCACGCCACCTATTAGCCATCGGCTATAACCTCAAGGAACGCCGACGCGATTCCGGTTACTACGATCTGCTGGCTTCAGAGGCGAGATTGTGCAGCTTTGTGATGATCGCACAAGGCAAGTTGCCGCAGGAACACTGGTTCGCCCTCGGGCGTTTGCTCACAGTATCTGGCGGTGCACCGATCCTAGTGTCATGGAGCGGCTCAATGTTCGAATATCTGATGCCGCTACTGGTGATGCCGACCTACGACGACACTCTGCTGGACCAAGCCTGCAAGGTTGCGGTGCAAACGCAGATCGCGTATGGGACATTGCGCAAAGTGCCCTGGGGTATCTCGGAATCCGGCTACAACACCCTGAGCGCACACTTCAATTATCAGTATCGGGCGTTTGGCGTGCCGGGCCTGGGATTCAAACGCGGGCTCACGGATGATCTGGTGATTGCACCGTATGCCGCCATCCTGGCCTTGATGGTGGCGCCCGAACAAGCTTGCCTGAATCTGCAACGCATGGTCGCCGATGGGTTTGCCGGCAGCTACGGACTTTATGAAGCCATTGACTACACGCCGGCGCGGCTGCCACGTGACCAAACGCACGTGATCGTACGTTCTTTCATGGCGCACCACCAGGGCATGAGCTTCCTGTCATTGGCGGACTTGCTGCTGGACCATAGCATGCAAAAACGCTTCGAATCCGAGCCGTCTTTCCAGGCCACCACTCTGTTGTTGCAGGAGCGGATTCCAAAACCCACGACTCTCTATTCACACACTGCCGAGCGAGCCGAATTGCATGTGGCTGCCGGCGGTTCGGATGTCCCGATACGCATCTACACTACCCCCAATACACCGATACCCGAGGTGCAACTGCTGTCCAACGGGCGCTATCACGTCGCGATAAGCAACGCCGGTAGCGGTTACAGCAAATGGAAGGACATTGCCCTCACCCGCTGGCGCGAAGATGGTACCCGCGACAACTGGGGCGCCTTCTGTTATCTCCGTGACACGGACAGCGGCGCGGTTTGGTCTGTCACCCATCAGCCGACACTCAAGAAAGCTGATAGATATGAAGCCATCCTTGCGGAAGGGCGTGCAGAATTTCGCTGCAGCCATGAGGACATTGACTCTCATACCACGATTGCGGTTTCACCGGAGGATGACATCGAACTGCGGCGTGTCAATATCGTCAATCGCTCACGTACGCGCAGAACCTTGGAGATAACCAGCTACGCCGAAATAGTGCTGGCGCCAGTCGGCGCGGATGATGCGCACCCGGCCTTCAGCAACCTGTTCGTGGAAACTGAGATCTTGCACGAGCGACAGGCAGTCGTTTGCAGCCGGCGACCGCGCTCCGCCGACGAGCACCCGCCCTGGATGTTTCATCTGGTGGTCGCCAACGTACCAGCGCTCGAACCCGTGTCCTATGAGACGGATCGCCTGCGGTTCGTGGGCCGCGGCAACAGCCTGACCGATCCGCTGGCGCTGCAAAGCGTGCCGCCACTCTCCAACACCCAGGGTTCAGTGCTGGATCCAGTCGCAGCCATCCGCTATCGCATTGTCCTTGAACCGGATGAGTATGCCACCCTCAACTTCGTCACTGGCATTGCTGAAACCCGCGATCAGTGCCTGGGGCTGGTGGAGAAATACCAGGATTGGCACCTGGCCAGCCGTGTATTCGACTTGGCTTATACCCACGCCCAAGTGATCCTGCGGCAATTGAACGCCAGCGAAGCTGACGCACAAATGTATGCGCATCTTGCCGGCTCGGTGATCTATGCCAATCCGTCGTTGCGTGCCAACCCCAGCGTGATGTTGAAAAACCACCGCGGGCAATCCGGTTTGTGGGGTTACGCAATTTCTGGAGATCTGCCCATTGTATTGCTGCGAATTGGCGATCCAGCGAATATCGATCTGGTGCGTCAACTGGTGCAGGCACATGCCTACTGGCGATTGAAGGGACTGACGGTGGACCTGGTGATCTGGAACGAGGATCACGCCGGTTACCGGCAGCAGCTGCATGATCAGATCATGGGCCTGATCTCAACCGGCAGTGAGGCGGGTGTAATTGACCGCTCCGGAGGTATCTTCGTGAAAATCGCCGAGCAGATCTCCGAAGAAGACCGGGTGCTGCTGCAAACCGTTGCGCGCGTGATCATCCGGGACAGCGCAGGTTCACTGGCAACCCAGACTAGCCGCCGCAGCCACATGGAAGACAAGATTCCACGAATTGCAAATACGCGCCATCCGCGTCCCTTGCCGGCTGCTGCACCGGAATCACCGCCCCAAGATTTGCAATTCTTCAACGGACTGGGAGGCTTCGCGCCGGACGGACGCGAATATGTCATTACGATCCCGTCTGGGCAAATGACGCCGGCGCCCTGGGTGAATGTGATTGCCAATCCGGGCTTCGGAACCCTGGTCTCAGAAACCGGTGTAGCCAATACCTGGAGCGAGAATTCCCACGAATTTCGACTCACCCCTTGGTCCAACGATACGGTGAGTGACCCGGCCGGAGAGGCCTTTTATATCCGTGACGAGGACAGTGGCCGCTTCTGGTCGCCCAGTCCGCTGCCGCGCCGCGGAACTGGTACTTATTTGACACGGCACGGATTTGGCTACAGTGTCTTTGAACACACCGAAGACGGCATCAGCTCGGAACTGTGGATTTACGTGGCTAGGGATGCGCCGGTCAAATTTGCCGTATGCAAGCTGCGCAACAGTTCGGGACGGCTGCGCAAACTCTCCGTCACCGGTTATGTGGAATGGGTACTGGCAGATCTGCGTCCGAAATCTATGATGCATATCATCACCGAACTGGAAGCTCACAACGCTGCGCTGCTGGCACGCAACCCGTATAGCGCCGAATTCTCACAGCAGGTCGCGTTTTTCGATGTGGATGATACCGCGCGCAGCGTTAGCGGCGATCGCGGCGAATTCCTCGGGCGCAACGGCACGCTTGCGCGCCCGGCCGCACTTCGGCACACACGGCTTTCCGGAAAAGTTGGCGCCGGGCTGGATCCCTGTGGTGCGATCCAGGTTCCCTTTGATCTGGCCGACGGGCAAGAGCGTGAGATCGTCTTCCGACTTGGCGCCGGGCGCAACGCGGCGGAAGCGAGTGCTTTAGTACAGCGCTTTCGCGGCGCCAAGGCCGCGCGTACTGCGCTCGCGGAAGTGCGGCAGTACTGGCAGCACACGCTCGGCGCGGTGCAGGTGGAAACCCCGGATCCATCCTTAAATATATTGGCCAACGGCTGGCTTGTGTATCAAGTGGTGTCCTGCCGCCTGTGGGGACGCACCGCGTTTTACCAGCCGTCCGGCGCGTTCGGCTTCCGCGACCAGTTGCAGGACGTGATGGCGCTGATTCATGCACAGCCATCCCTCATGCGCGCGCAACTGGTGCTGTCTGCGTCTCGCCAGTTTCCGGAAGGTGATGTGCAGCACTGGTGGCAAACACCGACGGGCCGCGGTATCCGTTCCCGCTGTTCGGATGACTATTTATGGCTGCCGCTGGTCACCAGCCGTTATGCCCTGAATACCGGCGACATTGGCATACTGGATGAAGTCATCCCATTTATCCAGGGTCGTCCGCTCAACCCTGGCGAAGATTCCTACTATGACTTACCAAGACAATCCGAGAAGTCCGCATCCCTATATCAGCATTGCCAGCGTGCAGTCATATGGGGTCTGCGCTTCGGCGAGCACGGCCTGCCGCTCATGGGAACGGGCGACTGGAATGATGGAATGAACAAGGTCGGTGAAAAGGATAGAGGTGAAAGTGTCTGGATGGGGTTCTTCCTGCACGAAGTGCTGGTCCAGTTCAAAAAAATTGCCGAGCTGCACGGCGACACCGCGTTTGCCGAACGCTGCCAGAATGAAGTGGATCAGTTACGTAAGAATCTCGAGGCCCATGCCTGGGACGGCGCCTGGTATCGCCGCGCCTGGTATGACGATGGCACGATGCTGGGTTCAAGCAGCAACGCCGAGTGCCAGATTGATTCGATTGCCCAAAGCTGGGCGGTGCTCTCTGGGGTGGCGCCTGTGGAGCGCGCGCACAAGGCCATGCAGGCAGTGGATGATCGCTTGGTAAACCGTGAGGATGCACTGGTAAAGCTGCTGGCGCCGCCGTTTGATACCTCCGAGATGGATCCCGGTTACATAAAAGGCTATCCGCCCGGCGTGCGGGAGAATGGCGGACAATACACGCATGCGGCCGTTTGGGCGGCCATGGCATTCGCAGCGCTGGGTAATCGCCAGCAAGCGTGGGAGCTGCTCAACATGCTGAATCCGCTGCACCATGGCGGCAGCATGGAATCCATCGCGCTTTACAAGGTCGAACCTTACGTGATGGCATCGGATGTCTATGCGCTCCCCCCACACACCGGACATGGTGGATGGACCTGGTACACAGGTTCAGCCGGCTGGATGTACCAACTCATCGTGGAGTCGCTCCTGGGATTGAGGTTGCGCGCGGATAAACTGTATGTGGCGCCTTGCCTGCCTGCGGATTGGGCTAGTCTTAAAGTACATTACCGTTATCGGGAAACCACCTATCACATCACCATCCTGCAGACGCAAATCCCAGATGCGGGGATGCAAGTTATCAGTGACGGTGAGATGCAACGAGACAACAGCATCCCGCTGATAGACGATCATCAGGAACATATCGTGGAAGTGAGATCGCCGCATGCGCGCAAGTAAGCCTGCTCACGGCAAACGTTCGCCAGATGCGATTGTATTTCTGCTGGATGTAGATAACACGCTGCTGGATAACGATTACATCGAAGCGGATCTGAAGCAGCACCTCACTCAGGAGTTTGGTGCTGAAAACCGTGATCGATACTGGGCGCTGTTCGAAGAACTGCGTACAGAACTCGGTTACGCAGACTATCTTGGCGCCCTGCAACGCTACCGGATCGATGATCTGAACGATCTGCGTCTGCTGCGCATGTCATCGTTTCTAGTGGATTATCCCTTCGCGGAGCGCCTCTATCCTGGCGCACTGGAGGTGATCCGGTATCTGCAACGTTCGGGCCTGGTGGTGATCCTGTCGGATGGCGACGTGGTGTTCCAGCCACGCAAGGTGCAGCGCTCGGGACTGTGGGACGCGGTGGACGGCCGGGTATTGATCTATATACATAAAGAAAAAATGCTGAAAGATGTCATGCGCCGTTACCCGGCCCGGCATTACGTCATGGTGGACGACAAACTGCGTATCTTGACGGCCATGAAAGATATTCTGCGTGACCGTCTGACCACCGTATGCCCACGCCAGGGGCATTACGCTCTCGATCCGCACAACAACAACGCCTATCCACCCGCCGATATAACAATCGCAGCCATCGGCGACCTTATCAATTACGATCTGCCCGGAATCGCCGCAGCCCAGCACATATGATAGGAGCAATTATGAAAGCCACCCAGCAACTGCACACCCTCGGCCAAAGCCTGTGGCTCGATAACATCAGCCGCGGACTGCTGACCGATGGCGGACTGCAACGCTACATCACAGAATTTTCCGTCACCGGACTGACCTCCAACCCCACCATCTTTGACAAGGCCATCAAGAGTTCAGATTTTTACGACGCCGCCATCCGCAAGAAAACCGCGGCCGGCAAATCCGGCGAACACCTGTTCT
>Ga0307372_10005145_pt1 | contig 19781 bp, 17 predicted proteins | sample OX1MG_FD_202533 | JGI IMG/M metagenome (GOLD analysis project Ga0307372, IMG submission 202533) | Soil microbial communities from Risofladan, Vaasa, Finland - OX-1 | ecosystem: Environmental > Terrestrial > Soil > Coastal area > Acid sulfate soil | place: Finland: Risofladan, Vaasa | collected...
CACCCGAGACCAGGGGAAATTGCGCCGCAGCGCGAACGCCAAGGTAACTGCCGGATTTAAATGGGCGCCGCTGACAGTGCCCATGAAATAGATGATCGCCATGACCATCATGCCTGGCGCGACGACCTTCATCCCCAGGGAGATCGCTCCGCCACTCTGGGCACCGACGACATCGGCGCCGGCCGCGACAACGACGAGGAGGAACGTGCCCCAGGTTTCCGCGAAAAGGCGCCGCCACTCATGAGCCGATACCAAGAAATCAGGTGCGGCTGTTCGGTCCAACATATGTTGCTGCATTGTCGATTCGGTTCGTTGAAGACGTGGGGGTTCCATGACTCATTTAAGAGTCGGATGCTCTCATTCCGGTCCGGCGATCTTGCAAGGAATCACGGCATTCTCATCAAATGTGTAAACCGCGCATAGACGGTGATAGCCGTCGGCGATTATCACCTTGCCGTTTCTCTTGTCTCTGAAGAGCAAGAGTGGCGATAGCTTTTCGTCCTGAATGATTTTTGCGCGATCGCTTTCGACGTGACTATTGCTCACCCCGAGCAGCGATAACATGGACGCTCTAAAAATGTCCTTGGCGGGAAATGCCGACATCTCCGCGCTCTCCAATTCCACCGCGGCATTCTCGGCCGCCTGTTGCCCTAAAACAAGACTCAGGTATGAGGCGGCGGCCGGATAATCTTGTTTCTGCGGTTTGCTCCGCCATTTGATGAGTTTCTTGTTCGCCATGGCTATTATGATAAAGCGAGGGCCTTGAGCGGCCTCGTTGTCTGCTCACACAGGTCGGCATCGATCGGTGACCACGGTTCGGCCACCTCTGTTGCGCATGGAGGTTCGCGGGGCCCATCGGGCCCGCTCAGCATGACGTACTGATTGCGACCAGCATCAAGATGCTGGCGCGCTCGCGCTGACCAGCCCTAACCTCAAATGGGGGGGGGTGAGCCTGTCCCTCGCGTACGATGCGATCCTAGGCCAAGCAGGCCATCCTCGAAACCGAAGTTCGAGCGGTGGAGACGGCGCGCAGGCTGCGGATTCAGGAGGCAAGCCGATGAAGGCAGTCCGGACCGGCATGACGCTCACAGAGACTCCCGAATGGGCCGCGCTTGCGCTCCACTACGACGAGGTTAAGCGCCGGCACCTTCGAGACCTGTTCGCGTCGGACTCTGAACGGGGCGTAGAGCTAACTGCCGAGGCCGCTGGCCTCTACCTCGACTACTCCAAGAACCGATTGACAGCGGAGACGATCAAGCTCCTCGTGGCGCTTGCCGAGCAGGTCGGCCTGCGGCAGCGGATCGAAGCCATGTTCACCGGCGAAAAGATCAACGTGACCGAGGATCGGGCCGTGCTTCATGTAGCGCTGCGAGCACCCGAGAGCGAGAAGATCCTGGTCGATGGCGTCGATGTGGTGCCTGAGGTGCACCGGGTTCGCCGCAAGATGGCCGCGTTCGCCGGCGGTGTCCGCTCCGGCGCGTGGACGGGGCACACCGGGAAGCCAATCCGGAACGTGGTCAATATCGGCATCGGCGGCTCGGACCTCGGCCCGCACATGGCCTATGAGGCGCTGAAGGATTACAGCGACCGCACGCGGACCTTCCACTATGTCTCCAACGTGGACGCCACCCAACTCTGGGAGGCGATCCATGACCTGGAGCCGGAGGAAACGCTGTTCATTGTCTGTTCCAAGACCTTCACCACGCTCGAGACCCTCGCCAACGCCAGCACCGCTCGCGACTGGCTGCTCAAGAAGCTGGGCGACCAGGCGGCGGTGCAAAGACACTTCGTCGCGGTCTCCAGCAACGCAGAAGAGGTGCAGAAGTTCGGCATCGCCGCCGAGAACATGTTCGAGATGTGGGACTGGGTCGGGGGTCGCTACTCCTTCGACTCGGCGATCGGGCTCTCCTTGATGATCGCGATCGGCCCCGAGCGGTTCGACGAGATGCTGGGCGGTCTCCGCTCCATCGACGAACACTTCCGCAGAGCTCCATTCGAGGCCAACCTGCCGGTCCTGCTGGGCCTGATCGGCATCTGGTACATCGATTTCTTCGGCGCCGAGACTCAGGCCATCCTTCCCTATAGCCAGTACCTGGCGGAGCTGCCCGCCTACCTGCAGCAGCTCGACATGGAGAGCGATGGCAAGTCGGTGAACATGCAGGGCGGCCGGGTGGGTTACCAGACCGGTCCCATCGTGTGGGGCCAGCCTGGCACCAACGGCCAGCACGCCTTCTACCAGCTGATCCACCAGGGGACGCGGCTGATCCCATGCGACTTCATCGGCTTTGCCCAGCCAAACCACGCGATCGGTGACCACCAGGACCTGCTGACAGCCAACTTCCTAGCCCAGCCGGAGGCGCTCGCCTTCGGCAAGACGCGCGACCAAGTGGTAGCGGAGGGGGTGCCCGAGCATCAGATCAACGCGCGAGTGTTCGAGGGCAATCACCCCTCCAACTCGATCCTGGCGACCAAGCTCACCCCCTACACGCTCGGCCAGCTGATCGCCCTCTATGAGCACAAAGTGTTCACGCAGGGGACGATCTGGAACATCAACTCCTTCGACCAGTGGGGGGTCGAGCTGGGCAAGGTGCTCGCCACGAAAATCATCCCCGAGCTCGGAGCGGATCGTGAGCCCGATCTCCACCACGACTCTTCCACCAACCGGCTCCTACGCCGCTATCGCGAGCTGCGGGCGGCCGCGTCCATCGAAAGGACCCGATGACGCCGCTCGCCGGTACGCCGCTCTTAGTGCTCGCCTTCGACCAGCGCGGATCGTTCAATAAGGGGCTCTTCGGGATCGAGAGCACGCCCACACTGGACGAAGCGATACGGATCGCCGACTGCAAGCCAGAGGCGGCGCTGTGAAGGAGCACTCGACATTTCTGGCGGTCGCGCTCGACGTCGATGAGACCATGATCAGCACCGGCGGCGCCGGAGCAAGGTCTTGGAAGCGAGGCTTCGACAAGCTCTGGGGAGTCGAGGCCGACATCAGCAAGTACACCAAGGGCGGGAGACAGATCCCGAGGTCGGGCGGATCACGTTCAAGGGCGTCATGGGACGCGAGCCGGAGCCCCAGGAGCTGGCCAAGCTCATGCACGCCTATCTCGGGTTCCTGCCCGAGGAGGTGGCGGATTCGCCTGGCTATCGGGTCCTGCCCGGTGTGGTAGACCTGTTGCCGCGCCTGATCGAAGCCGGCGTCCTGGTCGGGATCACCTCCGGCGCGGTCGAGGCGGCAACGCACATCAAGCTGGCGCGGGCGGGCCTTAACCAGTATTTCTCGTTCGGCGGCTTCGGTTCCGACTCCAAGGATCGAGGCGAGCTGACCCGCAAGGCGATCGGCCGGGCCAGCATTGTGCTCGGTTCACCGCTCGACCCAGCTCGGGTTTGCGTCGTCGGCGACACACCGATGGACATCGACGCGGCTCATGCGGCGGGTGCGATCGGCATCGGCGTGGCGACCGGCAAGTACAAGCTCGACGAGCTCAAGCAGGCGGGGGCCGACCATGTGCTGAGTAATTTGACCGAGCCCTTTCCAGGTTTCGTGGCGCCCGGGCCCGCGTGATGTCCCAACCTGACCACCGCGTCGTCGTCCTGGGTCGTGGCTACGGCGGACTGCTCCCTGCCCGGCGCCTGAAGCCTGCACACGTGCGCGTGACCCTAGTCGACCGGACCGCCAACCATTGTCTTCCAAACGCTGCACTACCAGTATCACGACCGGCATCCGAAGTGAGGGCCAGATCGCTCACCCCTACGCAGCGTCTTGTTGCGCCAGCGCAAATCGAAGTCGTGGTCGAGGGCGCGCATGGCAGAACGAACCCTGACCCAGCGACCCTGAATGGCGTTCTGGCGCTTAGGCTTGGCCGGAGAACGTCACCTCATTTGCAATCTCCGGCGCCGTGCCGCATGACGAGGCTGCGGTGATGGCTACCTTGCTTGCGGCGAACTGGAAGATGAATCCCCTCACTGCAAACGAGGCCACTCGGCTCGCCCGCGCCACGCTGGGGGCGGCGCAACCGCACGCATCGCGGGTCGAAGTGGTGATCTTCCCGCCGTTCACCTGGCTGCGCGAAGTCGGAGCGATCGTCCGTGGCACAGTCGTGGGCGTTGGCGCCCAAGACTGCTATTGGGAGGAGACGGGCGCCTTCGCCGGAGCCGTGTCCGCCGGGATGTTGGCGGGTTGGTGCCGCTGGGTGATCGTCGGTCATTCGGAGCGACGCACGCTGTTCGGCGAGACCGATGACCAGGTTTCCCGCAAGGCGCGAGCTGCGCTCGACGCTGGGCTAAACGTCATCGTCTGCGTCGGCGAACGAGAAGATCAGTTCGACGGCGGTCAGACTGACGAGGTCGTGTCCGCGCAAGTACACCGCGCGATGTCGCGCATTGACCCTGCGGCCACCAACTCGCGATTGGCATTCGCGTACGAGCCCCTGTGGGCGATCGGGAGCGGCCACAACGCAAGGCCCCACGAGGTGTTGCCGACTCTGGAGTTGGTTCGCCATGTGGTCAACGAGGTCGGTGGCGCAGGGGCTGCGATCGACCTCCGTGTGCTCTACGGCGGAAGCGTGAATGAGGAAAACGTCACATCCTACGTGGGGTTGCCCGGCTGCGACGGCTGCTTGATTGGGGGCTGTGGGGCACACAAATTCGTCAGAACGATCGATTGGCCAGTCCGAATGCTTCGACAGCCGATAGGTTTCCGACGATGGATCGCACTGATGGCGAGCACCGCTCGCAGCCATTGGATGCGATCTCGGATTCATGGCGCGACCGGCGCGCTTCACTCGAAGGAAAGTGCGACCGCGAGGCCTTCTGGTCGAAGGTCAGCGGCCGCCCTCGTTAAGCAGCGCTAGCGGCTGCTAGATGCCGCCGCCGCCAGGATCTCGGCGAAGTAGACCTCGAAGATCTGAGTCTTGGCCTCGTGGCCATTCAGCTTCGTGATCGCCTCCTTGCGGAGGTCTGCGATTGAAATCTCGCTGTTCTGCAGATCCTTCTTGATGTCCCACGCTGAAGCCGCAAAGGTCTTGCCCGGCTGCCTGTTTTACGAAGTAGTAAGCGGCCCTGACTCCCGGCTGCTTCTCGAGTACTGGTACGAGCTTCGCCTTGAAGTTGGAGATGCCCTCTGAAACGTGGGTAGCTCGCTCTTAACGGAGGTCATGCGGACAAAACATGCCCACCTTCGCCGGCAGTTGCGTCGGGGCGCCCGGGTTCTTCGCGTAAAGGGGCATGAGCGGAGTGCGCGGGGTGCGCGGCATCTCGTAGCTGAGCCTGCCCAGAAAGCCGCCATCCGCAGAGCGGTTCGAAGGCGAGACCAGGCGCGTTGGAACCGACCACTGGTCGCTCCGCTCAGGGTCGCTTCGCGCGTCTGAAGGTGTCGGGTTGGCCATCAAACTTCCAATCCGAGGTCGCCGTCAGGCGCCAGCGCCACACGAGCCCCGTTCACATCGCCTCCTTGATGCCCCGCCGGATCAGCCACCAGTTGACCGGGTACGACGTCGCGAAGCCGAGGATCATGCCCACCTGCATGAGCAGCCAGTAGGCGGCGTGGTCCGGCGTCAAGTGCGTGCCGGGGTAAAAGATCAACTGCATCACGGCCATCCAGCCGAACAGACCCACCTCGAACGCCGTCAGCGAGAGCGCGTCCGCCTTCAGTGCCGCCTTGATCCCCGCCCAGCCCGAGATGCCCCGCATCGGAGCGATGGCGTAGTACTGGAAGAGGATTCCGAGGCTGAAGGCGAGCGCGTAATCGACGATGTACTCCGCGTAGAGGGCGAGCCCCGCCAGCTTCAGAGTTGTGAGAAGCACGATCCAGGCCCCGATGATGTCGCCGAGCGTGCAGCCGGCCCCACAGTGGCTGACCCCGACCGCTACCTTGCCAGCGAAAACAGCGCGGCTCGCCTCGGCCGCACCGTGCCGTCCGGCAGCAGGATGGTGGGTCTGAATCCCCTCGGGTTCACGCCAATTCGCACGTAAACACTTCCCGCACGGCCACGTCCGAAGCCCCCGCGAATCGTCGTGGTGTGAGCAGTACTCGTGGGATCAAGAGCGCGGGGCACGATAATCGACGACTCGCTCAAACGTCTGGTCGACCCTGGAGGGATGTGACCGGTCGTGCGAAGCCTTTGCTTCGGAACGCCACCTGGTTGGCGCGCCGACCAGCCGGCGTACTCCTCGCTCTTCTCGCTCCGAATGGGTGAAGCCTACTTCTCACTTCACCGCGATCCCCCAGGTCGTGCTGCAGGCCTCACCCGGCCGAAGCGTCCGCAGTCCATCGCCGCTCTGGAAGGCATTCGGCGCAGCACTCATCGGCTCGACGCCAAGCGACCTCCGCCGGCGCGCCGCGTCCGGTAGGCTGTCGCCACTGAAAGCCATGACGTATCTATAGGTGTGGTCCATCCAGACGCTGACCATCCGTGAGCGATCCGGAGTCTCCAGCTCGACGCGTGCCAGCCCGTCCTCGTCGCGGATCAGGTCGGCGAAGCCGGTGTCTAACTTCGTGGCTCCGATCTCGCGCGCGGTTCGAAAGTCGTACTCCGATCCCTCGACTGGCTTGTGACCGGTCGGAATGCCCTTCTCATCGGTCGGCAGCCAGCTCGTAGCGGCGATGCGGAGCAGGCAGGGATCAACGGCGGGAGTGCCGACTGAGATGTATGGGTGGAAGCCGTTGGCATAGGGCAGCGGGGAGCGGCCGACGTTCCTTGCCGTGGTTCTCACTGTGACGCCGGACTGGTTCAGCGTGTACTCGATTGCAATGTGGAGGGCGAAAGGGTACCCGGCCCGCGGGTAGAGCAACAGCGTAAGAACAGCGCGCGACGGCTCGCGCTTTTCTACCTGCCACGGCAACCACCGAGCGAAGCCGTGAATGGCGTTGTGCTTCTCCGGCTCGGTTAACGGAAGCTGGTAGTGGCTGCCTTCGAACTCGTATGCGCCGTCGGCCAGCCGGTTCGGCCAAGGAATGAGCGCTTGTCCGTATGCGCCAAAAGCGACCTCGTCGGAACCGTAGCCGTCGAGCACCGACCAGCCGTCATAGGTCATCTCGCGCAAGCCACCGCCCACCGTGACGACGGTCAGACGCAGCCGACCCGACGCGAGCTCGACCTGCTCACCAGAGGCGAGCACCCGTGGGGTTGCGGACTCGCTCATCTGGCCGCTCTAGGGATAGCCCCAATAGGAGTACCCCATCCCCCAGAAGCGCGTATAGCTTTTGTCATTCTGCAGTCTCTAAATCGACTCGGCGTAGCGCACCATGCCGCCATCGACGTAGTACGTCGAGCCGGTCACATAACGTGAGCGGTCCGAGGCCAGGAAGAGGGCTACCTCGGCCACGTCCGCGGGCGTGCCCATTTGGCCCAAAGGAATGATTCGATGCAACTCCGCCATCTTTTTGGAATCGTGCATGGTGGGCTCGTTGATCGGGGTAGCGATCGCGCCTGGAGCGATGTTGTTGACCCGGATCCGGTATTGCGACAGCTCCAGCGCCGCGTTGCGCATCATCATCCTCATCCCACCCTTGGCGGCGCAGTAGGGCGTAAAGCCCGGAAAGGTGTGATCCTCGTGAATCGAGGAGATGTTGATTATCGATCCGCCCTGCTCCTTCATCGCGCGGCCACAGGCCTGAGCGCAAAGAAAAGCCCCTTTGAGGTCGACGTTGAGCATCTTGTCCCAACTCTCTTCCGTGATCTCCAAGAATGGGGCCGAACTCTCGACCCCCGCATTGTTGACGAGCACGTCGACCCGCCCCAACTCCTTCAGTGCCCGCTCAACCAGGTGCTGAACCTGATCTGGGTCGGAAACATTTGCCTTGACCGCGACCGACTTCCGCGCCGTCCTCGAAATGAGGTTGGCGAGCTCTTCCGCCTGACTCTCGTACCCGAAGTAGTTGACGCAGACCGCCGCCCCTTCTCTCCCAAATCTCTCCGCAATCGCGTGCCCAATACCGCTGCCCGCCCCGGTAACGATCGCCACTTTGCCGTTCAACTCACCATTCATTGGTCGACCTCCTGTTCTTCCCTGCCGGCCAGGTCCTGCCCAACCCCGCCTGGGACTGGGTCATAAGCTGCAACTACTCACGGCGTAGTTCTCCCGCTGCGCTTGCGGCCGGCTGCGATCAAAGCGTTGTCGTGCGGCCAGACAGAACCGACCTGGGAGTCGATCGGGTGATAGGCGGCCTGGTCGCCGGCGTCCGGAGCCCCTTCCATTAAAGAACCGGTTGCACATCTAAGCTAGATCCCAACCACGCGACTGTAGTAGGCGTAATCCTCCCGCCAACCACCGAATCCCAGGCCGATGTTGCGGTAGTCCTCTTGGAAGCTGATCGCCCGAATCCACTTGACCATTTTGAAACCGAGTTGTGTCTCAACCCGCAGCCGGAGCGGCGCGCCGTGCTCGACAGGTAGCGGCTTGGCGTTGAACTCATAGGCCAGCATGGCCTGAGGCGCGTCCGCCAGTTTGAGGTCAAGCGTCTCGTAGTAGAGGCCCTTGGAGTCAACCTGAGTCAATGCCTTGTCGTCGTAGGCGTAGAAGACCAGGTAGCGGGCGTTGGCGTGCGGCCGGCAATGCTTTATGAAGTCCGTCAGTGGCACGCCTGTCCACTGGGCGACACCGGTCCAACCCTGGATGCAGTTGTGCTTAGTGATCTGCGTTTGGCGTGGCATTTGGTGTAGGTCGTCCAGGGAGAGTCGGAGCTCGCGCTCGATCTGGCCTCCGACCAGGAGATTCCAGTCCCGGAATCCATTGGCAGCCAGGGCTTTATAGACAGGGTCCGGAGGCGGGTATCCGTTGACCCAGAAGTACGGGGTTATGTCGGACGACTTGTAGTGCTGGCGGGATTGAAGGTGATGCGAGATCTCACGCTGCAAGGGGTCAACCGCGCGTCCGAGAACCCTCTGCGCACTTCTTGGGTCGCGTCTACCGAGCATGGTCACAAAAACGTTCGTACCCACCACTACCAGCAGGCCTAGGATTCCAACAACGACTGCAAGCTCTTGGTTGGCGTGGTCGGACGAGAGGACTATGCGCGCCCACTCCCGAGGGAGGCCGTGGACGACGACCATGAACGTGTGCCCGATCACAAAGGCCGCGAATGCGATCAGCCCCATGAAGTGAATCGTTCGCGCCGTTTGTCGGTTCCCAAACAGGCGCGGATACCACGGGAAACGGCCAATGATCGCGGGCGACATTGCGGCGCCGGTGGCGATCTGAAGCGGCGCCAGGACGAAGACGACGAGGAAGTACGTCAGCTGTTGGAGCGGATCGTATGGATATCCCGGTGTCGGCGGCGCCAGGTGGAAGTGGAGGTATGCGTCCGCCGACTGGATCGCGCCCGGAATGATCGACCACGATGTCGGCACAAGCCGTCGCCACTGATCGGTAGCGAAGAGCAAGACAACGTAGACGATTCCGGTGGCGATCCATGCCACAAGGACCAAGAAGTGCCAGTGGCGGCCTACTCCCAAGGCGCCGTTGGCGCCCTTGCCGCCCGGGAGCGCCAGCCAGGGAGATACGTCGGCCTCCTCGTCAAGCGACTGATGAATGCGGTCGGTCGGCACCTTTTTCTTCGTGAACTTGATGATCTCGTGCCCCGGCGCGCAGTCGTCCTTCAGGTAAAGCCGCGGGAAAGACGCCAGGATCTGGATCCCGCTTCGCGCGAGGAAGGCCATGAACAGGAGGTTCAGGAAGTGGGTGGCGCTGATCCAGACCGGGTATCCGAATTGATTCATGCGGCTCGGTACGCCTCAGCGTCAGCGCGCTTCAGCTCGAGGCCGAGGCCGACACGGTCAGCCGCCGGAGACAAATGGCCGCCTTCGGGTTGCGGCGCACCCTCGAAGAGCATGCTCTCGATCCGCGCGTGGTCGTGGAAGTACTCGACGTGAGCGATCTGAGGTGCCGCGCACCCGGCATGAGCATGAATGGTGGGCGAGCAGTGGGCGGAAAACGGGATGCCCGCTGAGTACGCGATTTCGGCAGCCATCAAAAAGCCAGTCACCCCCAGGCAGCGGGTGGCGTCGGCCTGCAAGATGTCGACTGCGCCCGCGTCGAGCATGGCCCTGAAATACCAGGGATCCCACCCGTATTCGCCAGCCGCCACGTCCTGCTTGATCTCACGCCGGATCAGGGCGAGCTGGTCCAGCTGGTCGGAGGAGACTGGCTCCTCGAAATAGCTCGCGATTCCTTCCAGGTCGCCGGCGAGCCGTATCGCCTGCTTTGCCGTGTAGGCTCCATTGGCGTCGACGAAGAGCTCCGGCCCCGGACCAATCGCCTCCCGCACAGCCAGGATTCGTTCGCGGTCGACGTCCAGCTGGGTGCCCCACGCGGTCCCGATCTTCATCTTCACCCGTGGTATCCCGGCGGCCACCCAGCCGCCAAGCTGCGTGGTCAGCTCGTCCATCGTGTATGAGGTGAAACCACCGCTCCCGTAGATCGGAACCGAGTCACGGTGAGCCCCTAGCAGCCGGAAGAGTGGCAATCCCTGCGCACGAGCCTTGAGATCCCACAACGCCACATCGACGGCCGAGATCGCAGTCGCCGCGATCCCCTGGCGTCCGATGTTGCGGACGGCCGCCACCATCGCAGACCACACGCCGCCGACATCTGCCAGGTCCAGGTCCGCAATGGCAGGCCGCAGGACGTCCTGGACCACGGCGGCCGCCGCTCCGCTCGCATAGCTCCAGCCGATCCCGGAGGTCCCGTCCTCAGCCACCAACTGAACCAGGACCATCGTTGTCGAGTCCCAGACGAAGGTGCCATCTGCCTCGGGCCGGTCGGTCGGAATTCGAAAGACACTCGTCTCCATTCGAGCGAGCCTCATCGGAGGCGCAACCTGGGCACGCTGGGGCCCGCCAGCACCCGGATGCTCCAGTCAGAAACGACGTGCAGCCGATCACGCCAATCGCCGAGCTTGTAGAGATAGACTCCCCGCCAGAGCAGATGGCCAGCCCAGCCGGAAAGCCGAGCACCAAATACCTGGCTCACCGCGAACCGACCTCCCAGCGTGACAAGGTGGCCCATGAAGTGGTATTGGAAGGCTTCCGGTTCGCCGCCGGTCACCTCGGCCGCCAGGTTGTTGGCAACGGCAGCCGCCTCTTGCACGGCAGCCTGAGCAGTTGGGGGGACCGGCTTACCTCCCGAGGTGACAGCGGCGATGTCGCCCAGGGCATAGACACCCGACTGACCGCTGACCCGAAGGCACGCGTCGACCTTGAGCCGCCCTCGCTTGTCGAGCCGAGCACCCTTGAACCGACGGGCGATCGGGCTCGGTTCGACTCCCGCTGTCCAGATGACCGTGGACGCGTCCAAACGGTCGCCGCTGTCGAGCACCACGCCTCGCTCATCGACCGACTTAACGGTCGAGTCAGTGCGCAGCTCGATACCGTCCTTGCGCAGCCGGCTTGCGGCCGCCTGCCGGAGTGGCTCCTCCATGTGGGGCAGGAGGTCGTCCTTGGCCTGGGCGACGATCAGGTGCACCTCCTCTTCGGAGAGGCCGGGATATTGGAGAATAAGGATGTCGATCAGCTCCGATATCCCCGCCACCACCTCGACACCCGTCGAACCTCCGCCGATGACGACGAAACGGAGGTCGTGCGGGCGTCCAGCCACGGCCGCCTCGAACTGGTCTACGACCCGGGTCCTGACAGCGACCGCGTCGGTCAGAGACTGCATGGCCAGGCAGTGCTTGGCAGCGCCGGGCGTGCCGAAGAACGATGTCTGCCAACCTAGGGCGACTACCAGCTTGTCGTATTCCATGTCCCCGATGCCTGTCCGGACCGAACGTCGGTCGAGGTCGGCGCCAATGACCCGCGTGCGGACGAATTCGACTCCGAGGGGAACCAATTCCTCTCGCAAGGCACGGACCACATGCGCGGCCTGAATGGCCCCCGGGATGACCTCTGGGACCATTGGCCAGAAGGTGAGCGAATCCTCGCGATCTACTAGGCGGATGGCGACATCCCGCCTGGCAGCGAGGCGGCGAGCCAGCACCCGGGCGGTGGTGAAACCTCCGAAACCGCCGCCAAGCACGAGCACCCGAACACCGGCTGAGTCGTAGGACGGCGCACGAAGAGAGTGGTTGCCCGCCCACGAGCGCGCCATCGCGATCCCGACCCCGGCGCACGCAAATCCGGCGGCTAGGCCCAACCACAGGCGAGATCCCATCAGGCCGTTCCCGCCAGGTGGTCGGCCAGCCGTGCCGCAAGCGCCATGATCGTGAGCGCAGGATTTGCGCTGCCCTGGGTGGGGGTCACGCTGCCATCGCAGATGTAGAGGTTCTGCACCGCGTGGGTCCGGAGGTTGCCGTCGACTACTCCGTTCTTGGGGTCCGGAGCCATTCGAGCGCCGCCCATCAGGTGTGCGTACCGGTCGATGGTCACCGTCTCTTGGGCGCCTGCGGCCTGGAGGATATCCACCATGACCGATGTCGCCGCACGCATCAGCTTGTGATCGTTGTCTCCCAGGGAGTAGCTGAAGTGAGCCACCGGCAGCCCATGGCAATCTTTCTCATCGGCCAGGGTCACGCGGTTGTTGGGTTGTGGCAGCAGCTCGCAGAGGCTGCCCAGGCTCACCCAGTGGACATAGTCGCGCATGTACTCGCGCAGCAGCTCGCCCCAGTGGCCCTGCGCGACGACGTGCTCTGACCACGTGATGGGCAGCGGCGAAACGGTCTGTATCGAAAAGCCGCGCTTGTAGTCCTTGCTCGGATCGGTTTCGTAAAAGGCCTCGCTCGACACTTCGGGTGGCGGAGCCTTGTACATCCGCACCTCCTCGGTGAACCGGCCAGCTGTCTGGGGCGCCCCCTGCACCATCAGGTAGCGGCCGACCTGGTCATGGTCGTTGCACAGACCCTCTGGAAAGCGTTCGGATGCCGAGTTCAGGAGAAGCCGCGGCGTCTCGATTGAGTAGCAGGACAGGACAACCAGCCGCGCCCGCTGGCGGTGCTCGATGCCATCTCTTCGGTAGACGACGCCGGTCGCTCGACCATCGTCGCCGACCTCCACCCGCGTCACCATGCAACCGTCACGGATCTCGGCTCCCCGCGCGAGCGCGTCGGGGATATGGGTGATCAGCGTTGATGCTTTGGCATTGACCTTGCAGCCCTGCAGGCAAAAGCCACGATAGATGCAGTGCGGGCGATTTCCCATCACTCCGTTGGTAATGGCGACTGGACCAACGAGCGCCTTGATGCCGAGTTGCTGGCATCCCCTCATAAAGATGTCGCCGCCGCCGCCGACCGGGTGCGGCCCGTGTGGGTACCTGTGGGGATGGCCCCAGGGCCAGTCCTGGCCCGCCACCGGCAGCTCTTCCTCCATCGTCTCGTAGTACGGCCGCAGCTCCTCGTAGCTGAGCGGCCAGTCGGCCCCCACCCCGTCCGCGGAACGCGTACGGAAATCGGAGGGGTGGAAGCGCGGCGCGTACCCGGCATAGTGGATGGTCGAGCCACCCACGCCGCGACCGGAGTTGTTGGACCCGAGTGGGACTGGATCTGCACCGCCGATCACACGCGGCTCGTTCCAGTAGAGGTGGTGCGAGCCCGCCTCATCGGATACCCAGTCCTGGTCTGGATCCCAGAAGGGACCTGCCTCGAGCACGACCACTTTCCAACCGCGACGCGCCAGTCTCTGCGCCAGGACGCCACCTCCGGCTCCGCACCCCACGATCAGCGCATCCACCTCCTCGTCGTTCCGGAACCGCCGCATGCGTTCACGAAGTGACCAGGGGGTTCGAATCTGGGTGATCGGGTCCGGCAGCAGCCAGGCCGACTCATTGCGGGCGCGAACGTTGTCGGTGCTCACCCTTTGCTTTTTGCAACCACGCGGTTCCGGGCAGCCTCGACGCGCTCCGCCCATGGGACCGGATCGCGTGAATCAACCTCCTCGACCTCCCATGGCTCACGCTTGCCGACGCCGATGTTCTTGTAGCCGCGCGGATAGGCAGGGCCCCCGAAACCGATCTCGCTCCAGGCCCAGGGATGCGAGTAGTAGGCGGTGCAGGCATAGCGCATCCACAGACCCCAGAGCCTGCTGGCCGGCATGTCGGCGAAGCGCTCTGACGTCCGTATTGATTCCAACAGTTGCCCCTGGGCCCCAGCGGCCATGGCCGCGAACGACCGACGCTGCAACTCTGCAAGCGAAGCCCTCCAAGCATCAGCATCGGGGGGCATGTCCTCGTAGCGCCAGCCGTCAGTCCATCCATCCGCCAGGCGGTGGTCGATTAATTCGAAGACCGGGATCTTGTGCTGGCCCTCGTCACCCGCGAGCAGGCGTTCGAGCAGCGGCCGGCAGACGTGCTCCTCGTCCTCTGTAAAAAAGGAGCGGTCGGGGCCGGGCGTAAGACGTCCCATCACGATGTCGCGGGTGGGCTGGTCCCAATGGTCGCGTTGAGTCAAGACGTCATAACCAGGGAATCGGTCTCGGAACGCTGGGACGGTCACCCTAGTCCCCACGACGCAATATCGCCGCCAAAAGGCCCATCCCCCCGACCACGGTGACCAACAAAGGCGCGAACAGCGGCGGTCCCATCTCGAGGTTGTAGATCGCCTGCGACCATCCGCCCGGCTTGCGCAGTATTCCGCGGGCATGGAGGTAGGTTCCCTGCAATCCGTTGGCGATCACGAACGCAGAGACCAGGGGAAGCGCAGTCTTGGCCGCACGCCGGCTGAAGACGCCCGCGATGCCGGCAAGCATCATCGGCGGCGTGAGCGCCACGGGCAGCCACATCCACCTGTTGCCAAAGCTGGCGCGGTCGTGTTCAAAGTAGACCTCGAGCCCGGTCACCAGGGCAGCCACCGCGGACAGCCCGGACAGCAGCCGCTCGAAACGCCCCTGCTCGATGTTTTTGATCAGGTGGTCGATTCCGTGGCGGGGTCGCAACTCCCTTACGCCTTGAACTCGGCGATCTTGTCCTTAAACAGCGTGCTGGCGATGGTGACCCGGTGCGGCTGGCCGTGCAGGAACGCCTCGGCAAAGCCTTTGGCCATTTCGTAGGTCACCTTCGCCGGCATCGGAGGCTCGTCAGGGTTGGTCAGGCAGTCGACCAGCGCCGGACCGGGATGGCCCAGGGCGCCTTTGACTGCCGCTTCGAGATCCTTCGAATCTTCGACCCGAAACGCCTTGGCGCCGTTGGCCTCCGCAAAGGCCGCGAAGTTGGCAATGCCGCTGTGACGCACGCCAAACTCGGGAAAGCCCAGCACCATCTGCTCCCAAAGGATCTGTCCGAAGCAGTGGTTGTTGTTGATGAATATCTTGACCGGCAGTTCGTGCAGGATGGCGGTCAGGAGCTCGGCCATCAGCATCGCGAAACCGCCGTCGCCGACAAAGGCAATGCACTGCCGGCCAGGAAAGGCGTGCTGGGCGGCGATCGTGTAGGGCAGTCCCGGAGCCATGGTGGCGAGGTTGCCCGAGAGCATGAAGCGACGATCACCGCGGACGATCCAGTGGCGAGCAGACCAGGTCGCGATGGTGCCCGAGTCGGAGGAAAGGATAGCGTCGTCCGATGCGTACTTGTCGATCAGGCTCATCAGATACTGCGGCTGAATCGGGTTCCGAGAGCCGTCGGCGATCGCGGTCATCCGATTCCACCAGTCCTTCATCTCCTTCTGTCGGTCCTCTAAGAAGACACGCTCGGTCTTCCGGGTGAGCATCGGAATCAGTGCCTCTAAGGTCTCCCTGGCGCCTCCGACCAGCGGGACTTCGGTCGGCACCCGGTTCCCCGCGCGGGCCGGGCTGATCTCGATTTGCACTGTGCGGGCGCTCTCCGGCAGGAACTTGGTAAAGGGAAAGTTGGTGCCGACCATGAAGAGCGTGTCGCACTCCTCCATCGACTTTTCCGCGGGCAGGGTACCGAGCAGGCCGAGGCCGCCGACGGAAAGTGGATCATCGTCCGGAAAACTGCCCTTGCCCGAAAGCGTCTTGACGATCGGCGCCCCCAGAAGCTCAGCCGCTTGGCGCAACTCATCGGCTGCGCCGATCGCTCCCGCGCCGGCGAGAATCACAACCTTCTTGCCCTCGTTGAGAACGGCCGCAGCGCGCCTGAGATCAGCATCCCTCGGCAGCGCGGGCGCGAGGATGAAGATGGGTGAGGTACTGGGGGCCCGGGCAGGGGTCGGGCCGCCCGGCGCAGCCGTGTCAGCGTCCATGAGCTGGACGTCATTCGGGAATGTGATGTGGGAGACGGTGTGATTTACCAGGGCAGACCTCACGGCCAGGTCGACCAGAGTCGGGATCTGGACCGGGGTGTAGACCATCACGTTGTACTGGGCGACATCCTCGAACAGTTTTTCGAGATGGACCTCCTGCTGATAGCCGGTACCCAGCACCTGCAGCTCCTGCATGCCGGTCAGCGCCAGCACCGGCTGATGGTCGAGCTTGGCATCGTAGAGTCCGTTCAGAAGGTGGATTCCGCCCGGTCCTGAGGTCGCGAGACAGACACCCAGGCGGCCAGTGCTCTTTGCATAGCCGGTCGCCATGAAGGCCGCCGCCTCCTCGTGGTGGACCAGGACGAACTTGATCCGGTCCTGGTGCCGGCGCAGTGCCTCAGTCAAACCGTTGATTCCGTCGCCCGGGAGGCCGAATACTGTGTCGACTTCCCACTCGATCAGTCGTTCAACCAGAAGTTCGGCTGCGATCTTCTTCAATGTGTCTCTCCTGTTTGCAGTTTTCGGAGCCAACGCTTGAGCCCGTCAGCGTTAGGCGGCTCGAGTCGTTCGTCTTTGGTGATCCGGGTGATGGCGTCGACAGGAATAAACGACTTCGTGTCACCGAAACCCAGAAACCCACGATGCTAGATCCGTAGGAAACGGACTTTTCGTTTTTGAACATCGATCAGCAGGTCGCGGCTGGGAGGCATGGCTCAGGGACAGCAGAAGGCGGAAGAAGCGGTCTTACGACAGCACCCCTTCCGCCTGACAAGAACGGTCACCGATCGGCCATAACAATGGCAGTAACTTTGCGGTGTGCCCATCCGTCGGCTAAGGGCTCCCCTGACTTGTCATGTAACTGCATTTGCTGTCCCATGGTTGTCCGTGTATTGAGGTTGCTCATGACCCAAAGCGAGCCGGACACAAGGACCAACACTATGCCCACCATCGAGGCCAGCGCATACAGCTTCCAACGCGGCTGCGTTTCGCTACCGAGGTGAAGAAATGTGAGCACCTGCGCCGCGAACTGCAGCAGGGCGAGGAAGATGAGAACTGCCAACGCGAACGCTGGATTAAGGGTGTGGCCTGTGGCCAACGTGTAGGCAGCAATGGTGAGCGCAGCTGAAGCAATCAGACCAATCAAGTAGGAGCGAACGCCCTCCCGGCCTCGCGCGTCCCCTAATACTGGCGCCTGGTAATAGTGGCGCCTGGCCGGTGGATTGGCTCGCCCCAGGCCGCGGGAGGTCGAAGGCCCCAGTTGCGGTGAAGCCGCTCATCGTTGCACTGCGCACAGGACTCACCTAGCACTGCGTCTAGGTCACTCCGCCGAGCGAATGACCAAATCAGGGCGAAAGGCCCCAACGCCGAGCGCTGGGTGGGTAGTGCTCGGCGCGACTGGACTGGATGCTGATCGTTTCCCGCCGTCACCGAGTCCCGCATAGTCGCGGCGGGCCCCCCTTCGAACGCGCCTCAGATGAACGAGTACTTGCCGTGGAGTGCGGCGTGAACCTACGGGTAAGCTTGACACGTCGGTTGGCGAACAAAGCGCATACCCCACGTTCCCAAAGTCGAGCGCACGTTTAAGTGAGGTGGCTTGATGGCCTGGATAAAGACTGAATGGGAGAACATGCTTGGGGGACTCTGGTTCGTCCCCGGCTGCGTCGCCGCTGCATACGGTCTGCTGGCGATCGTCCTCACCTCTGTCGAAGCCGGCCGCGGCCAAACAGGAGGCAATTTCGGTTTTACTGGCTCGGCCAACATCGCGGGTACGCTCCTCTCGACCATTGCAGGCTCCTTGATCACAGTCACCGGTCTCGCCCTCTCGCTCACGATTGTTACCGTTCAGCTCGTTTCGGGTCAGTTCACGCCGCGTGCGATCGGCAACTTTCTAGGTGATCGCGGTATTCAGCTGATCACCGGTGCGCTGATAGGCACCTTCGCCTATTGCCTTTTGGTCCTGCGAGTCCTGCGCGCCTCAGGCGACGGCCACGCAGCTTTCGTACCTTCGGTCAGCATCAGCTTGGCCATCGTCCTCTCGCTGGGTGCGATCGGGCTTTTGGTGGTGTTCGTACATCGCGTCTCTCAGATGATTCAGGTCAACAACATCGTTCGTTCGATCGCTCATGTCACTTTGCACAGCGTCGACCGAACCTATCCCGATGGGTACCGTCAGGCCGACGATGGAGCCGCCCCGGCACCTCGCTCGGGCGCTACCGAATCCGGCGGTACGCGAGTGTCGCCGACCAAGATGGGGTACGTCCGGCGCATCGATGTTGATGCGATGGTGGCTGCCGCCCCCAGCGGAGCGCGGATCACGGTGCTGGTGCCCAGGGGAAGCTTTGTGACTGAGAACGCGACCATCGCGACTGTGACCGGCGAGGAGACCACCGCGCGCGCAGTCCGTCGCTCGGTGACAGTGGCCGCCGATCGCCACCTCGCAAACGATCCCGGATTTGGCCTGCAGCAGCTCTCCGACATTGCTCTGCGCGCCCTGTCGCCCGGCATTAACGACCCAAGGACAGCGCTTACATGCATCTTCTATCTGCAAGCGGTGATGGAACGCCTGGTCACCAGGGAGATTCCACGAGGCGTTCAAATCGACACCGGCCGCGACGTCATGATCACAGTCAGACAGGACGACTTCGCCGACATGATAGAGGTTGCCTTCGGGGCGGTCGGACGCTACGCGAGCGCAGACGCCGGTGTTGCGGTGGCCCTGCTCGAAGCGATCGGCGCCGTGGCGCAGCACGCAACCGCACACGGTGCTGGCGGTCGAGCCGCCGCGCTCCGCGCGGTCGCCATCGAGGTCGCGGCAACGGCGTCAAGCAAAGCGGACTGGCCCTCCGACAAAGGTCGGATCGCCAATGCACTGCAGGACCTGCGCCTCAAGACATGACCGTGGTGGCGCGCGGGCTGAAGCTGACCATTCTCACTCGGCCGGCCAGACGGCGGAGCTCATCATCGGTGCCGAGTCGCCATCCTGAGACCTATTGGCGAGGCGCGTCTCGAGGGGATGTCGATCTCGGAACCTCCCGAATACGCCGCGCGCGGCCCGGGCATGTCTGCGCCAGTCCTCTACACCCTCAAACCTTGATCCAATCGACCATCGCCGGACTTCGTGCGCACCACAGCCTGTGCAAGAGTACCTGCCGAAGGGCTAGCTGACAGCGTGAACTCGGGGAACACCGCCGCGTCACAGCATTCAGGCGGAAGGGGGGTCTAAAGACCGCACCACAATCCGCCTGATAAAAAGACGATCGCCCATGTGCAGTAACAAAAGCAGCAACTTCCCCAACCGACGAGATTCCATCTGCCGGAGCCATGCTGAGCCGGGCCGCTGAGGTGGCGGCGTTTAGGACCGTTTAAGCCTTAGCATTACCTCGGACCAGATCCAAGAACTCGGCCCGCAGCGCGGCATTGTCGCGAAACCCTCCGAGAAGGCTCGAGGTCACTGTTTCGATGTCCCCTTTTTCGACGCCGCGCATCTCGACACACAAGTGCCGCGCTTCCATCACAACGGCGACACCTTGCGGCCGCAGCACACGATCGATCGCTTCTGCGATCTGGCGGGTGAGCCGCTCCTGAAGTTGAAGCCGGTGTGCGAACACATCGACCAACCTCGGCAATTTGCTGAGTCCAATCACCTTGCCCGCGGGCA
>Ga0307372_10005146_pt1 | contig 19781 bp, 18 predicted proteins | sample OX1MG_FD_202533 | JGI IMG/M metagenome (GOLD analysis project Ga0307372, IMG submission 202533) | Soil microbial communities from Risofladan, Vaasa, Finland - OX-1 | ecosystem: Environmental > Terrestrial > Soil > Coastal area > Acid sulfate soil | place: Finland: Risofladan, Vaasa | collected...
GGACGCGATAAATCGCGTCCGCGTGGGCGAGTGTCGGCGTGGGCGGACGCGATAAATCGCGTCCCTACAAATGTGCGTCCTTTTTCACCCGGAAGGACGGAGACCCACGAAATTTATCACTTGACGATATAGTAACTCTACTCTAGAATAGCAGATATGGACAATTCTACGCAACCGCTTCAGGTGACGATCAAACGTATCGATAAGACTTTGCCCCTGCCCGCCTACGCTACAGCGGGTTCGGTGGGTTTTGACCTGTTTTGCCGTGAAGACACGGAGATCGCGCCGCGCACTATCGAACTAATACCCGGCAACGTCATTGTGCGTATCCCGGAAGGCTATATGCTCTTGCTGACACTCAGGAGCAGCACGCCGTTGCGCAAGGGCCTGCTTATTCCCAACGGTGTAGGCATCATCGACCAGGATTACTGCGGTGAAGGGGACGAATTGAAGGTACAGGTACTGAACTTCCACGAGGAAGCGGTACTTGTGAGGCGCGGCGAGCGTATTGCGCAGGGTATTTTTGTTCCCATCAGGCGCGCGCTCTGGAACGAGGTCGATGAAATGGGCATAGGCCGGGGCGGTTTCGGCAGTACAGGCACATAGCCGCGAACAGGTATAAAATGCAAGATTATTACACAATACTCGAAGTTCCACCCACCGCGACGCAGGTGGAAATTAAACGCTCCTATCATCGCCTCGCGCGCCTGCATCATCCCGATCTGAATAAGCAGGCCCTTGATATCCATATCAAGCGTCTCAATGAAGCCTACCAGGTGTTGGGCGATCCCCAGAAACGCGCCGCCTACGATGCACAACGCATCGAAGCGCAGCGCCAGGCCGCGCGCTACCGCCAGCAGAAACGAGCCAGCCGCGAACCTGAAATGACCTGGATTGAAGGCGCATTCGGCTTTGTCAACGAGTTGAAAAAAGGTCTTAAAGAGGAATAATCCATACCGTGTAATCACTCGAAGAAGCAACATACCCTCCATCCGGCGACCATGCCACCGCGCGTATCCATTTCTTATGATCTTGATCAGATTTGATAGGCTCTCCTGTTGCGGTCCTCCATATCTGCACGCTCATGTCGTCACCACCTGAAACAATATGCTGGCTGTCAGGCGACCACGCGAGGGACTTTATCGCTTTTGTATGTCCTCTGTATGTATATACAGTCTTTCCAGTGGTGGCTCCCCATACCTGTATAGTACCATCCTGTCCGCCAGAGGCAATAAACGTACCATCGGGCGACCACGCTGTGGTGTATACTGGCCCGCGCCCCATATAGGTTAGTTTCACGTTGCCAGTTAAAGCGTCCCATACTTGCACGCTGCCATCAAAACTGCACGTGACGATGTGTTTTCCACGCGGCTCCCATGCTACAGAAAAGATGCGGTACTGGCGCGTGTGCGTGAAAAGTAGCGTTCCTGTGAAGGCTTCCCAGACCTGGGCTGTGCTATCGCCGTAGTCTCCACAGGAAACTATGTATTGACCATCGGGCGACCACGCGATGCCACGCACAAAGCGTGTATGACCGCGATATGTGACAATAATGTTGCCAGATAAGGCTTCCCAGACGTGGACGATGCCGCTGGTATCGCCTGACGCGATGTATTGACCATCGGGCGACCACGCGACTGAAAGGAGACTGCTCCTGTGTGCGCGGAAAATGATGATATCTGCGGTTTCAGTGTTGGATTGGTTGATACGCCAAACCCGCACCGTGGTATCACGAGACGCGGAAGCAACACAAGCGCCATCGGGCGAGAAGGCCAGGGCAAAGATGTAATCGCTATGGCCGCGATAGATCAGGGGAGGTGTGTCGCTTGTATCAGTTGTATCAGTTGTATCAGTTGTATCAGTTGTATCTTCTGACATGGATTAATGCTCTCGCGGTCCCTCGGTCAAAAGGTTAATGGCATGGGGCAGCACAGGCAGGATACATTCCAGGCACTCCCTGACCGCTTTCGGGCTGCCGGGCAGGTTGATAATCAGTGTGCGCCCACGTGTGCCGGCTACACCGCGTGAAAGCATGCCAAAGGGGGTATGTTGCAGGCTGACGGCGCGCATGGCCTCAGCGATGCCAGGAGCTTCGCGCTCGATTACAGCCCTGGTGGCCTCCGGCGTGACATCGCGCGGTGCCAGTCCGGTACCGCCCGTAGTGAGGATGAGGTTGAGTTGCTGCTCATCGCTCCATTCGCGCAAAGTACCCTCGATCAGCTCGCGCTCATCGGGGATAATCGCGCCCGCGCTAATCACAGCACCGGGCATTTGTATCACCATCGCGCGAATATTTTCGCCGCTGGTATCCTGCCGAGCGCCGACTGCGCCGCTATCGCTGATGGTCAACACTCCGATGGTAATCATGTTCTCTATCCTCTGATGGCCAGTTCGCGCATAATGGCCCCGATCTGACGGCGCGCGCCAAAGAGCCAGACGGTATACTCATCGGGCAGATCTTCTACCTCAACCTGGCATTGCATCTCACGCGCCAGCTTGCGCGCGATGTGCAGTAGTTGCCCGCGTTCGGCATCGTTGCGGCTAAACGTATTCAGAGCCAGCCTACCCATACGCTCGTCCTGGCTCAAAAGGGGATTGATTACCTCGTTCAATTGATCCAGACCAAAGATAACGTGCAAAGGTGGTGTATCCGCGATTTGCAGGGTAGATTCAGGCGAAAGTGTATGGTTCGCAGTACCATCATTATTTTCACCGGTATCCTGTTCGGTATCGCCGACGATAGTATCGTAGGTGGTTTGCAGCTTATCAAGTATAAGCAGGCGAGCCTCTTCAGGTACGTTGCTGCGCGGGTGAACAAAGGCCAGCAGGCTATGCGCGGGGTCGGAGTAGATAAAAGGCTGCGAGTGGGCGATACGCCGCCCGCACGCCGGGCAGGTGGACACATTCAACAGGCCGACCATAACGGTATAGCGCAGCGCCGGGTCTTTCGCCACATTTACATAGTCATAAATGGGGCTGCTAAATTTCTCCCCGCAGGGACAGCTAAAATTGTAAGTGGTTGCGCGTGACATACGATTTCTTCTAGTAAAGAACAGGAATAAACAACGATACGCTGGGGACAGTATATCATATTGTTGCTTCGCAAGACGAAAGCGAGGATGCAGTGCATTTGTTTGCGTCGGAAGATAGATCAGGGCGAATGAAGCGACGTAGTGCATTTGTTTGCATTGGAAGTTTTCCAGGGCGACCGCGAGGGTCGCCCTGGTCTATCTCCTCCGACTCTTGCTCACCGCTTTCCTCGAGAAGCTGAACTCGACGCCCTGTTTTTTCATGAAATCCTGGAAGTGGGCGTAGAATTCCATGCGGTCTTGTTGGCTTATCACGGCTGCGGCGTCGGCTGTTTCGATGGCGTAAGGGTAGCCGTTGCCGGCGATCACTTCGGCGCGCACGACATCCATGACTGGGTCGAGCAGACCGTCGTCGAGCATCCAGCGCGGAAATTCCAGGCGTGGGGGCGGCTGCGAGGCGGTGGTTTTCAGGTAGCAGAAGGCCACGCTTTCGCGGTAGTCACCATAGCCCTGTAAGACATCGCCGCGCGCGCAGATCATGGCGGGCGTGCGGTCTCCCCAGCGCATATGTCCCTGCCAGAGCAGCGAGTCGTGTATCTTTTTGGTTTCGCGCAATCGTGGTTGTGGCTGCGCGCTGTCCAGGCGCAGCAGCATGGTAATCATGTCGCGCGCGTAGCTGGTATCGATATAGCCGATCAGGGGGATGCGGCACTGCTCGGATGTTTTGAGCAGCGAGACTGCTGAAGCGATATAGCGTTCGCGGTAGGGGCTGGGCATAGTCAGGGCGAAGGACACCACCAGCGAGCCATCGAAGAAGACTACCGGACTGTGCGCGGCATCGCTGGCGCGCCGCTCACGCGCGTACTGCTCCATCTGGCTGCATAGCGTTTCAATTTCCAGGGTGTAGCGGCGCAGCGTGACCTCTATTTCAGAATAGGGGTAACTGTCAGGGTCTTTGTTCTCGGTGCGCGATTGCTCCATGATTTCGTTGGGAGAAAGCACCTCCATACGCACATCTTTGGTGTATGGGCGGCCCTGCGTGTGCGGGTTGGCGAACAACCCCACCTGGATCAGGGCTACTGGTATGGAAGCGTCCCGCCAGGGCAAAAGCTGGCTGCCATCCACGGAGATGGTGGTGATGCCCTCGATGCATTCCGCCCACTGGCGCGCCTGTTCGTGGTTGTCAAATTCGCGCCCGAAAGGGAAAAGCGGCGCGTGATACTCGCTGTAAGCAGCGTTGACCAACCAGTTATCAAACTCAAGGCTGGGGCGCGCACCCGCCGACTGCGCTCCATCCCTGTCCGGCGGCAAGTGATATTCCAGCTGCTCTGCCGACGCATAGCGCAGATAGAGCGTTTCCAGCGCGTCGCGGTACGCTTGCAGTTGATCGTTAAAAGCGGCGTTATCGGCAGTAAACTGCCCATACTTGGCGTTCAAGGCCGCCTGCAATTTGCCCTTATGAAGCATATATCATCTTTCCAGGGCGACCGCGAGGGTCGCCCCTACAATATACATTGCCGTTTACGCTTTATTCGTTATAGGGTAGGGGCGACCCTCGCGGTCGCCCTGGCCTCGATACCTTCCATCATCATAGCCTCCTCGTCGGATATCAGGTGCGTCTCGCCATCTTTTTTGCGCAGGCGCACGAGGCTATCAAGGCTCTGTTCAAAGGTATCATCGTGGCTGATGACAAACAGTTGGTCGAAGCCGCGCACGCGCCGGATTTGCTCGGCCAGGTTGCTGCGGCGCAGTTCATCCATATTCTGCGTTGGCTCATCGAAGAAGGCCAGGTTGAGCGTAGAGAGCTTCTTGAGCAAAGCCAGGCGCACGGCCAGCGCCGCGCTCATCTGCTCGCCACCGCTGAGTTGCGCGAATGTGCGGTTCACACCCTGGCGGCGCAGCGTCACTTCGTAGTCGTTGTCCCAGGTCAGTTGCGCGCCGCGATCACCCATGATCTCGCCAAAGATGCGGTTGGCCTCGCCGGAGATGTCGTTCAGCATGGCCTTCAACACGTGCGGCGCGGCATCGCGAATGAGCTTGCGGAACTGTTCAACCATCTTTTGCAGGTCTTCCAGCGTGCGTTTTTCTTTCTGCGCCGCGTCGAGTTCGCGCAAGAGGGCTTCAGCATGTTCTATCCTGCGCGTGAGGTCGTTGATCTTGTCCTGCAAATTGCTCATTTCGATAGCCAGACCGGCCAGTTCATTATCGAGGTTCTTGATGTTCACCTCAACCTCTGTAAACTCTTGCTGGCTGAAAGCTGCTTCAGCCTCCTGATGCGCCTGCTCTGCCGCCTGGAGATCGTAGGTGGCCTGTTCAGCTTTATCGGTGGCCTCCTGATGAGCGCGCTGGCGTTCGGGCAATTGCCGCGCCACATCCTGGTTTTTCAGGTAAGTGTTGTATCCCGCCTTGCACTGCTCGCGCACGGCTTCCTGCTGCCCGATTTGCACGTCCAGGCCGCTGTATTGTGCCAACTGCTGCTGCAAGTTCTGCAATTGCTGCTCATGCTGCCGGCCCTGCGACTCTTGCGTGTGCAACTGCTGGCGATAGTCAGCTTCGCGCTTGATGATTTCTCGCTGCGCCTGGCTAACCGAGCGAGGGTCATTCAACGATGTAATCTGCTTATCCACCTGTTGCAGGTGGCGCGCGCTTTCACGCAGCTCATCAGCCTGTTGCGCGCACTCGCTCATTTCGTCGCCGAGCTGTTTGAGCATGGCTTGCAACTGTTCCTCCTGTTGGTACATGCCATCCAGCGCGCGCACCTGCTGATCTGCTGCCTGGCTCTCCTCTAGTTCAACTTTTGCCTGCGCGATTTCTTGATCGGCAAGCGCGAGCGCTTCCAGGTCTTCTTGCAGGCTGCCTACCTCGCGTTCCAGGTGCAGAATATCCTGCGCCGCCTGCTTTATGCGCTCTACAAAGCTATCACGTTTAGCCGTATACTCGCCAAGTTTACTCAACCCGTCCGCGTAGCGTTTCACTATGTTAAGGCGCTCGGTGAGCGCTGTATGTTGCTTGCTGAGTAGGGTCAGAGCTTCCTGATCTTTTTTTATCTCATCGTCAAAATAAAACTCCAGGCTGGCTATGCCACGCACCTTAATATTCTGGCAGGGTTCGTGTAGCAATGGACATAGCCCCCCTGCCGATTGCCTGCGTGACTTCTTATAGCCATCGATGTTGCCTTCGAGTCGATGCCTCTGTGCGCTCAGATCATCAAACTGGATTTGCAGCATGGGCAATTCTTCAGCTTGCTGGCGATTTTCTTCCAGTTTACCAATTACTTCCTCGGCCTGGTTTAACTTTGCGATAAGCTGCTCGCGCTCTTCTTCTTTCTTGCGTAATTGTTTGCTTTTCTCCTCGTATTGCAATCGTTTCGAACGGCGCTCCTGCGTTTTCGCCTGCAACGATGCCGTGCGCTGGATGCGCGCATTGAGTTTCTCGGCAAGTGAGCGCAAGGGTTCAATATCAGCGATGCGCTGTTGCAGCATGGCTAGCTGTTGCAGGCTATTGACCTGTTTCTGATCGAGGCGCTTCACCTCTTTGAGCAACCCCTGGTATTGTGTAACCTGCTGTTTATAGGTATCACGCTGTTTCTCTAATTCAGTTTGCTGATCGACGAGGGGAGCCAGATCGATTATGAGTTGGCGCGCCGCTTCTACTTCACGCAGGCGCGATTGCAGGTTGGCGATGTTGGCCTGCACGGTGGCGAGCGCGTTGGTATGTCTATGCTGTTGTTGTTGGAGTGCATTGCGCTGCGCTTCATCCTGGCGCAATTGTCGCAAAAGCGCGTCGGCATTCACGTAGCGTTCGTAATCAAGCTGGCTGTTTTCGACTGCCTGCTGCGCCACCTGCGCCTCACTCATCGATTTCAGGCTGCTCGCCAGTCGCTCCTGCGCGCCAGCATGGATCGTTTTCTGCTGTTCGTGGCGTGACTGGCAATGAAGCAGGTGTTCGCGGCGCTGTTTGAGCAGTTCCGCGCGTGCGCGAGCTGAAACGAGTTGCTGAGTGATTTGCGCGTTGCGCGCTTTTTTCTGTCCGTCTTCCTGCTGAGCGATTTTCAGGGCTGCGCGCCACTCGTCCACTTCGCGCGTCTCAATTTCGAGGCGCTGGATCTCGTCTTTCTGGCTTTGAATCTGCTCATCGTACTCTTTGCGCACATCTAGCAAATAATCGAAAGCGGTCTTGTAATCTTCGATCTGGAGCAGTGCATCGAAAGTTGGCTTGCGCCTGGAAGGGGGTTCCAGAAAAATAGCGGTGAAGGTTCCCTGTGGCACGCCCAGCGCGTCGCGAAACAGGTTGTCCAGCGGGCGTTCATGCTCAATTCCAAAGAGTTCATGCAGCTTATCGAGCACATCGGCGCGTTGTTCGACGCGGAAATTGGCCTCCTCGTCATGCACCATCCACGACGCGCCTGAGCCGCAGCGCCGCTCAACGACATAGGGTCGGTCATCGCTGCCAATCAGGTGAATGACCACTTTGCCGTACTTCTCGCCTTCGCGCACAAACTGATTTTGATTGCGGTAGGGAGAATAATCGAAGAGCGCGTAGCCGATGGCCTCGACAAGCGTAGTCTTGCCAGAGCCGTTAGGCCCACTGATAGCGGTAGTGCCGCGTCGAAAATCCACCGCGAGGTGACGATAACTCTTGATATTCTCCAGTTCGATACGGGTAATGAGCATGGTGAAGCCGCCTTCCCAACGCATACGTAGTGATTGAATCTCCCACTTCCCTTTTCTTCTTTACCCTCAGAAAAGCGGAAATGCACAGGCATTATAACATGAACAGCTACAGGGATGTTGTGTTTTTTAATCTGTATATTGCGGGATATTGCGGGATATTGCGGGAGGGCAAGCAGGGGTTCTAAGAATTTGAGGAGCTTTTAGTGCCTTTTTAGAAAATGCGCTTTATCAAGCAATAAGGACAGTTCTCGTAACATGTCTTCAAAAGCTTGAACGAGTAAAGAGAACTCGCGTTGAATTTCTCGTCGCTGATGTACAGCGTCGTAAGATGATGTGGGAGAGCCAGGACGAGAAGGAGGTATGAGTAATATCAAATCATTTAAAAGGGCATCTACTTTATAAATATTTCTAACGAGAGAAAAGCGTGAAGGGCTAAGGGATTCGGGCATACGAGCAGTTAAGTTCAGTAAATCCAACACTGCTGTCTGAATCATATGCAATGCGTTGGCAATGCGGTCACCTTGCGAAGGCAAAATACGAGCGCTTTGAAATACATCCCGGGCATACACTATGGAGTCGAGCATAGCCTTCATATCTGCCTGGCTGGCCCTGGCTTTATCCAAAAATACATTTAATGATAGCCTGATCCAGGGACCTTCTATCACCTTATCAGTCCGGTAGATCATGTTTTCTACCTTTCATATAGATGAACATATGTTCTATTATAGCACAGGGCAAGCAGTTGTCAAGCCCTACAACCTACGGAAACTGCTGTAATGCCTCCTGGATATATTTCTGTCCGTTGCCAAGGCAGGCATAAAAACGACGCCTGATAAATTCTATGTCTTTTGGTTCTAGTTTATGTTCCGTGTCAAGCAAATCCAAAGCCAGAATGAATTCCATAATCGCATCTTGGATATTTGAAGAGATTAAGCTGGCTTGATTAGCTAATTGGAGGTTATTATGAAAGTCGAACGCCTTGACTTTCTCGTCAATCATAGCAAGGTCTTCAATGAAAGAATTAATTACATTTTTATCCATTTCCCGTAATTTTCGTCCAGGTTTTAATGCGGCATCCAACAGATCGAGCGTCATCTTGTCCTCGTGTAAAATTTTTCCCCAGTCTATTGGCTTCATTTCTTCTTGTGAAGAAGAACTTTGTTGTGACATCTTGCGTCTTCTCCTATCCTGCTTTCTCGGTTGGATTATTGGGAACAGTATCTGGTATTTTTAAGACGACCGCTTTCTTCTCTGCATCCTTCAGCAATTGTCGACATCGCTCTACATTTTCCTGGAATAAGGCATTATTTGTATTTATATCTTTTGCATCTTTTTCAGCAACCTGGCCGTTTAATTGAATCCTATTAAACTCCTCGGCATTTCCCACAGCCATATTCAAATGTTTGATTGCATCCCGAATAAGGATATATATTGTTTCTATTGATTTTGCAAAAGTATCTCCGATAGATAATGGCAGATCGGGTGGAAGTGGCTTTTCCTTCAAGTCTTCTAAATGCATAAAGATTTCCCCAAGATCTCCTATATACATATCGATAGTATGCTTACCACCGGACACATTTAGTTTCATAAGCTCCCGTATACCCGGTCCAGGAATCAACTGCTTTTGTATATTATGTAATGTATCAATTATAGTATATAACGTTTTAATCTCTTCTTGACTTAGAAGCGCTGATTCATCGTAGTTAGAAGAGCTTGATTGCAACACAATTACCCTACTTTTTAAGCGCCTGGTACGTTTCTATCGATCAGGCAAAAATAGTTTACTCTAATCGAGCAGCCAGGTATCATCGTGAAACCTGATACATAGGTCGCTGAAAGCCTGTTTAACCTCGTCAATATTGTCTGAAAGTAGCTGAAATTTTTGCTGAATCTTCTGTCTCAGTGCTGCCCGATCTGGTCTGATAATAAGTGAACTCAGATCGGCTATTTCCGCAACAACTTTATCCAGGGCATCACGTAATGGAAAGCGCCAGGGCAAGATTTTCCCAGGCAGCAGTTCGATTGTTTCTAGCAAGTCGGATGGAGGTTTGTTTAACCTGCCCAGAAAATCAACCAGGCGATTGTACTGTAGATCTGAGACCGTTTTCCCATAATCAAAAAGGCTCGACGCGTAGAGAACTTCGCTCCTCGCATCCCAAATTTGTTTATAAAGTTGATTTGTTAATTTGATCTTATCGTTTTGTGATTTCGGTGATAATTCTAGAATGCTGCCTACCATCTTCATCTTTGTATCAACAGGAACAATCGTTTCCTTTGTTTGGGCAGGTTGGGCTTGCGTTATACTATCAGGCAGTGAAGATACCTCGTTGTCAGCAGTCTCCACAGACTGTTTATTTTCTTTTTGAAGAACTTCGCCGGTAGTGGGTGCTGCTGGCAACTCCTCATGTACCGTTGTATGAGGTAGAGAGGGTTGGGATGAGATGGAAGTACCCGTGTCCCCTTTTTCGGGTTTGCTAGAAGTATCGTTGGTGCCTTTAACATTTAAGCCCTGTAAGAAAATTTGAACAATCTGGTCAGCCTGTAAGATTCCCATTATGCCGAGTATAATTACTGCCAGTATTATTATGAGAGGGATAATGAAAGCAGAATTGAAGGATGGGGTCAGGTTAATAAAAAGCGAGACCGCAACCAGTAAGGCACCGATTGCAAATACACCCGAGATGATTTTTATAACCATAATGCTTAGAGACGCGCGTTCCTTCTCTTGCTGCTCTATGTTGGTTGTAGATTCTTGTTTCCTCTCTATTTGAGATTGAGATGGGGTGGAGACCTGTTCATGTAGCTGTCGAGGAGGAGATATTTGAGAGGCTTTGACCGAAGCTGGTTCAAATGGTTTTACCGGTTGGTTCCTGGAGTGTGAAATAATAGGACTGACCGTAGGGGCGCGCGATTCAAGCAGCGACTCGAGGGTCTTACAAAATGTTTCAAATTGACCAAAATGCCCGGAAATTATGAAATCATCGGGGTTATAACCACGCACCCTGATTATTGTGGTGACAGTATCGTTAGGCACATGCATATCTGGGAGGGCATAATAAATACTTCCTTTGCTGCTTTTAACTAACAGACTGGCAATATCTTTCTCTCTCTCAATGGAACCAATGATCACGGTATCCTGATTGATGTAGCGAGCCAGACCCCTTTTGATAGTCTCTTCCAGATCAATATAATCTGGATAGGCTTCTGAGAGTACTTCATCACGCAGGCTCCCGTGAAGTTTAATAATACGGATTTCACTAACTCCACTATCAAGCGCATTTACAATATGCTGATTCTTATCACGACCTACAACAAGTTCTCGATGCTTAGAAGGCGATTTCGATAGGATATCTTCTAAAGTTGAATCGAGGTTGGTGGTCAGAACCGTTGAGAAGTAACCTTTCTCAATCAAGCGAACAAGCGATTGATATCCATTCTCGTTTTGGTATCCGCTCAAATGACGTTCTAGCAGGTTGATCCGTTGATTATATGCTGATCTTCTTAGACGAGTGCTAAAATCACCCCATTGATCTGAGCCACAGATCTCTTTAAGAACTTCTGGAGTGAGTGAAATAGTCGAAGTTAGCAGTAAGTTATAAGGCGATTGAGTGTCCTTAGAGTCCTCGAGGCTTTCTGCCAGGTTCTTAAGCGCGATTGGAATCTCCATGCTTTTTACCTCTTTAAATACATCCCGGAGTATCTGACAGTTTGGTGAAAAGGAGATCGTAAGTATTATACCATATTGGAGGATTTCCAGAAGTAACTGCCCGCATCCAATGTAAAATTGATCTAAAAAATTCAAAATCGAATGGCTCTAAAATTTTAGATCACGCCTGTGCTGTTTTCTATATCCTCTCGCTCCCACAACTCGCGTTCTTGCGCGGCCTGTTCCCTGTCTTTCTTCTGCATCCAGCGCAGGAAAAGCGCGCTCATGATGATAATGAAGATGATGTTGCCCGGTACCCACATTATCAGGCCGCCCAGTTGCTGGTCGGTGACGGCTGAGATGCCCCACACGCGCGGCGCGGCAATGTAGGGCGCGTAAAGCGGGGAAGCGAAGGTAAGACCCGCGCCAAGCAAAACCACGGGCATGCCGCTCAGGAAAAGATAGAGGATTTGCCCGCCAATGGAGAGGCGCGGCAGATCTTTGGATGGGCTGAAAATTGGCCACCAGTTCAATACACCGAAAATGATGAATGTCAGGTGCTCCAATATGTGGACAGCCGAATTTCCCAGTGTCGCGTCATAAAGCTGGGGCGCGTGCCACAGGAAGAAATCGGCGTTAAAAAGCACGAAGGCTACGGCAGGATAGGTGAGGAAACGCGCTACCTTGAAGATCGACTTGTTACGCGTTATGGGACGCGTAAACCACTCTGGCGTGCCAAGCAGCAGCAGCGGCGGCCCCACGATGGTGAGGAACAGGTGCTGCACCATGTGCGCGCTGAAGAGGTACTCATCTCCCAACTCGTCCAGGGGCGATACCAGCGCCAGGAACATCAGGCCCATGCCAAGCATGAAAGCCACTACCTGCCCCTTACTGGCTGGCTCGAAGTGATGGCGTTTGCGCACAGGCCCGATGGCGTATAAATAAAGGCCGACAATCAGAACTGTACCGATCACAATCGAAGGGTCCCAGTTCCATTGTGTGAGCCAGAAATTAAGTCCGATGTTTACCATAACCCCGACCTTCCAGGTGCTTAAATATTCTGGGTAATACTATAGCAGCGTTGGAAGAAGAGGGCAACATGCCGCGTTTATTCAGGTATTTGTAAGGCGCGCCAGACACCCTGCAAGGAAGGTATCAGGCATTTCCATGACAATACAAAGCGTCAGCTTATCTTCTATTAAGGATGCCTGGAAACATGAAATATTTACGTCGCATTGCCTGGGTAGCGGTCGGATTTACGTACTTTCTCATCGCGCTCGGCGGTACCGTGCGCGTATCCGACTCTGGCCTGAGTTGTCCTGACTGGCCTCTGTGCTTTGGTAAGGCCTACGCGCCTGCCGGGATACACGCTTTCCTGGAACAGTTTCACCGCTATACCGCGTCGATTGTCAGCCTGCTGCTCATCACTACCACGATCCTGGTAATCATCTACGCGCGCAAAGACCGGCAGCTTTTGATACTGGCTCTGATCGCGCCTGTCTTCCTGGTAATCCAGATTGTTCTGGGTGGCCTGACAGTGTTGATGAAGTTGCCGCCGGAGATCATTACGGCACACCTTGCTACGGCGCTGGTGATCTTTGCGCTGCTGATCAGCATCGCTACGCTGGCGGGGAAAGTCAAACCTAGTATTGAACATCCCGTGAAGACACGCAAGTTCGCGCGATTGGCGGTTACGAACGCCATTCTGGTCTATGGCCTGATGCTCAGTGGCTCGTATGTCACTAACAGCAGCGCGGCGCTGGCCTGCCCCGGCTGGCCGCTGTGCGGCAATGCCCCCGCCTGGGCCGTTCAGCTACACCTCAACGATGTAAACATGTTTCACCGTATCGTAGCTACTTTCGTTGGACTCGTGATGATCTGGACGCTGATTTCGGCTTTTCGCAGGTACAAGGTTGCTCGCGGGCAGGCCATCGTCGCGCTGGTTGCGGGTATCCTCTTCGTCTGCCAGTCCGCCGCCGGTGCGGTGATCGTATTGTCGAAAAATCAGGATTTTGTGCAGGGGCTGCATCTCGCCCTGGCAACCGCCGTCTGGGGTATGCTGGTTGTGCTGGCGGCGCTGGCCACACGTCAGTTGCGCGCTGCTCCGCAGGGAGCCGAACTTGAAGCTCTCGAAGAGCAATATGAAAAGGAAAAGAAGGCAGTTGGTCCCGTTCGCGCCACCATCTCCAGCTATATAGACCTGATGAAGCCGCATGTCACCGTGCTGCTGCTGGGTACAACCGCAGCGGCGATGGTTATCGCCCGGCAGGGCCTGCCCCCGCTGGGCCTGGTGTTCGCCACGCTGCTGGGCGGCGCGATGTCGGCTGGCAGCGCGAACTGCATCAACTGCTTTATCGATCGCGATATCGACCAGATCATGGGACGCACGCAGCGCCGCTCGCTGCCGTCAGGCAGGGTGCAGCCGGTGCAGGCGCTCATATTTGGCCTGTTTCTGGGCGTCGGCTCGTTCATCATTCTGGCGGTTTTTGTGAACATGCTCAGCGCGTTGCTGGCTACTTCCGCCATCCTGTTCTATATATTTGTCTACACCATGTGGCTCAAGCGTTCCTCCGCGCAAAACATCGTCATAGGTGGGGCGGCGGGCGCGGTGCCTGTGCTGGTCGGCTGGGCAGCGGTTTCCAATTCGATTACGTTGCCGGCCATCTGGCTCTTCGCCATCATCTTTTACTGGACGCCACCCCATTTCTGGGCGCTTTCCCTGCTGATACAAAAAGACTACGAGAAAGCCAGCATTCCTATGCTGCCCGTTGTGATGGGCGAACGCGAAACGCGCAAGCAGATATTGCTCTATTCGCTCTTGCTGCTGGCGGTGACGATGGTACTCTTCGCTATGCACGCCATGGGTCTTTTCTACCTGGTGTGCGCTCTGGTGCTTGGTGGTATACTGGTGTACATGGCCGTGCGTCTCATACGCGATCAAACGAAGAAATGGGCGCGTACACTTTTCTGGTACTCGAACTGCTATCTCGCCATGATTTTCGCGGTCATGGTGGTGGATAGAGTCATACATTGATTGAGATCGGCGCTATCTGCGATCAAATCAGACGATGTGGTCTATGATGCCTCGACGCTATCTTTCGTGCCGGGCGTCATGCGTCGAAAGGACGAGACATGAGCATAAGCTGGCGTTTAGCTTCTCGACTATCAGTTGTCACTCTGGCATTGCTGGTAGTGCTTGTTGTTGCGATCTTCAGCCTGCGTAATAATACAAGCGCGCCAGCAGCGACCACTCCCAGCGTCAACGAGTCGGGCCTGCAGGGAACCGATCTCGGTAGTACACCCGCGCCAGATTTTCAATTGAAGGATCAGTTTGGCAAGCAAATTTCCCTCTCGCAGTTCAAAGGCAAACCCGTCGTCCTCACATTTCTCTATACGCATTGCCCCGATGTCTGTCCGCTCATTGCCGATAAACTGCACCAGGTGACGCTGGCACTGGGAAAAGATGCCGGGCATGTACAGATGCTGGCCGTCAGCATGGACCCCAAAGGTGATACGCAGAACGCCGCTGTTGCATTTTCCAGAGAGCATAAAATGCTCAACTCCTGGCACTATTTGATTGGCTCCCTCAATCAACTGGCTCCTATCTGGACAAACTACAGTGTCGATGCGCAGACCGCCACCAGCGCGAATCTCGTCACCCACAGCACGGCTATCTATGTGATCGATGAAGAGGGCCGCGAGCGTGTCCTGCTGGACAACGACTTCACCATCCCACAACTGACCGACGACCTGAAGATTTTGCTAAACCAGTAGGGCCGCACCCTACCCATCCATCTCTTCGTCTTCGTAATCTACTTCGAGCAGGAGCGCCACGGCCTCTTCGATGGTTTGCGCAGTACTCACTTTGACGATCAAATCCCGCAGCGTGAATGTATCATCCAGTTCGCGCGTCTGCTTGCGCGCCAGCCTCAGCGCCTGCGGAAAACGTATTCTGACGACCTTGAGCAGAGTTTGACGAAACTCCTGCGCCATCTCTTTGTGCGCCTGTTGCAATCCTTGCATAAATGCCTGCTGGAAACGCTGTGGCAGCTCAGCAAGTTGCTCGCCTTCCTCCGGTGTAAAATTGGGAAACTCCCGCGTCTCGCGCATCACATCTCTCAGCATCGGTCTACTCTTTCTAAGCTATTGAGCCGGTCGCGTATAATAGTACACATGTTCTATTGTCGTATTCTTTTTGTGACATGTCAATGCGGAAACGGAAAGTGGGGTAGGCGTCATTATGAAATCCAGTGTAACCTTTCTCGTAGGTATGAGAGAGATACTTTTCAAATTATCTTCTGAAAGCTATCAATCTACACATTTGGGAGGAACACCATGAAACAACGGTCTATTTGGCTGCTCGCGCCAACCGCGCTGGTTGGATTGCTGGCAGTCGCCCTGGCGATCATGCCCTCACTGGCGCTTGCTTCAGGCGGTTCATTCATCGGGCAATTTCACACGATTAGCACGGTCGCATCGACCGTCCCCGCTAATGGCGATGTCAATCCCTACGGAGTCGCGGTTGTTCCCGCTACCACAGGTGAATTGACGAAGGGCAACATCCTGGTCAGCAACTTCAACGCGGTCTCGAATCTACAGGGAACAGGCACAACTATTGTGCAGGTAACTCCTGGCGGCTCAATGAGCCTCTTTGCTCAGCTCAAAGCAGGTAAGCTACACGGCGTCTGCCCCGGTGGAGTCGGACTGACAACGGCGCTGGTGGCGCTGCGCAGGGGTTGGGTGATTGTGGGTAGCTTGCCCACGACGGATGGCACATCGGCGACGGCGAAGGCTGGCTGCTTGATCGTGCTGAATAGCTGGGGCCATCCAGTTGAAACCTTCTCCGGCTCGCCCATCAACGGTCCCTGGGATATGACGGCCTGGGATAATGGAGAAGATGCCTCGCTCTTCGTGACCAACGTCCTCAACGGCACGCTTGCAGCCGGTGGCAATGTTGTTAACAGAGGCACAGTGGTGCGCCTCAACCTCGATCTTCCCTGGCCCGGACACGGCATTCCACGCCTCACATCAACGACGGTGATCGGTTCTGGCTTCTCAGAGCGCACCGACCCTGCCGCGCTGGTAATTGGCCCCACCGGCGTAGGACTGCATAACCGCACACTCTACGTAGCTGATAGCCTTAACAACAGCATCGCTGCTATCCCCAACGCCACTGGGCGCGCAAATTCCGCGTTCACCGGCAGGGATGTTACCTCCAATGGCGCGCTCAACGATCCGCTCGGACTGACTATCGCTCCCAATGGTGATATCCTGACTGTGAACGGCAACAATGGCAAAATTGTGGAAACCACCCCTGGTGGAACGCAGATCGATAAGAAAGTGCTGGACAACACTGTGGTATCCGGTTCGCAAAACGGCGCTGGTTGTCTCTTTGGCCTGGCAATTGTACCCGGAGGCGCGGGCGTCTACTTTGTGGACGACTGCACCAATACGCTGAATGTCCTGCATTAGCAGGCTACTAATTCAACTATCAATTGATAGGGAGAGAGTGTCCTTGCGGGCATTCCTTCCCTATGTTACTATTAACATGTGACAATAAACGACACTCTTTTGTAGGGACAGCGTAAAGGATAGAAAGCATATGACAATGACATGACCGGACAGAGAAGCAAAGGGCCTATGCTCGCGCGGGTGTACCGGAATACTGGATCGCTGACCCCGCATCGCGCACGGTGGAAGTACTCGCGTTAGAGCATGGTACGTATCGTTCGCTCGGTGTCTTCGAGGGAAAAGCCACATTACCCACGCGGGTTGTGCCTGATTTTGTTGTGCTCTTTCTTATCTCCTCCCTACCCCCAACCCACTCTCCACGCCACTCACATCATACACCCCTCCCTTTTGCTCATACCCACCCGTAAACGGATCATCGGCCAGCAGCATAGGCGTGTCCAAATCAATATAGCGGAAGCCGCCAAGGCCGGCTACGAAGTGCGCGGCTGCGCTGGTTGCCAGGCGCGATTCCATCATCGCGCCGATCATCAACTGCGTGTGCGTGGCGCGACAGACGGCGGCGATGTCCAGCGCCTCGACGAAGCCGCACTTCATAAGCTTGATGTTGACCACGTTGCAGGCCCCCATGTGAATGAGGTGCGCGACATTGGCGGCGCTGTAGGCGCTTTCGTCGGCGGCGATGGGGACGCTGGTGTGCTGGGTGACGTAGCGCAGACCTTCATAATCTTCCTTATGCACTGGCTGTTCCATCATCAAGGGGCGAATGTCGCGATCATCCAGAGCTTCCAGGCACAATAGCGCCTCGTTTGCCGTGTAGCCCTGGTTGGCGTCGAGCGTCAGGCCAAGGCCGGGCGCGCCCTCGCGAATGGCCTCGACACGCGCCACGTCTTCGCGGATAGCGCCGCCCACCTTTATCTTGAGGCAGGTAATGCCGCGCGCCGCCGCCGCTTTTGCCAGCTCGTAGCCGTGTTCGGGCGTGACCATGGGAATGCTGTAATCAGTTTCGATGGCGCTGCTCGCCCCGCCGAAGAAGATGTACAGGGGCAGGCCATACGAGCGGGTCAGCGCGTCGAGCAGCGCCATCTCCATGCCCGCGATGGCGGTATGCTGGCTAAAATACACGCTGTGCATCAATTTGGAGAGGACGCGCCAGTGCGCCGCGTCTTTGCCTTCCACCAGCGCCGCGCAACCACGCGCCGCCGCCAGCGCCGTTTCCTGCGTTTCGCCTGTGCTTGGCGAGAATGGCGCGCTCTCACCATAACCTACGCTGCCATCCTCAAGGGTGACGGTTATCAACACATTGTTCGCCTCACTAACGCCTCCTGTAGCGATGGTGAACGGTTCCAGCAAAGGGATGTTCAACGCTTCAACAGCGGCGGAACGAATAGTAGTGCGCGACATAACATTTTCTCCTGTGAACAACAAGCCGGGCGGGGACAAGCCCGGCCCCTACAGACTGGTGCGGTTGCGCTGCTGATCCTCGTGCCGTTCAATAGCTAGCTCGATCAGGCGGTCCAGTAGTTTCGCGTAGGACAGGCCGCTGGCTTGCCATAGCCGGGGATACATGCTGATGGCAGTGAAGCCGGGCATGGTATTGACCTCGTTGATGTAGACCTGGCTGCTTTCGCGGTCCAGGAAGAAATCGACGCGCGCCAGCCCGCTCAAGTCGAGCGCGAGAAAAGCCTGCACTGCCTGGCGGCGCACCTCTTCGGCTATGGACTGTGGAATGTCGGCGGGAATGATGTCACGCGATTTGCCGTCAATATACTTGGCGCGGTAATCATAAAACTCGTTGCTGGAAACGATCTCTCCCACCACCGAAACGACAGGCTCATCATTGCCCAGCACGGCGCATTCCAGTTCGCGACAGTTGATGTACTGCTCGATGATGATTTTGCGGTCGTATTGCGCCGCCTCGTCGATGGCGCTCTGCAATTCGGCGCGGTCGTGCGCCTTGTTGACGCCAACGCTTGATCCCAGGTTGACTGGCTTGACGAAGCATGGACAGCCCAGGCGCTGCTCGATAGCATCCATCACTGGCTCCGGCGCGCGCTCCCACTCACCGCGGCGGTAGACCAGGTAATCACCCACGGGCAGACCGACCCGCTGGAAGATCATCTTCATCTTTTCTTTATCCATGCCCAGCGCGGAACCCAGCACGCCGCAGCCCACGTAAGGGACATTCGCCATCTCCAACAGTCCCTGCAGCGTGCCATCCTCTCCATATGTGCCGTGCAGCACCGGAAAAATGACATCCAGCGCGCCCTGGTTGCCCAGGTCTTCACCCTGCTCGATGGGAATAAGGCGATGCAGGCGCGGATCGCCCGTCAGCGTGACAGCCGTTGATGCCTCCAGCCCGCTTGTCTGGTTCGCGCTCTGTTCGGCTGCCAGCAATTGCTGCGGCTGTGTGCCGAGCAGCCAGGAGCCTTCTTTAGTGATGCCGATAGGAACAGCCTCGTATTTCTCGCTATCCAGGTTCGCCATGATCGAAGTGGCCGATGCCAGCGAGACTTCGTGTTCGCCGGAGCGACCACCAAAGACGATCCCGACGCGGATTTTCTTTTTATGCGCCATAGTTCACCCCCTAAAGCATTGCTAACATCGTCTCAATTTGCATGCCTCGCGAACCTTTCAGCAGTACCATATCTTCGCGATGCACCTGCTGTTTGAGCAGCTCGGCGGCGGCGCGTTTGGCCGCTTCGAGTTCTTCGTTATTCTCAAGATCGACCTTAAAATAATGAGTGTGCTCCGGCGGCATGCCAGCCTGAATTGCTCCCTCTACATAGTAACGCGCCGAGTCGCCGATTGCCAGCAGGTAATCGACAGTATCCGCCAGGGACGCGCCGCTCGCCAGGTGTTCTTCACGCGCAAATTCGCCCAGTTCGAAAATGTCGCCCAGCACGACCCAGCGTTTCCCACCCGGCGCGATTGCGCTCGCCCGCATCGCCCGTGTAATGGCTA
>Ga0307372_10005147_pt1 | contig 19777 bp, 25 predicted proteins | sample OX1MG_FD_202533 | JGI IMG/M metagenome (GOLD analysis project Ga0307372, IMG submission 202533) | Soil microbial communities from Risofladan, Vaasa, Finland - OX-1 | ecosystem: Environmental > Terrestrial > Soil > Coastal area > Acid sulfate soil | place: Finland: Risofladan, Vaasa | collected...
GGTCCCTGTCGCAGACCTGCGCACCATCCCGCGCAGGACCGCCCCGCTCAGGACGGCCAGGCCCCCGCGCCCCTGGCGCGCGGACAGTGTCATGTCGCTGACACGGGGCGGGCCGCGGACACGTGCCGGGTGGTGTGCTGCTGGTGACGGGCACCTGGCCGGCGACGCGGCTGCCGGCCTGCAGCAGCAGGATGGGGGGTCTCGTGGACGTGAGACGAACGGCCATCACGCTGGCACGCGCCCTGCGGCCGGTGGATCCGGAGTTCGCTGCTGCGCTGGCGCGCCGCTGGGCCGGGCTGCCGGAGACGGCCCGGACCCCGGGTCAGGTGCTGGGGCGGCACGCGGTGGGGTGTGAGGGCACCCGCGGGGTCTTCCCCCGGTGCGACCTGGCTTGCACGCCGTGCTACCACTCCCGCGACGCCAACCAGGTCCAGGTCGACGGGCCGCACACCCTGGCCCAGGTGCGGGCCCAGATGGCGCTGCTGCGCGAGCGGCGCGGGCCGCGGGCGCATGCCCAGCTGATCGGCGGTGAGGTGAGCCTGCTCGGCCCCGACGACCACGCCGCAGCGCTGCAGGTCATGCGCGGCTACGGGCGGGAGCCGATGAGCTTCACCCACGGCGACTTCGGCTACGCCTACCTGGAGCGGCTGGTGCTGGGCCGGGATGGCCGGCCCCGGCTGCGCCGGGTGTCGTTCGCCGCCCACTTCGACTCGCTGATGTTCGGCCGCCGCGGCATCCCCCGCCCCCCGGACGAGGCATCGCTGAATCCGTACCGGCAGCGGTTCGCGGCGATGTTCGCCCGGCTGCGCCGCGAGCACAAGGTCCGGTACTTCCTGGCCCACAACATGACCGTCACCCCCGCGAACCTTGGCCAGGTCGCCGCGGTTGTGCGGGACTGCCGGGCCATGGGGTACGGGATGTTCTCCTTCCAGCCGGCCGCGTTCGTCGGCGACGAGCGCCGCTGGCATGAGGACTACCAGCAGGTGACCGGGGACCAGGTGTGGGCGCACATCGAGCGCGGCGCGGGCACGACGCTGGATTACCGGGTGTTCGAGCACGGGGACGTGCGATGCAACCGGGCCGCGTACGGGTTCTGGGCCGGTGACCGCTGGTACCCCTTCCTCGACGGGGATGATCCGCGGGACCTGGCGGTGCGGGACGCGTTCTTCCGCTACCTCGGCCTGGTCAGCTTCACCGGCACCCCCGCCCCAGCGCTGGCCGGCCAGCTCACGCTGATCACCGCCCGGCACCCGCAGGTCCTGCTGCTGGCCGCCGGATGGCTGGCCCGGACCGTCCGCCGCGTGGGGCTGCGCCGACTGCTGGCCCACCAGGCCCGCCCAGTGAGCTATGTGATGCACCAGTTCATGGACGCCGCCGATGTCAAGCCCGCCTGGGAGCTGATGCAGGCCGGCCAGACCAGCGAGAACCCGCGGATCCGGGCCACCCAGGAGCGGCTGGCCGCCTGCCACTACGCCATGGCCCACCCCGAGAACGCCACCCTGGTACCCGCCTGCGTCCAGCACAGCGTGCTCGACCCGGAAGAAAACCGGGAACTGCGCACCATGCTGCCGATGCCTGCGGTCCGGCCCCGCCCCGCCGGGCAGCCGGACGTGCCGGTGCCCGGCAGCCGGGCGCCCCGGTAGGGAGCGGCGGATGCTGGATCCACGGATGAGGGCGCTGCTGGGCCCGGCGCTGGAGGCAGCCGGCCAGCGGCTGGCCGGCGCCGGGGTGGCGCCGGCCGCGCTGACCGCTGCCGGGTGGGCCGCCGGGGCCGGGGCGTGCGCGGCCACCGCGCTGCGGGCCTGGCCGGTGGCGCTGGGCTTGTGGCTGGCCAACCGGCTGCTCGACGGGCTTGACGGGCCCACAGCCCGGGCCGGGTTCCCGACCGACGCGGGCGGGTTCCTCGACATCGTCGCCGACTTCAGCGTCTACGCCGGCGTCATACTCGGCCTTGCGGTCGCGGTGCCCGGCGCCCGGCTGGCCTGCGTGGCGCTGCTCACCGCGTACTACATCTCGGGTACCGCGTTCCTGGCCCTGTCCTCACTCGCCGAGCGTCGCCGCCAGCGGCTCGGCGATAACCGGTCGCTGCGGTTTGTCGGCGGCCTGGCCGAGGGCACGGAGACCATCGCCGTCTACGTGCTCCTGTTCCTGTTTCCCCAGCACGCGACGGTGATCGTGTGGGCCTTTACCGCCGTCGTGGCCATCACCGCCGCACAGCGGATCGTCACCGGACTGCGGCTGCTCCGGGCACCAGCCCGCGCCGAATCAGCGGGCATCCCTGCGGCGGCAGCCGGCGGCGGGCGCCAGGGCCACGGTGCCGCTCCCGTCGCTCACCAAGAACCAGCGGCATAACGCAACCCAGGAGAGGAGTGACCAGCACACTGACGCCCACCGGGGAACTGGCCCGCCGGGTCGACCAGGCGACCGGCGGCGCAGGGCCCGGCTGGTCGCTGTGACGGCAGCCTGCGGTTCCTGCGCACCGCCGCCCTTCCGGCCGGCATCCAGGGCCCGGCCGCAGGTGTCATCACCGGCCCGGCGATCATCGCGGGAGCCGCCGGCGAGCCGGGCGCGCTGGCCCAGGACCTGGCTGACCTGACCTGCGTGCAGGCACGCGGATTAGGTGCGGGCGGCGAGACTGACCCGGTCCAGGATCTCGATGGCGGCGTAACTGATCCTGATCAGGCCTTCGCGTTCGAAGTCTTTGAGGACTTTGTTCAGCGAGGGCCGCTGCACCCCGAGCATGGCGGCCAGGGTCCTCTGCGGCAGTTCCACCCGGCCGTCCACGCCCTCCTCCGCCAGGAGGCTTGCGGCCTGGGCGGCCAGTGATCCGCCCAGCAGCGCCAGGATGCGGGCCTGGCTCGCCGCCAGCCGCTGCGCCACGCTGGACAGCCACCGGCGAGCGATTCCCGGGCTGGTGGCCAGCAGCTCCTCGAAATCGTCGGGCCCCAGGAACAGGCAGGTGACCTCGGACAGGGCCCGGCCGATGTAGGGCAGCGGCATTTCCAGCAGCAGCTGGATATCGCCGTCCACGTCGCCTGGGCGCAGCAGCTGCACCACGGCGCGGCGGCGGCCGGAGCCCACCGACAGCTCAATCCGGCCATCGCGGACGATCCACACCCCCGCTGCCTTCCCGCCGCCGAACAGCACCGAGCCAGGCTGGAACGTGCGGACCGCCAGCAGCGACGCCAGCGCGGTCACATCGCCGGGCCGCAGCGGGGCGGACTGGCCGCGGCCCACGCACCGCGCCACCCAGGCGGCCTGCCGGATCTGCGCCTCGCTGAGGCCCGCGGGCACGGGCAGCAGCCTCGCAGTCCGCTGCGCCGCCACCCCGGGGAGCCGCCGGAAACTCATGACACCATCTTGTCACCTGGCTAACACTCCGTCCCCGGTGCACCGGGGCCCGGTGCTGCAGTGGGTGAGGTACCACTTATCGGGGAGGAACTGATGGCCATGGCCGTGCGGAACGGGGAAGTGCCCGCCGGAAGCGGTCACAGCGGCCTGGGCCAGGAAGCGGCCGGCACGGGCCGCAGCCTGGCCGGCTGTACCGCTAGGCGGCTGCACCGGACGGCGGCGCAGTCGTGACAGCGGAAACCGGGATACCCGGTGGGGTGCGGGTGTACTGGCGGCCCGGGTGCCCGTTCTGCGCGATGCTGCGGCTAGGGCTGCGCAGTGCGCGGGTCCAGGCGGAGTGGGTCAACATCTGGGAAGACCGGGCGGCGGCGGCGCGGGTGCGCGCCATTACCGGTGGCGACGAGACCGTTCCCACCGTCGTGGTCGGTGCCCGGGCCATGGTGAACCCGCCGGCGCGGCAGGTTATCGCGGCCGTGCGCGCGGGGCAGCCCGGCGTCGTCCCGGCAGCCCGGGCCCGGCCCTCATCGTGGCTCACTCGGCCGGCTGGCCGCCTGACCCGCCGCCGGGCGGGGGAACAGCGCTGACGGGCCCGGGGGGCCACGCCACGAGGAAAGGCCAGGCGCCGCTGCGCAGCGTGTCCCGGGCCCGCATGAACGGGCCGGCTGGCGGGTCTGGTGAAGGAGAGATCATGCAGGTGGACGTGAGTGCAGGCGGCCGTGGAAATCTGGCTCCGCTCTCCCGCGGGCCGGGTTCCTGACGTACTGGAGATCGGCCTGCGGGGCAGGCGCCAGCCCCGTGTCGAGGCCTACTGGGACGGCTGCCGGATCGCGCTCTGACACTGCGCGGAGCACCCCAGCCCGATTCCCGGGCGCGAGCGACCCGGTACGCCCGGTCCGGTGCTGACGCGGCAGGCAACCCGGCGCGGTGAGCAGCGGCCTCAGCGCGGGCCAGGCTCCGCCGGGCGGGCCGTGCGTCCGCCGAACTGGCCGAAAAACTGGGCGGCCGCCTGCTGGATGGCCAGCGACCAGGTCGGGTAGGCGTGCACGGTCTGGGCGAGCCGGCCGGTGAACATGCCCGCGCGCATCACCAGCGCGGGCTCGTGAATCATCTCCCCCGCACGGGCAGCGACGATGGTAGCCCCCAGCACCCGCCCGCCCCCCACATTCCCCAGCACCCGACGCCGGCCCGCGATGATCTTGACGAAGCCTTCGGTGCGTCTCGCGGTGACCGCCCGGTCGGCCTCGCTCACCGGCAGGTACGCCACCCGCGCATCCGCATGGGCTGCGGCTGCCGGGGCCTCGGTGAGCCCGACCTGGGCCACCTCAGGGTCGGTGAACACCACCCACGGGATCGCCGGCGTGGCGAACACACCCGGTGGTGACCAGCGGCGGCGCAGGGCGTTGCGAGCGGCCAGGCGGCCCATGGCGTGAGCCGCGTGGGTGAACGGCATCCGCCCGGTCACATCCCCCGCCGCGAAGATCCCCCGGGCGGTGGTAGCCAGGTGCCGGTCCGTCACGACATAGCCGCGCTCATCGAGGCGGACTCCCGCGGCCTCCAGGCCCAGGTGACCGGCGGCAGGCTGCCGCCCGGCGGCCACCAGCAGCTGGTCCGCCTCCATCGCCTCCCCGGACGCCAGGCGGACACTCACGCCGCCACCGTTCTCCTTGACACCTGCAGCCGAGTCCCCGGTGCGCACGGTGATGCCCTCGGCGCGGAACACACGGTCGATGACCGCGGACGCGGCCGGGTCGGCGGCGTCCAGCAGCCGGGGCGCGGCCTCGATGATCGTGACCTCGCTGCCGAGCCGGGTGAACGCCTGCGCCAGCTCGCAGCCCACCGCGCCGCCGCCCAGCACCGCCAGGCGGCCGGGCAGCTGATCCAGGCCGAAGACGGTCTCGTTGGTCAGGTAGGCGGTCTCCGCCAGGCCGGGCACGGGAGGGACGGCGGGCCGGGACCCGGTGGCGATGACAAACCGTCCGCCCCGCACGGCACGTCCCCCAGCGCTGATGTCGCGCGGTGCGGTGAAGACCGCCCGGCCGCGAAGGACCTCGATGCCCTCCCGCGACAGAATCTCAGCGGTCTCGGTGGCCGCGATAGCCGCGACCGCGTCACGCACCGCCGCCATCGCGGCGGGAAACGCGGCGCCGCGGGCGGCGGCCTCGATCAGCGTCTTCGACGGCACGCACCCCGTGAACGTGCACTCCCCGCCGATCTCACCCTCCGAAACCAGCAGCGTGCGCGCGCCAGCAGCGGCCCCCGCGCGGGCGGCGCCGAGCCCGGCCGCACCACCACCGATCACGATCAGGTCATAATCCGCGGCCACAGGTCAGCCCTCCGGCCGGGAAGCGATGCCCGCATCCGGGGCTGCCCCGCGCGCCGGCGACGCCGCCACGCCGGTCCCAGTCTCAGCCTGCGCCCCTTCCCAGGCGTCCACCTGCACCCCGTTCCAGAACGCCACATAGTTCCTGATCCTGCGGGCGAGCGGGCTCGGGTGCGGGTAATACCAGGCCGCGTTCTTGTTCGCCTGCCCGCCAGCCCGCACGGTGTAATACCGGGCCAGCCCTTTCCACGGGCACACCGACCATGCCCGCGTCCTGGCCAGGTACTCCCGCCGGACATCCTCCGGCGGGAAATACACGTTGCCTTCCAGCAGCACCGGACGGCTGGTCTCCGCCAGCACCACCCCGTTCCACGTCGCACGCGCCATCACAGGTCTCCTTCCCACTTCCAGCCGTTACGTCTTTCAACGCCTCACCGCCCCAGCCGGTCACGCGAGTGTCAGCAAGCTGACACCTAACCGGCGGGCGGGCCTGCCAGCAGCTGAGACCCTTCTTGGCCATCCCCCCGCCGGTAGGCCGGCCAGCCCCGCCTGAAGCCGGCACGATCAACACTGTCATCCGCCTGACACAGCACCCGCCGGCTAGCGGGCGCCGGCGATGCAATGAGAGTGCAGGCCGAACGGGCTCGCCCGCCGGGCCGGCAGCCCGGAGTCGGACCTGCCGCCGCGGCGCTGGCGGCTTGGGCAAGCCCCCCGGCCCGCAGCCAGAGGGCACCCGGTTGCCGGGGTCGGCAGCCTACCCGCAGACCTTCGCAGGCACGCAGCGCATTACGGAAAGGAACCGCTGGCCATGCAGGCTACGACACATACGGAACGGCTGGGATTGGGGAGCGACACCGCGGTGATGGCGCGGCGTCTGCTCGGGTCGGGGCTACTCGCCGGGCTGGCCGGCGGGCTGGTGATGATCGCGGTGATGATCCTGGTCATGGGCGCGGCCGGGATGGGGTATGCGACCCCGCTGAACGTCGGGATGGCCTCGTTCGTATTCACGGTCACCCCGCCGATGTCGATGCTGCCCAAGCTGGTGAGCATGATGGGCATTCACCTGCCGGCCAGCGCGATGGCCCCGCTTGCCGCAGTGGCCCACGGCGGCCACCTCAGCGCGGCGATGATGAAGAGCCTCGGCGCGATGCTCATGGGCATGCACGTGCCAGCGGCGACCGTGACCCAGATGGGCCTGCTGATGAGCGGCAAGGCCACCAACTCGACGATGGCCAGCCTGATGTCAGGTCTGAGCCCGTCCGCCCGGGCGGCGGTGATGAACGCGATGCCGGTGTCGGCCGGGCACGTGGCGGCAGGCGTCATCTTGCATTTCGCGTTCGCCGCGTTCCTCGGCGTGGCCTTCGCTGTGGTCATCGGCATGGCCGCCAGGACGGGAGTACCGGGTCTGCGGACGTCCGCCGGGATCGTCACGGCCGGGGTGGCCGGAGGGGCGATCGTGTACGTCATCATGCGGTGGGGGCTGCTCCCGGCCGTCAACCCGCTGATGGCGTTCGTCCCGCAGCTGGCGTTCTTCCTGGCCCACCTGCTCTTCGGGCTCGTGGCCGGGATCGTGCTCGCAGTGGCGTTTCGCCGGGCCGGAATGACCGCGCCGCGGCACGCCAGCCGGTGAGGGCCGCAGGAGACCGGGGCTGCCGTCAGTCAGCCCGGGAGGGGATGGCACCGTGGGTTCAGCTGATCGCCGGGCGGCCGGTGCTGGCCTCGCCCGGCGCGCAGGCACGGCGGGCGGGGTCCGGCGAGGCGGCTGCGGCAGAAGAGCCAGGCGGCCGCCTGTGATCCTGCCGTCACCTCGCCGGGCACCCTCCGTCCGGGGCCTGGCTCAGGCGCCGGCACGTCCAGTCAGCGCAGATGCGCCAGAGCGGACGAGTGCGGCATGAGGGTCGCAGAACCGCCGCCTCGGGAAGAAAGCACTGCGGCGGACGCTTACCCGGCCGCGGGAGAAACGGAACGGCTGCGCGGCGGGCGCCTGCGGTTCTTCCGGACGATCGCCGAGTCGGTGGGGGTTCAGGGCCCCACCGGCGGGGTGGTGATCGGGGCTGCCATCCTCGCCAGCATCTCCGGCGCGGGAACCGCCCTGGTCCAGGTAGTCGCGGCGGTCGCCATGGGCTTCGTCGCCTACGCCTTTATCATCTTCACCCGCGGCTTCAACAGCGCCGGCTCGGTGTACGGATTCACCGGCGCCGTCGCCGGGCCGGTATTCGGGTTCCTCGCCGCCTGGACGCTCATGCTCGTCTATGTCGACTTCGCCGGGGGCGTGTACACGAGCACGGCAGACGAAGCCCAGCCCGCCTTCGCCGCCATCGGCCTGCACCTCAACTGGCAGGTGTACGCGATCATCGCCTTCGTCCTCGTGATGGCGCTCGCCTACCTCGATATCAAGATCTCGGCGACTGTGATCTTGATCCTGGAGGGCACGTCGATGATCCTGGTGATCATCGCCTGCTCCGTCATCCTGGCGAAAGGCGGTTTCCACGGGCATGCCTTCAGCTCCGTGCCCTTCAAGGCGAACGGAGCAGCCCTGTCCGTGCTCGGCCTGGGTATCGTCTACTCGTTCTCGGCGTTCTCCGGGTTTGAGGCAGCATCCACGCTCGGTGAGGAGTCCCGTCAGCCCCGCCGGCTGGTTCCTCTGGCCATCGCTGTCTCACTCGCAGCAGTGGCCATCTTCGAGATCGGTGTCGCCGCGGTGGTGACAAACGCCTACCCGGGCGTGAAACAGCTTTCCGCCTCCACGGTGCCGCTGGTGACCGTCACAGACAAGTTCGTGGCCGGCTGGGTGGGCGACCTGGTCAACTTCGGTGCCGTCGTCAGCTCGTTCGGTGCCGCGCTCGCCAGCGCAGTCGGCGCTTCACGGATCCTTTTCGCGCTTGGCCGCGACGCCGGGCCGGGAATGCTGCGGCGGACGAGCCGGGGCACCGGTGCGCCGGTTGGCGCCCTGATCTGGGTGGGTGCGGGCAGCCTGCTTATGATGCTGATCTTCATCAAGGAGCCGCTGGCAACCCGCGCCGTCGCGATCAGCCTCACCTACGGGGCGGACCTGATTATCGCGGCGTACATCCTGGTCGTCGTGGCCGCCATCATCTTCACAATCCGGCGGCGCATGCACCCGGCCAAGACCGTGATTCTCATCGTCGGCCTCGCGATTCTCGGCTACGTCGTCAAGGAAACCTTCGTCCCGTTCCCGGCAGCCCCCTACAACTGGGATGCTCTCGCCGCGGGGATCACCCTGGTCGCCGGGATTGCGCTGCCGTTCGCGTACCCGCCGTTGCGGCGCGGGATCCGGAACTCACCGCTGCTCAAGGTCGGTGCCAGCGCGCTGCTCGGCACCACTGCCGAGCCAGCCGCCCCGAGGGATCGCGCGTGACCCGTCACGCGAGGCCGGAACGACCCCGATCCCATCCCGGCCGGGAATGCTGGCAGCTCAGGCCGCCCATCACCGCGGCCTGGCCGCCAGCCCACCTCGCGCCTGCCTGCTCACGCCGCCCCGGCGCGGATGCAGTAAGGGCCGCAGCTGCGTCAGGCAGGCACCGCGGATCTGATCTCAGATCAGCCAGGTCCGAGCCGCCGCGACGACCTCGCAGGCCGGCGGGCGGTCGCTAGGCGTGCGGGGCCGCCAGATCTGGCGCACGACGCCGTCGGCCATGATCGCGTCGGCGCCGAGCTGGCGGGTGTCTTCGACGGGCCGGGCCAGCCGGTGCCCGTGCGCCAGGGCACCCGCGTAGGTGGCGAGGGTGCGGGGTGAGTACACATGCCGCAGCGGGGCGCGTCCTATCTTCAGGCGCCGGTAGAGCAGGCGCTGCTCGTCGGCCAGGATCCGGCCGGGCCAGCCGAGGTGGCGGGCGATGGCCGCGAGTGGCCGCGGCGGGCTGAAGCCGACCAGGATCAGGCCGGGCGGCGGATCACCGGAGGTCTGGTGCACCTGGACCAGGTGCTGCTGGCAGGGCAGTCAATGCCGGTGCCGCAGCAGCACGAGCAGGTGGACGCCGGTGATCTCGCCGAGCATCACCGGCTGCCCGCCGGGCGCCTCAGCGAGTTCCAGGTCAGCTACGTTGATGCTGACATTGTGGCTGCGCGACATTGCTCCCCTCCCTCGGCAGGCGCGCGCCGTCAATGGCGGCATGCGCGTAACTGTGCGACCTGGCGCGTGCCGGCTGCCGCCAAGGACGCCGCCACCCGCATCAACGCCATCATCCACGGTGAGCTTGCCGACATGCGAGGCCGCAGGCGGGCAACCCATCCCCCCGGGACCGGCAGGCTGATCGCTGCAGGGGCAACCGCAGGGGTGCCGGAGAGACCAGCCTGCCGCAGACAGCGGGGTGTGCCCCCGGGCCTACCGCGCGGGGTGACCCCTGTGCAGGTGCGGGCCCCCGCGGCCCGGCAGGAACCGGTATCTGCCGCCCCGCGTCGAGACCCGCAGCAGCGCATACAGCGGGCAGAAACCGGTCACTGCGGTGACCACCAGTATCCCCGCGACCACCAGCACGATGATTCCGCCTGCGGTCGCGTAGCCGACCGAGGCTGCGAGCCACCATCCCAGCGCCGCGATGATCAGCCTCAGCCACCGGTCCGCCGCCCCTTCGTTCCGCATCATGACATGCCTCCTTGCAAGAATCACATATACCCGCACGGGTATATGTGCCCATGACAACACCGGAGGAGCGCCGGCTATGCCGACCGAAGGTCCTGCACGCGGATGCCCAATAGCCCCGCTGTGCGGGCCGTTCGGCCCGCCTGGACTGGTGGCGGTGGCGCAAAGAAGCCGCCACCTAAGCGATGTTCGAAGGGTTCCCCGGGCGCCGGCCACCGAGGTGCGGGAATTCCTCGGCGGCGATCTGCACGTCCGCGGGTATAAGGAGGAAGGGACAACCACCACCCCGTTCGACAAGGTCATGCTGAACGATCTCGACCGCTTCCACCTGGTCAGCCCTCGCTGCGCCCGACGGTGAGCGGGACCAAGACGGCGCCCACGGTCGTGGCGGCGCCGATGGCCCCGAGCGGGTCCAGGCCGGGTCGCTGCCGGCGCGGGGGAGTCGGCAGCATCCGCCAGGCGAGGATGGCGGCGACCGCACCGACTGGCACGTTGACGAGGAAGATCGCCCGCCAACCGAGGCCTGCGAGATCCGCGGTTATCAGCGCGCCGCCGAGGACCTGGCCGGCGATCGCGCCGAGCCCGGAGGGGACGCCGTACCAGCCGATCGCACGGGGGCGGGACGGGGCCGGGACCGTGGCGGTGATCAATGCGAGCACCTGGGGCAGCATGGCCGCCGCGGTCACGCCCTGCGCGAGACGGGCAGCTACCAGTTGGTCGGGACTTCTCGCGAGGCTGCACGCCAGCGAACTGAGCGCGAAACCGGTCATGCCGGCGACGAACAGGCGGCGGTAACCGAACAAGTCGCAGAGGCGCCCGCCGGTGACCAGCCCGGCGGCATACGCGAACGCGTACCCGCCGACGATCAACTGCAGGGCGCCGTCGCTTGCGTGCAGGTCGGCGCGCAGGGAGGGGGCGGCGACGTTGACCACGAAGAAGTAGGCACTGACTCGGGCCGGGCTGCTGCACGCGACGCCAGGACCCAACGGCGGGTTTCGCTTGGCTCGACCCGCAGGCGAGATCACCGTCCTCGACGTCCTCGATGCCATTGAAGGCCCAGCCAGCCCATTCGTCTGCCAAGAGATCCGCCAGCAAGGCACCGGCGCGGCGCGGCCCGAGGAGTGCACCCGGCCCTGCGCGATCGCTTCGGTCATGGTTCGAGCTCACCAAGCCTGGCGGGAGTCGCTGCGCGCCGTCACCCTCGACCAGCTCGTAGAGCGCGTCCCACAGGAGCTGCGAAAGCGCAACCGCGCCAAGTTCGGCACCGACGCTCCCACGTGACGACTTACAGCGGCTTCGTCGCCCGGCGTCGCGTGATCGGCCTCGCCCAAGAGGCGCGCCAGGAACTTCTCGGTCCAGCCACCTGGGACCAGACCGCCGTATGGGGGACTGAGCGGCCTGCGTGAAGTCGATCTGGGAACACTGAGGGTCGGCCCACTCAGTGGCGAAGCCGGTGATCTCTTCGGCCCTCACGATGTGCGACCCGAACTCGCAGACCTGTCCGGGGCAAAGTCGTCGAGGTACCACACGGCGCCCTCCTCAGACCGTCGTCGGCGGGTCCGCTATGGCAGCTACGGAGTGGCCGGGCGTCTCGCAGTGTCGCTGGGTGAGGGCGACAACCGCCCCGGCAAGGAGCACTCCGACCGACAGGGCGAGCCCGACGATCAAGCCTGCGGGCCCATCAGAGAGCACACCGGCGAGCACGGGGCCAAGGCACTGGCCCACAGCGAAGGCGACCGTCAGTCCGGCGATCGCCGGGGTCCAGTGGTGCGGCTGGAGCGACCGGCGGGCAACTGCGGTGACCGCGGTGACAACCGACAGGAACGACCCCCCGAAGAGTAGCGCCGATCCCATGGCGGCCTCCGGTGATCGGGACACGAGCGGCAGCAGCGCCCCGGCGCCGAGCACGGCCAGCACCGTGGCGGGCCCGCGCCCCCCACGGAGCCTGGCGATCGGCCGCGCCCAGGCGAAGGCACCGGTGATCGAGGCCGCGCCGAGCACGACCCAGAAGGCGGTGATCCCCCCGGGACCCGTACCGTGGTCTTTCAAGAAGGCGACGATGAAGGTCATGTAGGCGATGTAGCCCGCCCCGAAAAGGCCGTAGGAGACGAGGACCGGTCCGAGATGCCGGGCCGGCCAGTGCCTGTCGGCGACAGGCGGCGCCGGTGGCTCGGCGCTGGCCAGAGCTACAGGAGTCGCGATGGCAAGGGCCACGGCGCCGAGCCCCGCGAGCAGGACCCATCCCCATCGCCAGCCATCTGTGAGGCTCGTGGCGGCAAGAAGGTACGGGATCGCGAGACCCGACGCGACGATCGCCGCCCCGCCCCCGGCGAAGTAGATGCCGAGCAGCGTGGCTGCTCGGTGGGGGGACATCGCAGAAGCGGTCGCAGCGACGAGCCCGGCACCGGCGATGAAGGTGATCGCGCCAGAGGCCCCAGCGACGGCGCGCAAGGCGACCAGTACCACCGTGTTGCCAGTACCGCCCGTGGCGAGAAGTGCCAGCACGGTGACCCCGAGGCTGGCGACGAAGACCCGGCGTGTCCCGTAACGACGCGCGGCGACCGCTGCCACCAGCGCCCCGGCAAGGTACCCGAGGGCGTTTGCGGTGTTCATCGCACCCGCGATGGCGAAGGACCAGTGCAGATCGGCACGCATCGAGGGAAGCAACAAGGCATAGGCGAAGCGAGCCAGACCAATCGCGACCGCGGGCCCGAGCGCCAAGCCGAGAGCGGTCGCGAAGCCAGGGGGAAGCCTCGCATCCCTGAGCGGCGATGATCGCCGGCTCGTTGGGCTGGATGCGCTCATACTCGCTGCCCCCGGTACGCGTCGATGATCACCGCGGCCAAACGCCGGGCGTCTGTCGCTGCAGCGAGATCGCCATCGACAGTTACTCGGGCGTTCGCTCCGTCGACGAGGAGCATCAGGTCGGAACCCAGGCGCTTCGGATCCGAGAACCCGGCTTCGGCAGCGAGCCCAGCCAGGTACTCGCGCATCCAGCGCTTGTGGCGACGGGCCACCTCCCGAGCCGGGTGGCCCGGGCCGGCAACCTCAGCGGCGGCGTTCACGAACGCGCATCCCCGTTCCCCCTCCCCGCTTGCGTGCCAGATCGCCAGCCAGTCGAAGACTGCGAGGAGCCGCTCACGTGGACTGTCCGTGTGTGCCCGCACCCACGCGTCGAGCGTCGCCACCCGCTCGCCATGGCGCCGTTCGAGCACCGCGGCAACGAGCTCGTCCTTGGAGCGGAAGTGCGCGTAGAGCGTCGGCTTGGACACCCCTGCGCGGGCCACGACCTTGTCCACCCCCGTCGCAGCGATGCCCTCCGCGTAGAACAGCTCGGTGGCCAGATCGGAGGCGGTGCCGGCATTGCGTAGCCCTCGCTCGGACTGACACCGAGCTCACCGATGGCGGACGGATTGGCGTCAAGTCCATCAGCATCGTCGTCTACGGAAGGCTGCTTCCCCCGCCGTCTGCCGACACGACAACCGCCCCAGCATTTCCCGTAAACAGGCGTCAAGCCTCACCGTCGCCGTCTGCGTGCCCGGCGGGAGGCGTCGACCATTGACGCGAACTGCGGCGGCTCGATGATGGGGCGGCCTCGCCAGGGCGACATGCTGGTCAGGTCGGCGTCGGCCGAAACGATGAGGAACGCGCCCACCGCGGCGGCCAGGTCAAGGATCCGGTTGTCCTCCCAGTCTGGGCAGTCCCCGACCGTCTGCAGCGGGTCGGTGATGCCGCCGCCCGACGCCCCGGCCATCTCAGCCAGGGCCCGCAGGTACTCATCGACCTCCTCATCCGGGGTCTTCAGCACCGTCGCGAGCACCCGGCCCGTATTGGCCAGGATGTGGGGCGAGAGCCACAGCGCGAACTCCGCCGCGTCGTTGACCACGCCCAGGCAGTCTGCGCTCGGGTTCCCCGACATAGGCGGCGGCGACGGCCAGCTCCGGAACGGCGACTCCCCCACGGCAACCGCCAGGACGAGGACGTTCACGTCGAACACGACCGGCACCGCTACCGGCCCTGGCACGCTCACCGCGGCTGCGCCCCGCCCTTGTACGCCCGGCGGATATCGGCGAGCAGTGACTCATAGTCCTGGCCGGCCGCCGCGGCCCGCTCGGCGTTACGAGCCTGAAGCTCACGCAGCCGCTCGGCCCGGGCCAGCGACTCCATCACCGGCAGCGTCGCCCGCAGGTACGCCGACCTGTTCCCGTGCCCGAAATGCTCCACCAGGCGAGCCAGTCGCTCCTGGTCCTCATCCGCCACAGCGAACCCGACAGTCGAAGTAGGCATGACAGTATTGTACCTGGATTGCATTCAGAGATGCAATCCACTGTACACCGGACCCGGATCACCCACCTCCAGCGGCTCGACTTCAGCCGCGGCGCCTGACCCGAATAAGCCAACAGCGACCAGCTCCCCGGTGATACCCAGGCGATCGGCGGCTACTGGACCCGGACCAACGACCCGCAGATCGACCTAGTTGGAGCGGACCGGGAATCCACCACTGCTAGCCGTCGCACGCACCACGGTAGCTGTCGACAGCCCGACGGCGTTCGGCCCTGACGACCTCATCGCCCCGTGGCGCCGTTAGACCAGATGCGCCCGCGCGGCGGACCAAATCCAGCCGCAGCCCGCCAGCAGAGGACTTACCTAACGTGGCTGGCCATCATGCCGTGCCGGGACGCATGTTCGCTCCACCTCTGGTCGACCAGGCGACATGATGGTGAGGTGCGCCCCTGGAAACGACGGCTGTCTGATGACGAGTGTTCTGTCCTGCTGGCCGAGTTGCTCCTTCGGCACCCTGAGCTGGCCGCCGAGGCGGAGGAGATCACGTCCATGCTGCTGGTCGTGGAAAGCGATCAGGAACTCGCCGGCGAGATCACGGCCAAGCTGCGGGCGCTACGTGCCAGCGGGCCGGTGTCCGTCGATGCGGGGCGGGGACGGGTCCTGGATGTGCTCCAGCCGTACATTGATGACCTCACCCGGCGGAAGGAACGCGGCGCCCGGCGCGCGGCCGCCGATATCGCGATCGCCGTGCTGTCTGGGTTGTATGAATGTCGCGAGGACTCTCGTTGCCGTCGCTGGCGGATGAGTGCCCCGAGTAGGAGTGGTACGAGGAGAGCTGAAACCCGTATCGCGGTCGGGGCGGGCAGGGTCATTGCCGTGGCGCGCCTTGCTCGCCGAGCTCGGATAGGAGCGCGGCCCGCCTTTCCTCGAGGGCTGCGAGCTGGGCACGCAGCTGTTTCAGCTCGCGGTTGATCCGCGCCAGCTCAGTCCGCGCCTGCTGTTCCCGCAGGTAGCGCTCGCCATGCAGGGTCCTGGCGAGATCCTCGACCTCGCGTCGGAGCAGCCGCAGCCACGGGTTCCCGTGCATCGCGGCGGGCCGGTACTGCAGCTTGCCCGCGTCGATCGCCGCGAAGATCTCGTCTTGTGTCAGGCCGTACTCCTGGCGAGCCGTCTTGTCGCTCAGCGTCGCGCCCTTGCGTCCCCATTCCAGATCGTGGAGGTCCATGTCCGGCCGTTATCTACCGGCGGATGAGTTCGCTGAGGCGGGCGCCATCGCCAGCAGGCGCACGCTGTCCTCGTCCTGCGGATACGACTCCACCGCGCACACCGCGCGCAGGGCCGTCAGCCATGCGGCCAGCAGGTCCGCATCGCCCGGCGGCCAGCGCTCGAGCGCGGGACCGCCGCTCACCCACCCGCCGCCGACTTGCAGCAGGCCCGTCGCGACCGCGACGCACCACGGCCGGTGCAGCGCCCGGATGTCGGCCATCGTGCGCAGCCGCGGTGGCACGTCCACGCCGACAGCCGAGCCCGCCGAGGGCACGTCGGCCTTGCGCAGCACCTGCCCGGCGGTTACCGGACGGCGGCCCGTCCCGATCCAGCGCGCCAGCGTGACGGCCCGGCCCACGACGGCGCTTTCACGCGCAAGCCGCGCCGCGTCGCGAAGCTCATCCCCGGAAACCGCTACGTCCACATTGGGACCCTACTGCCGCCCGGCGGCCGCGGTGGGCCACGAACTGCTGTGTCCCCTGCTGAATCGCGGTCAGTGCGCTGTCGCCGGCCGGCTTCAGTGACATGACCAAAGAGTTCGCTGCGGTGTCTGGAAGACTCGGGTCGTGCCAGAGAAGCCAGCGATATTGATAGACGAACTCGCTCGGATGCTGCTGAGGGCGGAGGCGAACGCGGCCGGGACGCTAGAGCGGCAGATGCTGAGTCGGCTCGACGAGCAGACGTTCGTTGGCGGCAAGCGCGTCGCGCGGCAGCAACTGCCCGACCTGCCCGAACACGCCGAGACCACCGTCCACCGGGTGAAGGTCAGCCTGTACGGCGGGAAGCCGCCGGTCTGGCGGCGGCTTGAGATCCCCAGCGCGATGCCGCTGAGCCTGGTGCACGTGGTCCTGCAGATCGCCTTCGACTGGGAGGACTACCACCTGCACGCGTTCGAGACGGTGTGCGGTGAGTTCGGCTCGCCGGACCAGGATGACGACTGGACGGAACGGCAGGACGAAGCAACCGCCACGCTCGCCCAGGTGACCGGGGCAGAACGGGCCAAAGTCGTGTACAGCTACGATTTCGGCGACGACTGGCGGCACGACATCGTGGTGGAGAAGATCATCCCGGCCGAGGCCGGGGTGGCCTACCCGCGCTGCACCGGCGGGCGGCGGGAGGCGCCGCCGGAGGACTGCGGCGGGATCTGGGCCTTCAACGAGCAGCGGGCCGACATGAGCGACACGTTCGACGCTGACGACCTGAACGAGCGGTTCGCCCACTTGGTGGCGGTCCTGGTCCCGGCCCGCTGAGCCAGGTGGCGACGCTTGTCGCGGACTGGCCGGGAGTGGCCGGTTCGCCGGTGACGATCAGTCTCGTGTCATCTCCAGCACCAGCGCCCGTACGGCCGGCGAGGTTCCGGGCCGCCCGGGCGCCCAGGACAGCCTCTCCGCTCTGACGGCTTACTCAGCGAAGGGGTTGAGGACCTGGACTCCGGCCAGTTCGAAGTCCTTGACGTTGCGCGGGACCACGGTCATACCGTGCACCCGCGCCGTCGCCGCGATGAGCGCGTCGATCACCGGGAGGGGCTGCCTGTACTGCGCACGGCCCCAGGCAGCGGCGACCGGGAGAACCCGATCTTCGAACCCGGTCTCCACATCCCGGAGCCAGCGCTCTAGGGCGGAAGCCTGGCTCCGGTCTCCCCTGCCGCGAACTCTCGCGATCCCCTGCACGATCTCGCCCAGGGTTAGCACGGAGACATGTAGCCGGTCCGGCGGCGTGGCAGCGATCCAGCCGGCTACGCCCGCCGCCGGCTGGCGCTTGCGCGTCTCCGACAGCACATTGGTGTCGAGCAGGTAGGTCACGTGCCCGCCTCAAGATCGACCGCACGTCCGAAGTCGGCCTTGCGCTCGGCTTCGATCTCCGCGAAGACATCAGCGGTGCTGTCGTCGAGCTTCGGGCCGCCGAGCAGGATGCTCGCAAGGTCCACCGCGGGCCGGGTCAGCCTGCGATACTCACCGATATCCACCACTACCGCGACATCCTCTCCGTGCCGGGTGATGACCTGCGGCCCCTCACTCATAACCGCACGGATCATCTCGCTGAAGCGCTGCTTGGCGTCCTGGATCTGCCAGTGATCCGGAGTCGGTGACGTCATGAGCACCTCCCTAGATCTATCTAGTCCCGTCTAGACAGAATACGCCAACTAGCGTCGGCGTCACGCGCTGCGGGTGCCGAAACCGTGCCGCGCTATGCGACCCGCGCATACGCGCGGATCAGGCCGCCGAGCCGGGCAGGGCGTCGCAGTCCCGGGCCTCTGGCATGGTCGGCTCATCAGGAACCCGGCTACCCCCGCCACGAATCCGTCTTATTATCAGGCTATGCCGGAACGCCGCTAGTGATCAGGGGACGCGCGCGCCATCAGCGGCGGTTACGGACCGCGCCTGCCGTTTCCGCGGACACCGGGCCTCCCGGAAGGAGCGTCGCCAGCGGATTTGTCCGTGAGCGGCGATGGTCGTGTTTGCTCCACGTTTGCTCGTCAGTCCGGGGCGGTGTCAACCGGTGGAAGCAAATTCGCTGAGCATCTCGGCGAACACTTCGGCTGGCGTTGTTGATCTCTATCAGTCGGCGCTGCGCCGTGCGGCGTAGCCAGCACTCTGACATATGGTGAAATGGTACGATCTGAACAAGGCGAGGAGACTGCCGGCGCTGCGGCGCTGCGCGCGCGATTGCAGCATGTCTACTGGATCGGTGGCGGGAGCGCCGCGGGCAAGTCGACTATCGCTCGCCGCGTGGCGGCTCAGCACGGCCTGCGCGTGTATGCGACCGACGACGTGATGCCCGGCCACGCCGGCCGCAGCACGGCGCAAGACGCCCCGTTCCTGAGCAAGTTCAAGGACATGGACATGGACGAGCGATGGGCGAACCGGTCCCCTGAGGTCATGCTGGAGACCTTCCACTGGTTCCGGGGCGAGGGGTTCGGCCCGATTGTCGAAGACCTCCTGCGCTCACCGGGGCAGCCCGGTGTGATCGCCGAGGGTTTCCGGTTGCTGCCACGCCTGGTGAAGCCCCTGCTCGCCGTGCCTGAGCACGCCGTCTGGCTCCTGCCGACGCCCGAGTTCCGCCGGGCCGCACTCGACAGCAGGGGCTCATCGTGGGAAATCGCCCAGAAGACCAGTGATCCTGAGCGGGCTCTGCGCAACCTGCTCGAGCGTGATCGGATGTTCACGGATCGCCTCCGCGCCGAAGTGACGCGCCTCGGCCTGCCCGCCATCGAGATCGGCACCGCCATGACCGAGGATGACCTGGCCGGACGAGTGACCGAGGCGTTCGGGCTCTGAGCCTTGCCCGAAACCGGTGAGCTCTTCCAGGGAAAGTCCTGGGAAGAACCCGTGCGCCCACAGCGCGAAATAGTGCGGTGCTGCCGCGTGCCCCTTCGAGTAAACGACATGATCGCTATCACCGCATCCCGAGTAAAGGCTTGCTGCGCCACTGAAATACAAGGCGGTGAGCGCCTCGACGCACGACAGCGAACCGCCCGGATGCTTGTTCGCCGCGAGGCAAAACGCCCTCATGCCCGCCGCGACCGCCCGCAGGTAATTAGTAGAAAGACGCATCGGTTTCCCCGCCTTTCAGCTACACCGCCATATGAGATCCGCGGATTCCGGGAGCGCCGCCGGCTGCTGTGGTGATCATGCGGCCGGGGCAGCATGACCATCCGTCGCGGTACCGCATCATCACCGTCGTCACGCCCGCCGGGTCGCCGAAACGGTTCGCCGGCGCCCGGGGTGCCTGCCGGCACCCGGACGCTTGCTCGGCCGGAGATGACCTCCAGGTTCCCGGCGTGAAACGAGTGGAACTCGCACGGTACGCAATGACGGCCATCCGCGAACGCGCCGATGCCGTAACAGAGGCGCGACAGTCCCTCGCGGCGCACATGGGCGCCGCGAGGGACCGCAGTCAGGAACTGAGCAGAGAACGCGCCACGCGCGACAAGACACACGACGATTACCTGG
>Ga0307372_10005148_pt1 | contig 19776 bp, 13 predicted proteins | sample OX1MG_FD_202533 | JGI IMG/M metagenome (GOLD analysis project Ga0307372, IMG submission 202533) | Soil microbial communities from Risofladan, Vaasa, Finland - OX-1 | ecosystem: Environmental > Terrestrial > Soil > Coastal area > Acid sulfate soil | place: Finland: Risofladan, Vaasa | collected...
TCACTATATAGAAGAAAAGGTGACCGTTGTCCCCGGCGATATTACAAATCCCGAGCTGCTGGCCGCGGATGCGGACCCGATCCGGAGCGGCAGTATCGACGCCGTGGTGCACAGCGCCGGATTAGTCAACTTTGAGGCGTCTCTGTCGAAGTCGATCGAGGTCAATGCGGGGGGAGTGGCTAATGTTGTGGCGTTCTGCCGCAAGCTCGGCGCCGCGATGCTGCATATCTCGACCTGTTATGTCGCCGGCGCCGCCGACGGGCATCGCTTCGAGGACGATCTTCCTCAGAACTGGTGTCCCGCGGGACGCAAGAGCTTTAATCTCGAACGCGAGGTTCGCGACGCCCGCGCAGCAATTGCGCGGGTCGAAGCGGAATCGCGCGACCAGCAGCGAACCGCGGAGTTTCGCGGTGAGTCCGACGACGACGGCGCGGAGCTTGAAACCCGCGAAGGCGCACTCGAGCATCGCCGCAAAGCCTGGGTCGAAGAACGTTTGAAAGAAGTAGGCAAGCAACGCGCTTTGAAGTGGGGATGGCCCAATACCTATAGCTACACCAAAAGCCTCGGCGAACAGTTAGTATTGGCGGCGCGCGGCGATCTCGACGTGACCGTCGTGCGGCCCGCCGTGATCGAGAGCGCGCTCGCCGATCCGTTCCCCGGATGGAACCAGGGCGTCAACACCAGCGCTCCGTTGACCTATCTGTCGGGACGCGGATACCGCTTCTATCCGGCGAAGGCCGAGCTGGTGCTCGACGTGATTCCGGTCGATCTCGCGGCCCACGCGATGATCCCGATTCTCGGCGCGCTCCTTATCAGGCGTCAGCAGCCGATTTACCAGCTATGCACTTCCGATCGTAATCCACTGCCGATGCGCCGCCTGGTCGAGCTGACCGCACTGACTAATCGCCGCGACCATCGCGGCGACAAAGGTTCTTCCGCCCGGATGGCGAAGCATCTCGAGGCTGTAGTCGTCTCGCAAAATACCTACGACCTCGCGAGCGAAACGCTGCCGCGCATTCTCAAGCGCGCCGCCGAGATCGCGCGCTCAGTGGTCGGCGAGGATTCCGAACGAATCAAGCAGCTCGAAACGCGCATCGACACGTTCAAGGACAACACCGACCTCGCGCGCGAGCTGGTCGAGGTTTACCGGCCGTATATTCAGGAGCTGATCTATACTTTCCACGGCGCGAATACGCGCGCGCTGTATGCCGGCCTCGCGCGCGAGGACGTGAAGCATCACCCGTATCGCCCCGATCTGATCGACTGGCGCGATTACTGGATGAACATCCATATGCCCGGTCTGCGCCGGCATATCTTCGGCCAGCTCGACCTGCATACGCGCCGCCAGCGTTCGCTGCCGCGCTATCGCAACCTGGTCGATCTGCTCGACCGCGCCGCGGAGCGTTACGGCTCCGCGCCCGCACTGATCGCGCGGCGCCCTGCCGGGGAGCGTACTACTATCAGCTACCGCGAGCTGCGCGACCGCGCGCATCGCGCCGCCCTGCTGCTCGCGCGCCGCGGAATCAAGCCGGGCGACCGCGTGCTGCTCGTGTCCGAGAACTCGCCCGACTGGGTGCTCGGCTTTTTCGCGATCCTGTGCGCGGGCGCAGTCGCGGTGCCGCTCGATCATCTGATTTCGGCCGACGAGCTTGCGCCGATCTGCAAGATCGCGCAGCCGCGCGCCGCACTGCGCTCGAGCGCCGTCGCCAAGCACCTCGGCAACGCGATCCGCACGGTTGCTCCAGGAGCGGTCGAGATCGATCTGGCCGAGCTCACGCGCCCGTTTATTCTCGACAAGGCAGCGGCAATCGTCGCTCCGCCCGAGCGCAAAGCCCTCGCCTCGATCGTCTTTACCTCCGGCACGACAGGCGCGCCCAAAGGCGTGATGCTGACGCACGGGAATTTCGCGGCCGAAGTCGCGATGCTAAGCCGCGTCTTCGCGCTGTCGGGCGACGACACCCTACTCTCTCTGTTGCCGCTGCATCATACGTTCGAGTTCACCTGCGGGATGCTGCTGCCGCTCGCGAGCGGTGCGGCTATCGCTTATCCGATCGAGTTCGACGCCAAGAACCTGTCGCGAATTCTCGGCGACGTGCGCCCGACCGCGTTGATCGGCGTGCCCGCACTGTGGGAGGCGGTCCATCGCCGAATCGTCGATGAAGTCGAAGAGCGTGGGCCGTTCTTCGCCGCAGCGTTCGGCCAGATGCGCGCGCTCAATCGCCGTCTGGACCGCGACTCCGGGATCAACCTCGGCTCGGTCCTGTTTCGGCAGGCGCATCAGGCCCTCGGCGGACGGTTGCGTCTCGCAGTCAGCGGCGGCGCGGCGCTGCCGTTGCGCGTCGGAGAATTTTTCAGCGATCTGGGAATCCATCTGCTCGAAGGCTACGGCCTGACCGAAGCCGCGCCCGTTCTGAGCACAGCGCATCCGGATGATCCGCGATGCCCCGGCTCGGTCGGCAAGCCGCTTAACGGGGTTGAGCTCCGGCTCGATTCCGACGGCGCCGAAATCGGAGAAATCTGCGCGCGCGGCGGAAACCTGATGGCAGGTTACTATCGCAATCAATCCGCGACCGACGAAGTTTTGCGCGACGGATGGCTGCATACTGGAGATCTCGGGCGCCTGGACGCCGAGGGGCGGCTGTATATCGTCGGCCGCGCCAAGGAAGTGATCGTCGATTCGGGCGGCAACAATATCTATATCGACGAGCTCGAAGAGGCGTACGGACATTCGCCGTACCTGCGCGAGATCGCGGTGGTCGGATTGCAGGTCGCGCAGGGCGAGCAGGTCGCCGCGCTGGCGGTGCCGGCGTATGCGCGTGGCGAGAGCAGACGCACAGTCGAAGACGGGCTGCGCGCGCACTTCGAGAAAATCGCGCAGGGACTGAGTCCGCACAAGCGCATCCGTATTCTGCGCTTCACCGACGCCGATCTGCCGCGCACCCGCACGCGCAAGGTCAAGCGCATCGAGGTCACCGCGCTCCTGCGCCGGATGCTCGCCGCCACCAGCGCCGAAAGCGCCGCCGCCGCGCATAGCTCGGAAGTCGAGCCGTGGCTCGCGCAGGCGCTGGCGCAAGTCTCCTCGGAACGGATCGCGATCAACCCTGCCACGCGCCTGATCGAGGATCTCGGGCTCGACTCGCTCGCGATGGCCGAACTCGGAGAACACATCGCCGAGCATGCGGGGCGCGACGTCGGGCCCGAAGAGATGAGCGATCTCCGCACCGTCGAGGATCTCCAGCGCGTCGCACAGACGGGTGCCGGCAGCGGCCGCGTGCGGATGCCGTCATACGCGAGGTTCGCCGATCCTTACACTCCGATGCTGCCGGCGGCAGTGCGCGGACTGGCGCGGCGGATGCTCCGGCGCTCGCAGCAGAGCGCTTTCCAGACGTGGCTGCGGCCGGAAATTCTCGGACGCGGCAACGTGCCCGCGAACCGCAACGTGGTCGTGGTCGCCAATCATTCGAGTCATCTGGATTTCGGCCTGGTCGGCTACGCGCTCGGAAGGGTGGGCGACGATCTGGTCGTGCTCGCCGCCAAGGATTATTTTTTCAACACCGGCGCGCGCCGCTTTCTCGCGGCCAACTTCACTTCGCTAATCCCGTTTGATCGCGAACGCGCGCAGCTCGAATCGCTTGATGACGCGCTGGCCGAACTCGCCGCCGGCAAGAGCGTGCTGATGTTTCCGGAAGGCACCCGCTCCGCCGACGGCGCGATCCACGAATTCAAGAGCGGTGCCGGGTACCTTGCGCTGCGCAGCGGATGCGACGTGCTGCCGGTTCTGATCCGCGGCACCCACGAGGTCCTGGGCAAGGGCAGCCTGTGGCCGCGGCGTCATCCGGTTGAAGTCAGGATCGGCAGCGTGATCACGAACGCCGCGATGCGCGCGCTGTCGGAGAATGGCGAGGGGATGGGCGCGTACCGCAAGCTCGCCGAGCACATGCATCAGGCGGTAGTCGCGTTGGGCGCACCGGCGCGCGCGCGCAAACCCGCGGTGATCAAGCCCTCGCTCGAGCCGGAGCATGGCAACCCGAAATCACCAGAGAAGTCTTCTGCCGGTTCTCCCGCGCGAAACGATCGCGCCCGCAATCGCCGCGGCGCCAAAGCGTGAAACGGCGCGCCGCGATTCTGTGCGCGATTGCCCTCTTCGCGATCGCGCCGGCCGCACACGCATGGGACAGCGGTACCCATCGGATGATCGCGGGCCTGGCGGTCAGTGCCCTGCCGGCTTCGGCGCTGAAAGATACGCTCGCGGCGAACGAACACGCGCTCGAAGCTGACGCAGTAGCTCCCGATACAATCCTGCGCGATCGCTACGGACACGCCGAGTCGATCCGGCATTACATCGATCTGGAAATGTACGGCGCCGATCCGCTCTCCGCTCTGTCGCCGGATTTGAGCACGATGCTGTCGCGGTACGGCAAGTATCGGGTCGATAAGGCGGGAACTCTCCCGTGGACGATCGAGAGCGAGGCGGCTCAGGTCCGCGAGGACTGGCAGCGTGGCGACTGCGCCGGCGTCGTCACGCATTCGGGTTATCTGGCGCACTACGTCGGCGACGCGAGCCAGCCCCTGCATACTACTATTCGCCACGATTGCAGCCGGGCGCAGCGCGGATGCCACGCGCGAATCGAGAACGCCGCCAACCATCGCACCCGCGATATCGAGCGCTCGGCCGCGCCGGAGGTTCGCGTCAGCACAATCGCGGGAGTGTGGCCCACGGCAATTGCCGAGATCTCGCGCTCGCACGCGCTGGTCGGCCGAATCATCGCCGACGATCGCGCCGCGCGAACTGCGGGCGGCGGCAACTCCGCATACGCTGACGCGCTGTTCGCGCACGACTCCGCACTTTTCAGCGAACAGATCGCCGACGCGGCATCAACGCTCGCCTCGATCTGGCTCTACGAATGGAAACTGGCGGGCAGCCCGAATCGATGCATCGGCCGGCAATGACGCGCCTGGGCAAATGATGGCATACTGGAATTGACTATTCCGACCCGGCTAAATTCATGACGATGGACTGGTTTGGCAAAAACTCCGACGGCCATCCGCGCTCGACGCGCGGCGACCGCCGTCCTTCAGTCAGCGAGATCACCGACGAGCTGGTGATTGGCGAATATCCCGCGCCCGAAGATATCGGATGGCTCAAAGACACCTACGGCATCACCGCGGTGCACAATCTTCAGGACGACGAGGACTTGCGCATCAACGGGCTCAGCGCGAAAGAGCTGCGTGGCGAGTATGACGCGCGCGGAATGATGTTCGTCCGCACTCCCATCCAGGACGGCAGCGCGGACGCGATGGCCGAGCGGCTGGAAGCCGCGCTCACGGATTTGTGCGAGTTGATGAAAACCCGCGGCCGGGTTTATCTGCACTGCAACGCGGGGATGAACCGCGCGCCTACGCTCGCGATCGCATATCTGCGCGCGTGCCGTCAGATGTCGCTCGAGGAGGCGATGCTGCTGGTCAAACGCCACCGCGCATGCGGCCCCTTCATGACCGTGCTCGAAGATCATTTCGGGCCGCGCCACGTGAAGCCCGCCAAGTGACACCACAATGACCAGCGCGGCGGGAACCATCTCCGGACCATTGCCGCGCCAGCGTATCCTGCTGGCCTGCGCTTGGGCTGTACATCTGTACACTGCGCTCGGAGCGGCGGCGGGATTGCTCGCGATCTATTACGCGGCCGAGCAGAATTTCCCCATGTCGTTCATCGCGATCGGTATCGCGATCTTTATCGACTCGAGCGACGGCGCGCTCGCCCGCTGGGTTGACGTGAAGCATCGCGTGCCCTCGTTCGACGGCTCCCTGCTCGACAATATAGTTGACTACCTGACCTACACGGTCGCGGCCGTGTTCCTGATGCTCGAGGCGGGTATCATTCCCAAAACAATTCCCGGCCTGGTGCTGGCGTGCTTCATCATGCTGGCCAGCGTGTACGGCTTCTGCCAGACCGACGCGAAGACCGACGATCATTATTTTCTCGGATTCCCGAACTACTGGAATATCGTCGCGTTTTATCTCTACTGCCTGCACTGGCCGAGCGTGATCAACTGGGCGATCCTGATTATTTTCGCAGTGATGGTGTTCGTGCCGATCAGGTACATCTATCCGAGCCGCACGGTCCCGCTGCGGCCGCTCACTCTCGCCTACGGAATCGTGTGGGCGGTCGTGACCTTCGCGATGCTGCCGATGCTGCCGATCGTCAACCCGATCATGCTCGGAATTTCGCTCAGCTATATCGTCTACTACTTCGTCGCGTCGTTCGTGCTGCATGCGCGCACCGCGCGAGCCGCCACGCCATGAGCGGCGCTCCAGTCGGCCTCGAACGGGCGGGCTCCTGGCTGCAATCGATCGAAGCTGATTCTCCGATTCTGCTGATCGCGCCGCACGGCGGCCGCGCCGGCGCGGCCTCGCGCGCAACGCTGCATCCCAAGGTCAACGATCTTCACACCGCGGATATCGCGCGCGAGCTCGCGCAGCGGCTCGGCGCCGCGGCGCTGATCAACTTCGGGATGGATCGCAACCGGCTCGATTGCAATCGCCTGACCCAGCTTGCCGAACAGGCGCCATGGATCCTTGAAATGATCGCCGAGCGCGTGACCAATATCGTCGCGCGTCACGGCCGCGCGACCGTGCTGATGATCCACGGATGGAACATTATCGAGCCGCGCGTCGATCTGGGCCTGGGCGTGCGAACGATCGGCGGCGAGCTGCGCCCGACCGGGCAGGCGCGCGTCTCCGCCAGCGACGAGTTTATCCGCGGACCGCTGATGGATTTCGCGGCGCGGCTCCGGCAAAGCGGCGTCACTGCGACTTTCGGAATGCGCTATCCGGCGGGAGCGCTGCACAACCTGGTGCAGGCGTTCACCGAGCGTCATCGCCAGAGCGCGGTCGCCGCGCTCCGAACGATCGCGGCGCTGTCCGAGAGCGCGCAGGTTGATGCCGCGCAGCTCGAACTCTCGGTCGCGGTGCGGATGCCCGGACGGCTGCGCGATCGATGTATCGACGCACTCACCGACGCGTTCGGCCCACGCGCCGAAGCGCCGTCGCGATCCGGCTCGCGGCTGAAGATCGTGCGCGAGCCGATGCCGCGTCCGGCGGCGCCAGCGCGCGTCGCCGCGCCGTCGGTGCCGACGCGAGTCGGCGTCGAGTTCTTCGATCCGCGCGCCGGCCTCGGCGCGATGGCGAGCTTCGATCTCGGCGGCGGCTTCGGCGCGCGAATCATGTTCCTGTCAAAGGGACGCCGCGTCGCGCTCTGCACCTGTGAAGGTCGGGTCAAGCTTGCCGGCGACGGACTCTCGCTCGGACCACTCGCGCTCGCGGTCGAGGGGCGCGAGCTGCGCCTGGGATTTTCCGGTCCAATCGTAATCGTGCCTGACGGTTCAGCGTACTTAAGTATCGAGCGCGCGCTGGCGTCAGGACGGCTCGATCCCGCGGCGCGCGCAGAGCTCCGTATGCGGCTGCCCGAAACTGGATTCGACCCGGCCGCGATTCTCGGCGGCGGAGCCGCGCCGCGCACGGCGGATTCGATTTCGACTTTCGCGGAAATGACCGGTACGGTCGAAATCGACGGCGAAACGATCGCGCTGCGGGCAGTCGCACGGGCTGGCCTGTCGTTCACCGGACTCGGTCCGCAGAAATTTCACGAGCGGCGAATGCTGTGGGCGTACTTCGAGGACGGGCGCGAGCCCAGGGCACTCGAGCTTCGCACCGTCAGCGACGAATCCGCCGAGCCGCATCGCAAAGCTATTTTCCTCGACGCCGACGGATGGACCAGCGGCGAGCTGGACACGCTCGAAATCGAAACGCCGTCGCCCGAGGAAGCGCCGACGAAAATTTCCGCGCGGGCACGATGCCGTCACGAGGCAATCGGGATCGAAGGCGCGGTCTCCGCGTTCGTGCCGCTTTCGCGGCCGGGCCCGGACCACAGCCGAATTTTCACCACGCTTGGATTCGCGAAGTTTCGCGCGGACGGTCGCGAGGGCGCCGGGATGTTCGAGCACTCAAGGGTTGTCGAGCAGGCGCCGGCGACCGATGAAGACGACGAGGATTCGCCGTCCGAGTAAATGATCGGTGTCAGACTCCTGACGACGGAGCGGCGCGTCCGAGCAGGATCATCCGCTCGACATCGTGCGCGAGGCCGAGCAGATTCTTGCCGAGCGGAGTGTCGGCGTACTGATGCACGAATAGCACGCCGCGGTCCGACGCTTCCGCCAACCGCGGATCAAACGCCAGCCGCGCGAGGATTGGAAGCCCGAACTCGGTCGCGACGCCCACCAGGTTTCCCTCGGGCATCAGCGGCCGGACTGAGCGGCATCCGTCGCAATTGAAGCCGGCCATGTTTTCGAGCAGGCCGGTGACCGGCGCGGCGAATTTCGCCGAGAGCCGAATCAGGTGACGGGTCGCAGCAACCGCCTGCTCCGACGAATGACTCACCAGCATCACGTTGGTTAGCGGCGCGATCTGCGCGACCTGATACAGCCGGCCCGCTCCAGGAGCGACGTCGATAATCACCGCGTCGAGCGCCCCCAGGCGCGCCAGCGAAAGCATCCGCACCAGAGCGTCGCAGTAACCGATCTCCTGCGCAGATTCGGCCTGACTGGGCGCCGCGTCTTCCAGAAATGAAATCGCCGGAGCTTCTCCGCCCGCGATCATCTCGCTGGATACGACGCGCAAACCGTGCGGCCCCGCCGCCGGCTCGATCCCCTCGACCATCGGCAACCCGCGCGGCGGCTTCATCCCGAGCATCCGGATGACGCTAGGCGCGTTCAGGTCGGCATCGACGATCGCGACTTTGCGTCCGCGCAGCGCAAGCGCGCTGGCCACGTTCACCGCGACCACGCTTTTACCCACGCCGCCTTTGGCGCTCGCGATCGCGATCACCGCGCCGGCGCCCGCAAGGTTGTCGCGCACACGCTCGATATTGCCGCGCAACGCCGCCTGCGCCGGTTCGAGTCCGTCGCGCGTTTCAGAATCCGTAAAAATCCTCATACAAACGGTCTGGCGACCATCCGGGCCGATCCACTCCCCCTCGCGCGCGACACCACTTAAGCGCGCGAACCTTCGCCTGATGCTACGTGCCGAGCACAAACGGCACAATCCTGAAAAAACGCGCCTCGGCGGTAACAGGCCTGAGGATACTTTTGCTATCACTGGGCGAAGAAGCGCGCCAACGATCAGGCCGCGTGCCAGAGGTGTTTGCGATGCCCGGACCGCTCGAGGGAATTCGTGTCGTGGAACTTGGCTTCTGGGTCGCCGCGCCGGCGGCGGGCGGAATCATGGCCGACTGGGGCGCGGACGTGATCAAAATCGAACCGCCCGAGGGCGATCCGTTTCGCGGACTGTTCCTCAAAAGCGCCGGGCTCGAAGTGCCGATCAATCCGCCCTTCGAGCTCGACAACCGCGGCAAGCGCAGTATCGCGCTCAACCTCGAAACCGATGACGGCCGCGGAATCGCGCGAGAGCTTATCAAACGCGCCGACGTCTTCGTCACCAATTTGCGCGCCAAGGCGCTCATCCAGTTTGCCATGCGTTATGAAGATCTGCGCGAGCTGAATCCGCGCCTGGTCTATTGCCACGTCACCGGCTACGGCTCGCGCGGCGCGGAGATAAATCGCGCGGCCTACGATGTCGGCGCGTTCTGGTCGCGCGCGGGCGTCGTGTCGACTCTTACTCCCGCAGGTCAGGAACCGGCCACGCAGCGCGGCGCGATGGGCGACCATACCACCGCGATAACGGCGACCAGCGCAATCTGCGCGGCGCTGGTCGCGCGCGGAAAAACCGGCCAGGGACAGAAGGTCGAGACTTCGCTGATGCGCGTCGGCGGCTACTTCATCGGATGGGACGTCAATATCCGGCTGCGACTCGGCGTTCCGACGGTTGCGGGCACGCGGCATACGACACCGAATCCGCTCATTACGTCGTATCACGATTCGAACGGCAAATGGTTCTGGCTGTTGGGTTTGCAAGGCGATCGGATGTGGCCCGATGTGCTGCGCGCAATCGCGCGGCCGGATCTCGATCACGACGCCCGGTTCAACTCGATGACGGCCCGGCGAGAGAACGCGGCGGCGCTGGTCGATCTGCTGGACTCGATCTTCACGCAGAAAACGCTCGCGGAGTGGGCGCCGATTTTTGATCGCGAAAACGTGTGGTGGGCGCCGGTGCAGACCACCGAAGATCTGCTCGAGGATCCGCAAGCCCGCGCCGCCGGATTATTCGTGAAGGTCCCAACCGCCGACGGCGAAGCCGAGATGGTCGCGACTCCGTGCGACTTCGGCGGCACGCCGTGGGCGCCCTCCGCGATGGCTCCCGAGCTCGGGCAGCATTCGGAAGAAATCCTGCTCGAACTCGGCCTCGATTGGGAAGAAATCGGCCGCCTGAAAGAAGCCCACGTAATTCCGTGAGGCTCAAGTCATAACGCAATGCGTCATCGCGAACATGATCGGCTGTGCGAGCTGGACGATCGTAATGCTGAAACGACGATGAGTGGAAATTATGCACAGGTCCTGATTGCCGTCCGCTGAGACCCCATTCGTCATTTCGACCGCAGGGAGAAATCCCGAGCGAAGGAGCACTGCATGCGGCGTTGGCGTAGAGCATGGACGCCCCGGGATTTCTCGCCTATGGCTCGAAATGACGATCGGAAAATCGCTGACGACGCGACGACTTTGTCGCTGCACCCCTTTGTGTCGATCGCATTACTCTATTCCGAGCTCTGAATAGACGGCGTCGAGCGTCGAGATCATTCGCGCGTCGTGGCGGCCTTCTTGCGATTCGAGCATCCCGTTGAAGACGAGCGCGACCACTACCTTGTGCTCCGGATCGACGAAGCCCGTCGAGGAGACATAGCCGCTGTGCCCCCATGTGCGGCGCGAGCATCGGTTGCCGAACCACGTTGCCGCGTTGCAGTACTGCTTTGAATCGATCACCACGCCAAGGCCGCGATCGAGTGGATAGCCGAACGTATGATCCCGCATGCCGACTACGTGGCGCGCCGAGATTGCCGCGACCGTCTGCGGGCGAATAATTCCGCCGCCGCCTGCGAGCATCGCTTCATAGAATCTACCGAGCTCGCGAATCGGACCGCGCGCGCTCCCTCCAGGACGGCACACGGCTAACGCTTCGGCACTGTCGCACCAGAAAGAGTAGTTATGAGGGATGGGTTTGCTGAAGCCGGTCGAAAAATGCATCGGCGCGATCCGCTCATCGGCGGCGTATTCGCGATGGCGCTCCGCAGGCATCCCGAGCCAGGTGTCGCGCATGCCGAGCGGCTCGAAAATTTCTTCGCGCACGTACTGGCTATACGCGCGGCCGTCGAGCCTGCGCACTATTTCCGCGAGCGCATACCATCCGGATGCGACGTGATAACCCATCCGTTCTCCGGGAATCCATCCGGGCGCGATCGGTGACGCGCAAAGCGCTGCGATTATCTTTTCCCACGGATCGGCGCTCCAACTCAGCACGGCGCCGGGAAATCCTCCGGTGTGCGTGAGCACGTGGCGGATCGTCACACGATCTTTGCCGCCAGCGGCGAACTCCGGGATGTGGCGCGCGACGGGATCGTCGAGCTCAAGTTTGCCGCGCTCCCACTGCTGCGCGATTGCTACTGCAGTAATCGGCTTGATCGACGACATCCACAGCATCAGCGTGTCGGGCCGCATCGCGACGCCCTCGCGCGCTTCTCCGAGCGCGAGGTCCGCGACGGTCGCGCCATCGCGCGATAGGTAGAGCTGCGCGCCGAGATGCAACCGCGCGGCGATTCCGCCGTCGATTACTTTTTTCGCCCGCTCGAGCATCGCTTCAGCATCGCGCGACGCACGGCGCGGTTACATATTTTCTTCGTCGCCGTCGGTCGAGCCGAGCTTGCGATAGGTGTTGGTGTTGCGCTCGTCGTCGTTGCGGCGCTGCGACTTGGCCTCGCGCTCCATGTCCTGCTGGCAGTCGCGGCACAGGCGCGTAAACGGCATCGCGTTCAGCCGCTCTTCGGCGACTTCGAGCCCGCATGATTCGCACACGCCGTAGGTGTTGTCGTCGAGCCGATCGAGTGCGTCGTCGATCTGCTTGACCTTCACGCGCTCGCGGTCCGACAGGATGAAATTGATCTCGCGATCGCGCTCTTCAGAGGCGAGATCGTAGGTATCCATCCCTTCGTCCTTGTTGCCTTCGCGCTCGGTCCGCAGTTCGGACTCGAGTTCGCCGTGGAGTTTTTCTTTCATCTCCGCCAGATGCTCGCGCATCTTGGCCAGGAACTTTTTCCGACTCGTGGCGGCTGGTTTTTTAGGCATGGTGTGCCACCCTCTCCTCTTCGCCGGGCGCTTCCTCGGCGATTTGCGCATGTAGGTCATAGCTAAGGGCCTTTTCGATCCGGGCGCGCACGAATTCGCCGGGCTCCGCTTCTCCCTTGAGAAAGACCGAGCCGTCGATATCGGGCGCCTGCCCTGACGTTCGCCCGCGCAGCCGCGTGGCGCGTCCGGGCAGAGGACCCTCGACCAGAACCTCGACTTCGCGGCCCACAAGACCGCGATTCTTGCCAAGTGAGATTTCCGCCTGCGCTTGCATCAGCGCGGCGCGCCGGTCGCGTTTGACGCGTTCGGGAAGCTGCCCGGGCAGATCGAACGCGGCGGTATTTTCCTCGCGCGAGTAGGTGAAAACACCCACGCGGTCAAATTCGATCTCGCGCACGAAATCAACCAGGCGGCCGTATGCGGCTTCGGTCTCGCCCGGGAACCCGACGATAAACGAGGTGCGCAGCACGACTCCGGGAATTCGCGCGCGGACCCGTCCGAGCAGCTTGTGCAGCGCCGCGCCCGAGCGCTCGCGGCGCATCGCCCGCAGCATCGCATCGTCGGCGTGCTGCAGCGGGATATCGATATATTTCACGACCTTCGGCAGCTCGGCGATCGTGTCGAGCAGCTCGTCGGTGACGAAGTTCGGATAGCAGTAGAGCAGCCGAATCCAGTGCAGGTCCTCGACCGTCGAAAGCTCGCGGAGCAGCGCCGCGAGCGAGGCGGGATGCCCCAAATCACTTCCGAGATCGCGGCCGTAGGCGGTCAGGTCCTGCGCGATCAGGTTGAGCTCGCGCACGCCGCCATCGGCCAGAGCACGCGCCTCGGCGACCAGGTCATCGATCGGGCGGCTTTCGTGGCGTCCGCGGATTTTCGGAATGATGCAGAAAGCGCAGGTATGGTTGCAGCCTTCGGAAATCTTCAAGTAAGAGGTGAAGAAATTCCCGGTCTTCACCCGCGGCGCCGACGCGCGCGGCAGCAGATGCGCCGCGCCGGGATACGGCATCGGCCGCGCCTCGGGCGACTCGGTGCGGCGCAAAAGCTCGGGCAGGTCAAGAAAGTTGCCGGTGCCGACGAACACGTCGACCTCGGGCAGCTTCACGCGTAACTCTTCGCTGTAGCGCTGCGACAGGCATCCTGCCACGACCAGGCGTTTGCCGGCGCCGCGATGCTTGACCTCAGCGGCCTCCAGGATCGCATCGAGCGATTCCTTCTTCGCCGCCTCGATAAACGCGCACGTATTGACCACGAGAATCTGCGCATCTTCGGGGTCGAGAGTAATCTCGAATCCGGCCTGCGTGAGTGCTCCCAGCATCAACTCGCTATCAGCGAGGTTTTTGGGACACCCCAAGGTAAGAAGATGCACTTTCTCCATGATCAGCCCATCGCGGGGCATATATTTCTACTCGCCGGTCGTAAGCGAGGCAATCGTTGTGCCAATCGCGCGAAAAAATTACGTCGGGGCAGTCAGCGAGGCAGCGTAGGCGAGACGATGTCCGCACCCGCGGGTGCGGTGAACTCAAACTCGGAATCGGTAATTTCCACATTGTCGCGCACGTCGCTGAATTCGAGCGAAGTCTTATTGCCAAGCTGATCGGTGATCATAAGCCGCCGGATGTCGCCGCTTTTCGGATCGATCCCGAGATCGATCGTATTGCCGCCCTGGCGCGGTGTTAGCCTGAGATACGTCAGGCCGTCGGCGGGCGCGGACTTTGACGCCGACGCGATAAATTCCTTGCGGATATTTCCCGCGCCGAGCAGGAACTCGGTCGCGCCGGGCGCTCGCAGCGCGTCTTTCAACGGAGTCTCGACGACCTGATTGAGGCCGGGGTCGTAGCTGAAAACCGTCTGGCCGTTGCTGACCAGCAGCTCCTTGTTGGGCGTCTCGAAATCCCAGCGCATCCGCCCGGGCTTGCTGAACGCGACAGTGCCTTCGCGGGTTCGGACCGGTGCGCCTACCGCCGCGATCCGTTCGGTGAACTTCGCGCTGAATGAGCGCGTGGTCTCATAATGATGCTGCAGCGCATCGAGCGTCGCGTCGAGGTTAGCGCTGGACGGCTTAGCGTGATCCGCGAAGACCGAGGTTTCGGCGATCGCGCTCCCCGAGACTGCCACTGCAATCGCGACTATCGCGGCGGCAACCGTTGTAAATCTCTGATGATGCATGCCGTCTAACTCGCGCCGCGCAGGCGCACCTCGCGCGGCTTTGCGCCGTCGGCCGGCATCACGATTCCTTCGCGCTCCATCTGCTCGACCATCCGCGCCGCGCGATTGTAGCCGATTCGGAGCCGGCGCTGGATCATCGAGATGGAAGCCTGATTGGTCTCGAGCACGATCCTGACCGCCTCGTCGTAATTCTCGTCGTGCTCGTCATCGCCGAGACCACCGGCGTCGTCGCTGGGCGCCTTGGTTTCGAGGATTTCCATCCGGTACTCGGGCGCGCCCTGCTCGCGCAGAAAATCGGTGAGCTTGCGAATCTCATGCTCAGACACGAACGGGCCGTGCAGACGGCGCAGCTTCGCGGTTCCGGGCGGCATGAACAGCATGTCACCCGCACCGAGCAGGCGTTCGGCGCCGATCGAATCGAGAATCGTGCGCGAATCTACGCGCGAGGTCACCTGCAGCGAAATTCGCGCGGGCAGATTGGCCTTGATGATACCGGTGATAACGTCCACCGACGGACGCTGAGTTGCGAGAATCAGATGGATTCCGGCGGCGCGGGCCTTTTGCGCCAGGCGTGTGATATCGCGCTCGACGGTTTTGCCCTCGCTCAGCAGCAGGTCGGCCAGCTCGTCGATAACGATCACGATCTTCGGAAGTTTCTTGTGCTCGAACGGCGCGGTGGCCGAATCGACCCCGTGGTTTCCGCCCCCCGGACCCGAGGCCGCTTTCAGATCGCTGACCGAGGTGCCCGAAGCGAGCGCCTGATTGTAGCCGTCGATTCCGCGCACGCCCAGCTCGCGCATCTTCATGTAGCGGCTTTCCATTTCCTGCGTAGCCCAGAGCAGAACCGAGGCGGCCTTTTCCGGATCGACGACGACCGGAACCAGCAGATGCGGAATATTCTCGTACACCGATAGCTCGAGCATCTTGGGATCGACCAGGATCAGGCGCACGTCGTCGGCGGTCGCGTTGAAGAGGATCGACGCGATCATGGTGTGAATCGAGACCGACTTGCCGGTGCCGGTTGCGCCGGCGATCAGCAGATGCGGCATCCGCGCCAGATCGGCGGCGACCGGACGCCCGGCGATATCCTTGCCGAGCGCGATAGTTAGCTGGCTGCCCTCGGCGGAGAATTCCTCGGCTTCGAGGATCTCGCGCAGATACACCCGATCGCGCTTGCGATTTGGGACCTCGATTCCCACGACGGCCTCGCCCGGCACAGGAGCCTGGATTCGCACCGCGGCAGCTCGCAGAGCCATCGATAGATCGTCGGAGAGATTGACGATCTGGCTAACCTTGATTCCCGAGCCCGGCTCGAACTTGTACATCGTGATCACAGGCCCGGGCTGCACCTCGACCACGCGCCCTTCGACGCCGAAATCCGCGAGCTTCTGTTCGAGCACGCGCGCGCTGCGCTCGAGCGCGGCTTCATCGACCTGGGTATGCTCGGCGGGCGGCATGTCGAGCAAACTCGGAGGCGGAATTTTATACGCGCCCTTGGTGCGCGGCTTGGCGTTGGCGGCTTCTTTGCGTTTGTCGCGCGAGGGAATTTCGCGCAACTCGATCTTGCGCACCTTCAGCGGAGCGGGTTTGCCGTTGCCGTCGGGATCGAACTCGCCGATCGCGTCGGACAGCTCGAAGATTCGCGATCCGCGGGAGTTGCGCGACAGATCTTCGTCCGCATCGCGTCTGGAACGTGGGCGAAGTTTTCCCGCCGCCGCGACCGCCAACTCGGTAGGCGCCCGCTTGAGCATCAGGGCGATCCCGCAAATGATCGCGAGCATTACCGCCAGGTAACCGCCGCCGAGATTTAGCGAGGCGTTCAGCACGCTCGCGATTGCAACTCCCACTTCACCGCCGACGCGCGCATCGTTCAGATTGAACAGGCCGCCCGCGGTAGCGAGCGCGATCAGGATGATCCCGCCGCCGGCAATTTCGCGCGCGAGGACCGCGGCCGAAGTCCGCGACCAGACGCGAATCGCGAGCGCGACGATCAGCGCCAGGGTCGCATAGGATTGGTAACCGACCATCGCGCTCATCGCCGCGGCGAGAGCATCGCCGACCGGGCCGCCGAGATTCGGAGTACGCCCGATATCAAAGCAAACCAGGCTCGCGACCGCGAACGCGGTGAGCGCGAACAGCCCGAGCGCCCACAGCTCGCGCGCGATCCGGCTGGGCGGCGCAGACGGCTCCGCAACCGCCTCCGGCGGGGGCAAAGCAGCGGGAGCGGATTCGGGCGTGCCCTTGATACTCTTGCTTGCGATTGGAGTCAGACCTCCACGATCAGAGGAATCACGAGCGGACGTTTATCCAGCTCGTCGCTGAAGTAGCGGCGCACGGCGCGCGTGACTTCGTCTTTGAGCGTGATCTCGCCCGCGCTCATCGGTCCACGATACAGCGCGAGGCGCGCTGAAAGCTCCTCGCGCGCGCGGCGCATATGCTCGGAAGTTCCGTCGCCGCTGACCAATCCGCGCGACACCAGGTTCGGGCCGGCGATGATTTTGCCGGTCTTCGCCGACACGACCAGCACGGCGGTTACGGTGCCGTCGCGCGCGAGAATTCTCCGCTCGCCGACGAGGGCGGGGTCGCCCGGCTCGCCGCCTTCGATCACGACGCGTCCGGCCTCGACCGCGCGGCCGCGATGCGCCCCGACGGCGTCGAGAATCAAAGTGTCGCCGTCTTCGAGCAAAAAGCAGTTGCGCTCGGGAACTCCGGCTTCGATCGCGAGCGTGAGGTGGCGGCTCAGATGGCGGTACTCACCGTGAATCGGAACAAAATTTGCCGGACGCGTGAGCGCGATCATCTCGGACAGCTCGTCGCGGCTCGCGTGGCCGGAGACATGCACCGGCGCGACCGATTCGTACATCACTTCGGCGCCCGATTTGTACAGACGATTTATCAGCGTGCCGATCGTGCGTTCGTTGCCCGGAATGAAGCGCGACGAAAGCACCACGACGTCGCCGGGCTCGAGCGCGACCTTCGGATGCGTCCCCGCGGCGATTCGCGCGAGCGCGGAGTTCGCTTCGCCCTGGCTTCCGCTGGCCAGATAGGCGAGCCGGTCGGCCTCCAGGAACTCGGCCTCATTCGGCTCGATAAACATCCCTGGCGCGAAGCCGAGCTGGCCGGTTTCCGCGCCGAGCCGGACGCTCTCGGCCATCCGGCGTCCGAGCGGAACGACGCGGCGTCCGAATTCGCGCGAGACTTCGGCGACCTGTCGAATCCGATGCAGATGCGAGGAGAAGGACGACAGAAAAAAGCGCCGCCGCGTGCGCGAAACGATCTCGCGCAGAATCGGCTTTAACGAACTCTCCGAACCGGAGCGGCCCGTGCGCTCGACGTTGGTTGAATCAGAAAGTAATAGCGCAACGCCCTCTTGGCCGAGCTCCGCGAAGCGTTCGCGATCGAAAAGTTGGCCGTCAACCGGCGCTTCGTCGATCTTGAAGTCGCCAGTATGGATGATAATTCCGGCGGGCGTGCGAATCGCGAGCGCCATCGAGTCGGGCGTCGAATGAGTCACGCGAATTGGCTCGATATTGAACGGGCCGAGGTCGAACGCGCGGCGCGGAAAGGTCGGGCGCAGTTCGGCCTCGCATGAAAATCCGGCCTCGGCGATTCTGCGGCGCACGAACGCGAGGGTTACGCCGCTGCCATAGACGGGAGCCTTGATGCACCGCAGAAGATGCGGCAGCGCGCCGATATGATCCTCATGCGCGTGGGTCAGGACGATCCCGTCGAACTTGATCCGGCTCGATTCGAGCCACGCGAGTTCCGGGATGTAAACCCCTGAGCCCAACAGCGGCTCCTCGGGGAACATCACGCCGCAATCGATAATCACTCCGCGGCCCGCGCACTCGAGCACCATCAGGTTGAGGCCGATTTCGCCCAACCCGCCGAGCGCCGCGATTCTAACCGGAGTGGCTGTGGAAGTGCTTTCCGCCATCACCCTATTCCGCCCATCCCACTGCACCAGAGGGTAGTATATAGGGTTGAAAATGAGGCCGAAAGGTCGTCTGCAGCGCGATCCGAGCGGCCCGCGCGGCGCCTGTTCACAGCCAAGGCGCCGCTCGCTTGCGTCAGCGCCATGCGGGCGTTAGGTTTCGCTTGCGGAGGTGGAATCTGATGTCGGTGAACAAGGTGATATTGATCGGCAGGCTCGGGAAGGATCCTGAGATCCGCTACACCGCCTCGCAGCAGGCGGTCGGCAACTTTTCGATCGCGACCTCCGAACGCTTTACCGACCGCGGCGGTTCCAAGCAGGAACGCACCGAATGGCACAATATCGTCGTGTGGGGAAAGACGGCGGAGCTATGCGGCCAGTACCTGAAGAAGGGGCGCGAAGTATATCTCGAAGGGCGCCTGCAGACGCGAAATTATGAAGCCAAAGACGGCAGCGGCAAGCGCTACGTGACCGAGATCGTCGCGCAGACGGTGCAGTTCCTGGGCGGACGTCCGGGAGGCGCGGGCGAGGAAGCCGGAGAGGCGCGCGGTCCTGCCGCAAGCGCAGGAGCCTCGCGCGCGGGCGACGAGATCGCCCCGATGGAAGACGAGGACATTCCTTTCTAGGGCGCTGCTCGCGGCGAGAAATCATTGGTGGGGCGCGCCGACGGCGCACCCGTTGCCCACGGGCGAGGTGCCACTGGCACGCCGCCCGCGCCACTATAGCTTTTATCTTTTTCCCGTTATCTAGTTTTCCAGTATCTAGTGGTGGCAGGTCTGCCGATTCACGGATCACTCGTTCACTCAGCATTCTAGAGGCAGTCATTCCCGCGTGTGGCTGCCGCGCGAGGAATCCCCTGTTCGGCGCGATGGCCTAATCTCTGTAAAAAGCAAAAATCTATAGTGGCGCGGGCGGCGTGCCAGTGGCACCTCGCCCGTGATCGACGGCGGCCCGGCGGGCCGCCTTACCAAGGGCTGCGCCGAAGGCGCGGCGGGGCGGGAACTGACGCATCGGATGCGCTCAGAGCGATCGCGAAGAAATCCTCGAGCGCGCGTCTGAACTCGGCTATGGCAATACCCATGTGCGAATCGGGAAAGCCATCGAGCTTCTCGGACGCCTTCGCGTAGAGTTTCGATGCGCCCTCGCGATTTCCGCGCTGCGCGTGCAGGATCGCGACGGCGGCCTGGATGAGTCCCTGGTAGAAGCGCTTGTCCTCGTCGTGCGCGTGCTTCCAGATCTCTTCCCACGCTTCGTGGGATTCGAAGAACCGCCCCGCGTTGAACAGCGCGATCCCCTCCTCGAACCATTCGCGATCATGCTTGCGCGGCATACTAAAGATGATACCCGATGCGGATAGGACACGCTTCCACAAGCGTCCTGTTGCGCGAC
>Ga0307372_10005149_pt1 | contig 19775 bp, 16 predicted proteins | sample OX1MG_FD_202533 | JGI IMG/M metagenome (GOLD analysis project Ga0307372, IMG submission 202533) | Soil microbial communities from Risofladan, Vaasa, Finland - OX-1 | ecosystem: Environmental > Terrestrial > Soil > Coastal area > Acid sulfate soil | place: Finland: Risofladan, Vaasa | collected...
ATCGCAAAGTCGAGCGGCTACCCTCCGATCAGCCGTATTTCCCCGTTTCTGTCTCGTATCGGTCCGTGCGAACAACGTCATACGAGCGAGCCCTATATCGGCCCTTTGTCGAGTCGGTCGTTTCGCTGGCGCACCGGTTGCGGCGATTGCAAACAGGCAACATTCAGGTCTACCTGCTCTACGTCTTTCTCGCACTGGTATCGCTGCTGGCCTTGTTGAGGTTCGAGAGATGAGGATTGCGGCCGACATCCTGCAGGCGCTGATCCTTATTCTGGGCGCTCCGCTCGTGCGTGGAATTATCGCGCGTCTAAAATCGCGGCTGCAAAGACGCCGGGGAGCGAGCATCTGGCGCCCTTACGGAGAGATTCTCAAACTATTCCGCAAAGAAAACTTAGTTGCTCCAACATCCTCGGCGGTGTTTCGTCTGGCGCCGGTTCTTTTATTCAGTTCGATGGTGAGCGTGGCTGCATTTGTACCGGTCGTCCACGCTTCGGCACTGCTCAGATCCGGCGGCGACTTCTTTCTGTTTGTGTATCTGTTGGCCTTCGGGCGTTTTTTTCTGTCCCTTGGAGCTCTGGATGGAGGCAGCGCATTCGGCGGAATGGGTGCGAGCCGCGAGGCATTGGTCTCAAGCTTGGCGGAAGCGCCCTTCTTGCTTTCGCTGGCGGCGGTGGCGATCCTGGCGTCTCGCGCTGACATTGCGGGGATCGTTGCGTGGACGCTCCAGCAGAGTGTCTTCAATATCTCCGCAGTGCACATTCTGGCCTTCACCTCTCTTGCCATGGTAACTGTGGCTGAGACGGGCCGCATGCCTGTGGACAATCCGACCACTCACCTTGAGTTGACGATGATCCACGAGGGGATGGTGCTCGAATACTCGGGACCGAGCTTAGCGCTGATTGAATGGTCGAGTGCGATCAAGCTTCACTCGATGCTGGCCCTCCTCATCGCCCTGTTCTGCCCTTGGGGAATGGCTTACAGAGTTTCCGTCTGGCAACTTCTCCTGGCCTTAGCAGTTTATTGCGCGAAAGTCACCTTTCTCGCGATTCTAGTCAGCGTGATCGAGAGCTCAATGGCCAAGCTGCGCATGTACTTGGTTCCCGATTTCCTCGGTGTGGCGTCTGCAGTGGGCGCGCTTGCGGTGATCTTTACGGCGTTGGCGAAGAGGTAGTCATATGAACTTGGTGGGAATTGCGACCGGTAAAGTTCTGAGTTCGTTTTCCGTCTTTTTGTTTCTCACGATTCTCCTGCTCGCTGTCGCGCGCCGTATTTCCACAAGTATCCTTCTCTTTAGCCTTCAATCTGCGGTGATCGCGGCGGAAGTTCTCGCGACGGCCTTTCAGCAAAAGCTCCCCGAGGCGTACGTGGTCGGCATCCTGGTCCTTCTCATCAAGGTGATTGCAATCCCTAGCGCGTTCTTCGTCCTGACAAGACGGCTGAAAACTGTGCGCGACGTAAAAGCTTCGACAACGCCGACGCAGTCCGTCTTCATCGTCGCGGCGATGATCTACCTTTCGTACGGGGCCGTCCATTCCTATGGGCAGGCCGTGCATGTACCAGACGATGCTCTTGCCGCAGCGGTCTCACTGATTCTGACGGGGGCGTTCCTGATGGTCAGCCGTAAGAAGGCGCTCATGCAGATGCTCGGCCTGCTCGTGCTGGAGAACGGAATCTTCCTGGCGGCTTTGATCACCACGTTCGGCATGCCGCTCGTCATCGAGATCGGAATCTTCTTCGACATCCTGATTGGGCTACTTTTGATGGGAATTTTTGCATTTCGCATCAGCGACACGTTTGAGCATCTCGACGTGTCGAGGATGCGCCGGCTGCGGGGCTGAGCGATGGTTCTACTGCCACCACTCGCAATCCCACTCTTCGGGGCCGGTTTCATTTTCTTTTTTCGTGACCAGCGGGCCGCTGCCCGGGTCGCACTCGTACTGGAAGCATTGGAAATTGTCGCGCTAGGCGCAGTTGTCTGGCAGGTCCATGTACACGGAGCCCTAGAGCAAGGCCGTTATTTGCGCGCCGATGGACTCAGCTCGTTTTTCCTGATGGGCATCGCATTTATCTCAGGCCTTGTGCTTGTGTACGCATCAGGTTACTTCCGTCATATGGGAGAGGGGCGTTTTTCCTCGCCACGCTGGTTTTATGCACTGGTATTTCTATTCCTGTTCACAATGATAAGCGTCTGCCTTTCGGCAAATCTCGGCTTCATGTGGATCATGATGGAGGGAACGACGCTGGCTTCGGCCCTGCTCGTCGGATTCTACAACACCGAAGGCGCAGTCGAGGCTGGCTGGAAGTATCTGATTGTCTGCACGGTGGGGATTGCTTTCGCGCTGTTTGGCACGATCGTGCTGTATCTGGCCGCGGTAAAGGCGGGCATGAGTTCGGCGGCGGCGCTCGATTTGGCCTCATTGATGAATGCCGCGCCGCACATAGGACTTGATCCCCATCTGTTGAAGCTCGCTTTTGTTTTCGTCATCGTGGGCTACGGAACAAAGATCGGTTTCGTTCCCATGCATAGCTGGCTGCCGGACGCGCACGCGGAGGCACCCACGCCCATCAGCGCCCTGCTCTCGGCCGTCCTACTCAACTGCGCGATGTACGCTTTAATGCGTTACGACTCAATCATCTCCCGCGCCATAGGGCCTGGCTTCTCGCATTCTCTGTTGCTCCTCTTCGGCACGATGTCCATGGTTGTCGCGGGACTCCTTATTCTGGTGCAACGGAACCTGAAGCGCCTGATGGCGTATAGCAGCATCGAGCACATGGGAATCATCGCGATCGGCCTGGGACTGGGGGGGCCGCTGGGGTTGTTCGGTGCACTGCTGCACACATTCAACCACTCAGTGGCTAAGTCTCTGTTGTTTTTCAGCGCTGGCAACGTTCGCCACAATCTGGACACGTTGCGCATGGACAGCATCAGCGGCATATCTCGTACGATGCCGCAAACGAGTGCAGCTCTGCTCGTCGGGAGCTTGGCCATCGTGGGCCTGCCGCCTTTCAGCCTTTTCATCAGCGAATTTGCCATTCTTTCAGAAGCCTTCACGCAGGCACGCTACCTCGTCGCCATTGTCTTCTTGGTTGTGCTCTCGGTGGTCTTCGGCGGTTTCGCTCATCATCTCTTTCGAATGCTCGGTGGAGAACCGGGTCGGCGTATAGAAAATTCAAAGCTGATCCCGTCTGAATACATCGCCATGGGAATTGCCGCTCTCTGCCTCTTGGTTTTCGGCGCGCGGGTTCCTCGCTTCTTCGGCGTTCTCCTGCGGGAAGCGATCGCGGTGCTGCGATGAATGAAAACACCCAGGCGGCACTTCCGCATGACGGGCGGAATCCTTCGGGAGCAAGGCCGGTAGTTCCGCGAACCAACGAAGGAGCCCCAGCGCGCCTCGTCACAATTTTCGGAAGCCTCGGCCCAAACCGCGAGAAGCGGGTTCACTACATTTTCGACAGGGGAGTGCCCGAATATGGCGAAATCGTGCACTCAACTGATGGCGCGCTAGAATCTATCACTCCCGAGGTGCCCGCAGCTGCGTGGTATGAGAGAGAACTTCACGACCAATACGGCATTGAGATTGTAGGACACCCCGATTTACGGCCGTTAATTTTTCACGACAATTGGCTCGATGAAGTTTATCCCATGATCGATCCGGTGGACGATGTTCCTTGGTCGAATCGTGAATACCGCTTCTTGCAGGTTCAGGGCGAAGGTGTTGCGGAAGTCGCAGTCGGCCCCATTCACGCCGGCATCATCGAGCCTGGACATTTCCGGTTCAGCGTGGTCGGCGACACCATTTTGCATCTCGAGTTGCGCCACTTTTACACTCACAAGGGCACCGAGAAGCTTTTCGAAGGAAGAGCGATGGAGGACGGAGCGATGCTCGCGGAATCGGTTTCCGGCGACAACTGCTTCGCTCATGCGGTGTGTTACTCCCAGGCCGTCGAGGCAGCCTGCGCAATCGACGTTCCGCCGAGAGCCCTAGGCGTACGCCGAATCGGACTCGAACTCGAGCGGCTTGCGTGCCACATCTCAGATATCGGTGGGTTGTGCACCGACGTGGGGTTCGGCGTGCCTGCCGCATACGCGGCGCGACTGAAGGAATCTCTGCTTCGAGCCGCATCTCAGTGTTGTGGAACGCGCTATTGGCGTGGCATCGCGATTCCAGGAGGTCTGCGATTCGATCTTGACTCCGGCAAGGTGGCCGCACTCACGCAAGTTGTCGCACGAGCCCACCGAGACTTCTCGGATATCGCGCGTTTGATCCTCCAGACGCCTTCGATCCAAGACCGCTTTGAAACGGCGGGAATACTCCGCCAAAAAGCCGCGCGGGACCTTGCGATCGTTGGACCCGTCGCGCGTGCGAGCGGTATCGATCTCGATGTTCGCCGCGACCACGCATACGGCGGCTATGGCCAGCTCGAAATTCCCGTCACGCATTACGGAGACGTTATGGCGCGTGCGCGAATTCGAATTGCCGAGGCGAAGGTCTCGGCGCAATTGATACAAGAAGAGGGGAAGTCTCTTTCGGAGGGGAGCGTGTTCACTCCGTTTGTCTCGCAAGACGGGGTACAAGGATTTTCTGCGATCGAATCACCCCGCGGGGAACTCTGCTACTGGATCGAAGCACGCGGAGGTCTATTGACTCGATGCCACGTTAAGTCTCCGTCGTTTCAGAACTGGCCGGCGATGCCTTTCGCCGCGACTGGCAATATCATTGCCGATTTCCCGATGATCAATAAAAGTTTCAGCCTCTCGTACTCGGGATGTGACCGATGATTTTTGACGTGATTGAGAAGAGCCTGGGCCAGCCAAACCGATTGATCCCGGTGGATGGTTTGCTTGGAGACTGTGATGGCAGCCGCATGCCCGACATCCTCGCGGATCGCTTGACGGCGGCCATCGCTCAGACGGTCGTAGACATCTGCCCCACGACCGCTCTCCGCATCGAGGACTACGAAGGGCGGCGCTGCGTGAGGCTCTCGTACGGGCAGTGTATTGGGTGCGGCAAGTGTATTGAATTTGGTGGGGGTGCTGTAGTTACGGCGAAACAATTCACCCGGTGCGGCGTGGCGAAAGAGCGGACGGTGCGGCGCTGGGATATCGATAGCCGCACAGAAATTACCGCCAGTACTCTACCTCCAGACGCAGCACGCATGCAGATTCATTCGCTTCTGCAGAGGGCGCTAAACATTCGCCAAGTCGATGCTGGTTCCTGCAACGGATGCGAGGCTGAAATCACCGCTCTTACGAACCCATATTACGACCTGGAACGATTTGGCATTCATTTCGTGGCGTCTCCGAAGCATGCCGACATGCTACTAGTAACGGGTCCGGTTACACGCAACATGGCCGACGCTGTTAAGTCCGCGTATGAGGCTGTTCCAGGTCCAAAGTTGGTTGTGGCGGTGGGGGCATGTGGATGCAGCGCCGGAATTTTTGCGGGTGGCTACGCGATCATTGGCGCAGTAGATGAAGTCATTCCCGTAGACGGATATATCCCCGGCTGCCCGCCGACACCGGCGATGCTAGTGACGGGGATCCTGGAAGTCTTGCGGCGGCGCGTTGCGAAATGACCTGTCTCGTAATTCGGTACAACTTCGGTACAACTGAAGGCGAGATTTCAGGAGAGAGACTCCGTAAGCGACGCTCAGCAAAGTATTTGGGATTTTTGTCTTCTTTGTTAGAAGCGATGCAATGCAAGGCTCTAACTGCCGCTTCTGGTCCTCTTGCCGAGGAACGCGTCATTTATCTCGCTCTTGAATTGGACCACGGCAATACTTCCCGAGAGGAGCCGACCTGTCTGACTATTCTCAAGCACAGCTCAACCAGGTCGCGCTGCACTTGAATCAACATCCAAGAAAGACGCTGGGATTTCAGACTCCCGCGAGCAAACCTGAAGCAAGTGTTGCGTCGACCGTCTGAGCCGGCACATCAATCAGGCATCCGGCAACGCATCAGGAATCTCTGCGATTACTTGGCCTCGCTACAAGGAAAGTAGTGTCCATCACTCCTGGAAGTCGGAGTACCAGACATCTAGTTTGCCCGGTACTCCTCGTTGCAAGTTCGTCCCTTCTATTCGCCAGGTTTTGAAATGTACGTCCGGACCAATTCTGGCCCCTGTGGCACCGACCAAACTCGCAGGCCCTTACTCTTCATGATCTCGATTCCCGGAGCGGGAAGAAAGGTTGTGACTAGCTCGAGCATCTCCCCTGCTTGCAGGTGGGCTGCTCGTTGGAGGATGGCAACAATCGGCATTACGTTTAGATCAGTGGTTCTCTCATCGATTGACGTCACAATCCTCGCACCGGCGAACCATTCGGGCTGGCTGGAGAAGTAAGAGATCGACCCACCAGCATCCTCGGAAGCGATGACCTCCTGTCCAACGGCCGCCCGGAGCTTGTTGACTAGGTCATTGACCGGCAGGCCGCCCACAGCGGCCGCGTGCTTCAGGGAAGCGACCCTGGCGACTCCTTTTCGCAGGAGAGGGTTTTTTAGCTTCTTAAACGGGGGGCGTGAGCACGGCCTCGGCTTTCCGGCGCGCGCGTTCGCAATCTTGCCCTGACAAAAGCTGCGGCCTCCGGTTCGGTGGTAAACTGCGAGCATGGCAACCCAAAAGCGAACAAACAAAAAGAAGCAAACCAAGCCGGCGAAAGTGGCTAGCAAGAAGGCAGCGCCCAAAAAGAAGTCAGCTAAAAATGCACCCGTGAAGAAGGCCGCTGCAAAAAAGAAGGCGGCGGCCAAGCAGAGCAACGCGCGAAGAAAGAAACAGAAAATAACAACGGTCCCGTTCGAGCCAACGGGGCGCAGGATGCGTGGGACGAGCGCGGCCAGCGACGCGCCGGAAGATTTGCACGGTTCGGCCGACATCGAGGAAGCCGATTCACAGAGTGTGGACGAACTGCTCGAGGAAGGAAACGCGTTCGAGGCCGAAGTGGTGAAGGGTGTGGAAGACGCATCAAAGGACATCGAGGGCGAGGTTCGAACGCACGAGGTGCCCGAAGACGACATCCCTCACGAGTATCTGGACGACGAGTAGTGAATCGGTGGCGCTGACGGGTCTCACACCAGAAGGATACGCTAGCCGTATCGAACGCTAACGAACGAGCGGAGCCGAACTTTTACCATCGCTTACGACGGCGGACTTACGATTTCTCGCGAAGATGGCAGCCGCAGACGGGGTTGGGAGCGAGTGTTCCATTCAGGGCGGGACGTCATTTTGCCGCTGACATCGCCGCGAACGTCATGATGCACATCAGGACGGCTATACCGACAGCAGAATAAACAAACACCCATACCCATCTGTGGTCTTTCTTAACAACCCAGTGCCGAGCCATTGGTCTTGCTCCCGTAGGTTTTGATCCCCAAAAACATGCTGATTAGCACCCGCTTCTGCCCGTGCGCCTCATAGCGCACCCTGTCGCTTCGCCAGGCAGCATAATCATCGACCTTCGAATGCGGGTCAAGCGATTAACTCCGCGACCGCGGTGAGACCGTCACGATCCAAGGCGGCCGGAAAGGCATGAACAGCGAGTTGAATCTTCGAGGCAATCTGAACGCCCAGTTCATTGCGCAGAGCTTGAACGATTTTCGTACGCAATAACTGCGAGATGCTGCCCTGCTTCTCAAAACTGATTTCCGTGAAGAGCATACCGAATACCCTCCCCGTCTTGTACCAACCGATCAGATCGGTACTCCGTGTAGAAACTGAAGCTACGGATATCATCTGGTCCACGATTGTGTCTACACCGCCGGGCTGGGGCAAAGCATCGACGTCCAGTAGCATCAATATGAAAGATTGGCGGGATCGTTTGGCTCGGCGATGTTCGAGACCAAGAAGATTATGGAAAGCCTCTTCCTGAAATAAATTCTTGCGGCGGCCGTACCAGGCATTTATTTTCTTAGGGCTATACCGCCTCAATAACCGGACGCAAAAACGTTCGGAGCTTTTCCCACGATTCAAACTCAACTGCGGCGGCCATCCTCCAATACCCATGAGAGCACTATGACACAGCCATTTTTCCAGGCGACCCCGAACAACGTGTACCGACTGGACTAATTCTTTGTAGTCACAAATCGGCTATCAATTGTGGTTATAGCTTCAGCAAAGCCCCTCTGGACATCTCCGATGGCCGCCGCACCCGAAGTAGCGGGTGAGTCGAAATGGTTCAATTTCTCTGGTGGACCGGTCCAGCATAGGAGTGCCAGCTCAGTTCCTGCACGTTGCATGTTTACCTTATCGAGAATTTTCGATCTTCATCAGTCCTTATCCGAATTGCTCTTTCGCTCTTCCGGGGTTTCGTTCGGCTTGCTTCGTTTGCTGGGAGCGATGTATGAGGGGCCCCACTGGATTCCACCGCGTTTAGAATCATGCGTTCCCGTCTCCATACCCTGGTTTAGATCCTGCCGTTTCCCTCGTTCATCTTCACGACGGCCACTTTCCCGCTTCTCCATTTCCGATTCCACTTCCGATTCAATTTTTTCGACGGCTTCAGACTCTTTAGACTTAGGTGTTTCCTTAACGCCCATTGGTTGCCTCCTCGAGGTTTCGGCCACTGCATAAAGCCGGGATTTCCTTTTTGGGCTTCGAGAAATGGCCGTTGAAGCAATCCTACACGAGCGCGAAAAGCGGTGTAATACCGCGAATCGTGTAAGTTGATGGCAGGGCGCCGAGAATCTGGAATAACCGTGATCTGGAGAAGGGAGGGAAAAAGTTGTACTGCCCGAACCCGAAGGACAAACGCGCCGTCGGGAACAGGAACGTCCGACTCTGTCTTCCTCCGCTAGCGAAAAATGTTCCTAGTACGATTGCTCATCGAGGCTTCCGCCGAAGATGGGGATTCGCGCCTCGACAAGCGTGCCTGGATTGGCACGCTTGATTATCAGCTCGCCATTTAATTGACGAATACGCTCGCGCATGCCGCCGATGCCAACGCCCTGATCGAGAGACACCCTTCCGCCGAGAACTTTGGAAGCGAAACCCCGACCGTAGTCCCTAACACGGACGATTACACGATCGGATTGTCTCTCAATCTCCACGCGAGCGCTGTCGGTTCCCGCGTGACGGTACACATTGGTGAGCGACTCCTGAATTACACGAAAGATCGCCATTTCGATTTCTTTGGGGAGACGAGGAAAGATTTGCGGTTTCAGGATCAGGGAAATCTTAATTTTGCTCCGCTTGATCAGGCCCTCCACATACCACTCAAGGGCAGGGCGCAAGCCGACCTCATCGATCAGCGGCGGATGCAGCAGGTAAGAAAGACTGCGGACCGTACCGATGGCGACTTGGATCAGGTCCCTGGCGTCCTTATTCCGCGCGTCCTGATCCAGCGACATCTTGATCAGCGTAAGCTGCTGACCCAATTCATCATGGAGTTCGCGGGCAAGCCGACGCCGCTCCTCGTCTTGAATGCACAACAACTGCGCAGACAGCTTTTGAAGTTCCAGAGTCCTCAGTTCGACGACTCGCTGTGATTCGTCGAGTTGCGCCACACGAGCGCGCAGCTCCTTATTCAGTCTCTGAGTCTGCTCATCCCATTGCCTGCGCTCGGTCATATCCCGCGTGACCTTGGCAAAACCGCGGATGCGGTTGTCGGGACCACGCAACGACGTGATGATTACCGACGCCCAAAAGACCGTGCCGTCCTTCTTTACACGCCAGCCCTCATCGGCGAACCGGCCTTCTTTTTCAGCGAGCGCCAGCTCACGCGCCGGCCAGCCGCTCTCAATCGCTTCCTGCGGATAAAATTTGGAGAAATGCTGTCCGACAATTTCATCCCGGCTATAACCCTTGATCGCTTGAGCGCCCGGATTCCAGGTGACAACGTAGCCTTTGGGGTCGAGCACAAAGATCGCATATTCCTTTACGCTGTCCACGAGGAGACGAAAGACTTCGTCGCTTTGCGCGGAGATTTCTTCCGACGGCGCTTTATCGACGGCGCCCGGTGCTGACAAAGGAATTTCTGCCAAAGATCCCCCAGATCGAGCTGAAAAGCAGGAAACAGTTAGCCGCGCCTCCCCGCGATCCGCAATACGGTAAACACAGTACAGCGTAGCCGTGCAACGAACTTGTTAGCGCTGCGGCTTGGTACCCGCGGGATTTCTCGATGCGTCGTAAGGGCACGGGATTTCCAACGCGCGGAAGCAAACGGAAGAAATCACCGCGAAGATTCCCAGATATTACTTAATTCTTCTTCCCCATTGAACATTATTCGTGGGTGCTCGAATGAGAGCCTTCGCGGTGTTTCCATGATGGCTACAATGAATTATTACTCCGAGCACTAAATTGATGGCACTTTTCAGGTGGCGGCGTATTGGACGTGGCGTTCTCCAAAGTAGTTCTTCACCAATTTGGGACCTAGCCTGCGTGATCCGAAGATAAGAGCGAACGTTGCTCATCATCTCCTGCACGTTCACCGGACGGACACGACCCAGAGCGTTGGTCTTCACATCTTGGTTGAGCAATTCATCCGGATTCAATTCCGGACTGTACCGATTAGCCCAGTGACCTGGCTGTTCCGTCGATTCGCAACCTGCATGGCGGGAGAGATGAAAGCAACGACAACCGCACCGCCGCTCGTCATGGTGACATTGGACCGCAAGCGCCGCCAGGTGAGCGGCCCGGCCAAACATCTGTAATTCAGGCAGGGTGGAAATTGCAAAATACTGCAATACGCTTCCAGTCTCCGAAAGATCGACATCGGGCGGGGCAATTCTGCCATACCAGAAAACAAACAAGCTGATTGCAAGGTGCTGTGGGTAACTGTTTGAAGATCGCGCTCCCGGTTATTGGCCAGCGAGAGGACTGTAACAACGCTGCCCATCTGAATCCTGACCGGCACGCTCAAATCGTTCAACGCCGCAGGAAGCGCTTCACTCATTGAAATCAAATCGGGAAACGCTGCTTCCCTGATGCAAGACGCGCTGCTTTTGACCGAAGGGTTGCCATTGAAGGTGGAATGTCTCGGTGGCCACCCGGTCCGGGACTGTTTCCGGCCATGCCCTCTACGCCCCGATCGGAAGACACGAATTTCATGGGTCGCCAGCAATGGGAATCTTTTCACTTTTGCACACTTTCGCATATCGCTGTTTCCGCGGCCGGTATGATTGGCGGGAAGAGTTCCTAAATTCGCGGGGCTCAGTTCACTTGGACGTGTCCGGCGTGACAACCGGTTTCGTTGGGGGCTGGATTAAAAAGATAACGTGCACGGCATGAACTGCCAAACGAATGCTGTAGCGGAGGCTATCGAAGCAATCTCCAACGACCCGTTAGCCCAAACCCGCGGCGGCCGGCTGGAAGATCGAAGCGTAAATAAGGACGAGGGTGAGGACGATCATGACGATGCTGGCGGCCCAGGCAATGACGTTGAAGGTGAAGGTATTGATGTGCTCACCCATCAGGTCGCGACGGTTGATCAGAAGAAGGATGAAGATGAGCACGACCGGAAGCCAAATGCCATTGGCGACCTGAGACCAGACGAGAATTTTGAAAAGGGGAGCGTTCGGCAGCAGGATGATACCCGCGCCGACGACAATTAAAAGTGTGTACAGGCCATAGAACGCGGGCGCTTCGCGGAGCTTATTGTCAAGGCCAGCCTCGAAGCCAAGCCCCTCACAGATGACGTGAGCGGTCGAGAGCGGGAGGATGGAAGCGGCGAACATCGAGGCGTTGAGGAGGCCGAAGGCAAAGAGGAAGCCCGCCCAGCGCCCCGCCAATGGAATGAGGGCCCTGGCCGCCATGGCGGCATCCGAAACGGTGGTCATGCCATGGACGTTCAGCGTGGCCGCGGTGCAGATGATAATGAAAAAAACAATCGCCATGCAGGAGATGCTACCCACGAGCACGTCCAACCGGGCATGTTTATACTGGCGTGGTCCGACCCGCTTTTCGACGAAGCCTGCCTGAAGATAGAAGAACTGCCAGGGAGCCACCGAGGTTCCGACCAGGGCGGTGAGCATGAGCAGATATCCGGTATTCATGTGAAGCGATGGGAGCGCAGTCTCTCTAGCGGCGAGGAGCCAGTCCGGCTTGGCGAGGACAGCCGACAAAACATACGAGAGATAAAAACCGCAAGCCACCAGAAATATTTTTTCGACCTGGCGGTAGCTGCCGCGCACCACGAGAATCCAAACGGCGATCGCCGCGATGGGAACGGAAACGTATTTGCTGACACCGAAGATTTGCATGGCTGCGGCAACTCCCGCGAATTCGGCGACCGTATTGCCAAGATCGACAGCCAGAGCGGCCACCATCACAAAAAAGGTCGAGCGAAACCCGAATTCCTCGCGGATCAGATCGGAGAGTCCTTTGCCCGTAAAAACACCCATGCGGGCGCACATTTCCTCGCTGACATACAGGACAATGGCGATGGGAATGAGCGCCCAGAGAAGTGTGTAGCCATACTGGGCGCCGGAGGACGTATAGGTGGCGATACCACCGGCATCATTGTCGACATTCGAGGTGATCAGACCGGGACCGACCACGGCTAAAAGCACGGCGAGACGCCTACGCGTGGAGCGCGTGCGACGACTGAAATCCTTGCCGCGCGCCGTCCAGGACGACAGCATATCCGTGAGTGTGATCCAGGTATTCATCAGAGCGCGCTAGTTCTTCTCAATTCCGCCTTTCGAAAGCCATACCGCGTTACTCGGTTCAAAGCTTGGCGCGCATATGGCTGACGACGTCGTCAACGGTGATAGCTCCAATGGGACAGTTCTCTTCATTGACGACGGTCAAGTTGCGCAAATTGTATTTATCGAAAAGCTCGAAGATATCCTTGTCGTTCGTATCGGTTGTCACCGAGAGCAAAGGTTCGAAAGTCAGTTCGCTCATGCGCTGATCGGGGGTCGCAAGGACCAAGCGCGCAATCGGGACGGTGCCGGCCAGATGCGCATCGCGATTGATGAGGACCACATTGTCGAACTGATCGAGCGGGATCTCGTGGAATCGGATGTGATCGACGACTTCGCCGCGGGTAGCGTCCTCGCCCACCACGACGATTTCCGTGGTCATCATCCCGCCGGCCGTGTCGGGATTGAAATCCAGAAGCGCCTCGACCTCGTGGGCTTCACGAACCTCCATTTCCCCGAGAACTTCCTTGGAGGTCTCGGGCTCGAGGTTCTGGATCAAGTCGGCGGCTTCGTCGGGGCTCATTTCTTCGATGATGTCGGCGGCCTTTTCAGGATCAAGCTTTTCGACAACCTGCCTCTGGAGGCGCTTATCAAGCTCGGCGATGGCCTCGGCGGCGGACTCCTTGTCGAGCGAGCCGATGATCGACTGGCGCTCGGCGGGAGAAAGCTCTTCCACGATATCGGCGAGGTCGGCCGGGTGCAACTCCGCAAGCTTTTGGCTCGACAGACGAAGCTTGATACGGCGCAGAGGGTTGGGCTCAACCAGATTCACGAACTCCCAGCGGATGGTGCGCGGGGGCAGCTTTCGCTGGATGCGGCGGATGGCCATGGGGGGAACGAGACCCTGGAGCAAACGGCGGACGGCGGCGGGGAGCCCCACATCGACCTGCGTGATGCGCAGTTCCGTGTTACCGTTGGTGCGCTGATCGTCCAGGTCCACATCGTTGACGCGAACCACTTTGCGGCCATTGGTGTCGATGATCTGCTGATCGAGAAGGTCTTTCCGCACGGTGAGCCAAGCTTCGTTGGGATGATAGAGCTCCAGGGAGGCTTCGTCGGTGGTGAGTCCCACACGACCGGGTGCGACTGAGGCGATCTGATCGTATCGGGCAACCAAAGGGCGATATTTCCCGCGACTGAGCAAGAGTCGCGCGACGCGGTTGGGCTGTTCGGCAGGGACAATGAACATATCCTTGACGCGGCCAACCAGGTTGCCCGCCGAATCGAACGTTTCGGCGCCAAGAATCTCCGTCGCATGAACCATAACTGACTCCTTATACATACCTAGACTGCAAAGACCGCTTAAGGCCGAGTTCTGCCCGGAGCCACTATCAACGTTTTGCCAGCTTCCGGGTGTGGAAGGCACACCCAAACCACAAGGCGCATCTCGCGAGGCAGCCGACACGAGAACGGCGGCGCGCTCGCCGAGCCGCGCGATAGCCAAAAAAAAGCCCGAAGCCGACTGCAAACCCGGCCCCGGGCAAACAGAAACTACCCTGGGATTATTTCAGGCCGGGTCTTGCTTCCCTGTCCAAGACGGCACGGGAATAGCCATTGAGAACAAGCAGGAGCGCAGCGCACGAGTACCGGGTAATTGCCCAACGCCCGACGGAGCTGCTACTACCGGCTTCCGAGTTGGACGACATCTCTTCCATCACGATGCAAATGTCCTCGAATTGACTAGTAAAGGCAGACGGAAATTTTGTCAAGCAAAGACTGCACCATTCGCCAAATTTTTACGAATGAAACACCATATTGCCGGGAATCCTGCCTCGACGACGGCAGTCCGCGGCATTGAGACCCCAATAGGTGGACCGAATGTAATCAGCAGGCGAATAACCGAGCTTACGGGAGACGCGGCCGATCATTTGTGGATTGCCCTCGAGTTCCAGGAAAATTCCAACCGGTGTTTCATCCAGGTCCAGATGGAGGCGCCCGAGCCGGAACGTGGTGCGATACTTCTCATAGTAGAAGCCGGGACAAAAACCCAGAGAACGGAGGATGGAAGACCAGCGCCGCGGAGCACGGATAACCAGTTCCCTTTCGAGCTTCTCCTTATAGAGAGGCCTGGCAGCCGAGCGGCTCCCGCGACCGGATCGAAGCGGCGCGGGAGCTTTGGATGTGAGGGCCGCCCTGGACGGGCCCGCTGGAGAAAAAACGGAACGAGCGGGAGCGTCGATGCGGAAACGGAGCAAACGGCCCTGACGTCGAAAAGCTGCATCAGGCGTATCGAAGATGGTATTCCGCTCGAGAACACGACCTCGAGTGACCGCACCCAGGCGGCGAAGCCGGCGAACCAAGGCGGGCAGGTCGGCCACGCGCAATTTGATCTCGATCTCGAGATTGGTGCGGCTGGAAGGCACGGCGCAGTATAACTTAGCCGGCGACCGCCGACACGCGAAGGCCGGACAGCGGCGCTTCGGCGCGAAAAGTCCTTCGACGTGGATGCCGCATAATAGCAAGCGCAAGAAAGCGGGACGAAGGTTGCCAAAGAGGCGAACCAGCCATCATAATCACACGCCTGCGGCGGGAAAAGCGCTTTCATGACTGAACCGACGACTCCGTTAATGCAGCAGTACAGCGGCCTGAAGAAGCAGCATCCGACCGCGCTTCTGCTGTTCCGCCTGGGCGACTTCTACGAGCTGTTCCACGACGACGCGGTCGTCGCGTCGCGCATCCTTCAGATCACGTTGACCGCGCGCAACAAGGAAAAAGGGAACGCTGTGCCGATGTGCGGGGTGCCCTACCACGCGGCGGAAAACTACATCGCAAAGCTGATCCGCGCCGGCCACAAAGTGGCCATTTGCGAACAGATGGAGGAGCCTGGACCAGGGAAAAAACTTGTGAGACGAGAGGTAATCCGGGTGCTCACGCCTGGAACGGCCATGGGCACATCGTTGGTCGAGCCCAAGGAGAACAATTTTCTGGCGGCGGTCGCGCGGCAGATATCCCTGGGAGCTGCCGCCGGCGGTAGAGCGACAGGACGGGCGGCCGAGCCGAAAATCGGGCTGGCCTTTGTGGATCTATCGACCGGGCAATTCCGCGCCACCGAATTTGGAGGTGAGAAAGCCGAAACGCGCTTGCGAGATGAGATGGGGATCCTGCGTCCCCGGGAAATCCTCCTACCTCAACCCGCGACCCTGTTTCCGATGGCCCCAGCAGACATGAATGGGTTGGGAGCCGTCGAAACACGGCTGGACGAATGGGTGTTCGAGAACAGTTACGCAACGCGAATCCTCAAAGAACAGTTTCGCGTGGTGGCGTTGGATGGATTTGGACTGGCCGAGCACCCTCAGGCCACGGCTGCGGCGGGCGCCCTGGTGCATTATTTGCGGGAGACGTCCGCGATCGGGGCACGAAAACCGGAGGATGCGGCGGCGATTCCGTCGCTGCGACCCGCCGGGGCCGGGCTGGAGCATCTGGATCGGATCACTTATTACGAACAGCAGGACGCCATGATTCTGGATCAAGTGACAGCGAGGAATCTGGAACTGGTCGAGCCAACCACAGGCGACGACCCTTCGGCCACTCTGCTGCGGACCATCGATGAAACCGCCACAGGCATGGGCGCGCGGCTCCTGCGCGGGTGGATGCTGCGGCCGGAAATTTCGGCGGAGGAGATCGAACAACGGCTCGATGCGGTGGCGGCTCTGAAGTCGCGGACGGTGACACGTGAGGAGATTCACAAGGAACTCGATGGAATCTTCGACCTGGAACGTCTCACGAGCCGCGTGACGCTGGGAATCGTGACGCCAAGGGATCTGCTGGCGCTGCGAGGATCGCTGGAAAAGATTCCGCGCGTGCGGCAGCTGGCGCAAGAAGGGATGCGGACAAGAGAAACGAAGCCGGCAGAGGCAAGCGAAAATGCCCCCCCGGCTTCACTGGCAACGGCACAAAGCGATAACGGCCGGCTGGGGATGCTCCGAGAACAGATTGACGAGATGACGGATGTCCGCGACACGATCGCGCGCGGGATCGCAGACGATCCCCCGGCAGTCGCGAGCGAACCGGGAGTGATCCGGCGCGGATTCAATGCGGAGCTCGACGAATTGCGCGACATTACCAAGCAGGGGCGGCAAATCATTGCGGCGATGGAAGAGCGGGAACGGAAGCGCACGGGGATCGCGTCGCTCAAGATCCGCTACAACCAGGTGTTCGGCTATTACATCGAGGTGTCGAAGGCAAACCTGCACCTGGCGCCCGCGGACTACGAGCGCAAGCAAACGCTGGTGGGGGCGGAGCGGTTCACTTCGAGCGAACTGAAGGAGCACGAGCGCAAAGTGCTGTCGGCAGAGGAACGCGTGCTCGAAATCGAACGGCGGCTGTATGGCGAAATCCGCGAGGCCATCGCGAGCGAATCGGCGCGGCTGCGACGGACGGCGGCGGCCATCGCCCAGCTCGACGTGCTCGTCAATTTCGCGCGTATCGCCGCCGCACGGAATTACACGCGGCCTGAGTTTACCGAGAAGATGATTTCCCGGAGAGCGGAGGGCGGCGAAAAAAAACAGCGTGGCGTGCTGATGATTGCAGGCGGGCGGCATCCGGTGATTGAAAAGCTGATCGAGGAGCGGGGCGAGCGGTTCGTCCCGAACGATCTGTTTCTCGACGACGAATCGCAATTCCTGCTGATCATCACCGGGCCGAACATGGGCGGGAAATCGACGTATTTGCGGCAGGCGGCGCTGATCTGCATTCTCGCGCAGATGGGATCGTTCGTGCCAGCGGCGCAGGCCAAATTACCGCTGCTGGACCGGATATTCACGCGGATCGGGGCCTCGGATAATCTGGCGCGCGGGCGATCGACGTTTTTGGTGGAAATGAGCGAAGTGGCGGCGATTCTAAACACGGCGACGCCGGCCAGCCTGGTGCTCCTCGACGAGGTCGGGCGCGGAACGTCCACTTTCGATGGGTTATCGATCGCATGGGCAGTGGTGGAGGCGCTCCACGAAGGCGCGCGGCCGCGGGCGCTATTCGCCACGCACTACCACGAGCTGACGGAACTAGAACAACTGCTTCCCGGAGTGAAGAACGTACACGTGTCAGTGCGCGAGGTGGGGAGCGAGATCGTGTTCCTGCGGCGAGTCGAGCCAGGAAGCGCGGACAAGAGTTATGGAATCGAAGTGGCTCGGCTCGCGGGGCTGCCGAACGACGTGATCGCGCGGGCGCGCGAGATCCTGCGCCGGCACGAACAAAGCGAAGAAAAACTGACCGTGGAGCTTTCGCCCGGCGCGGCGCAGCCGGCCCCGCAGCAGACGAGTTTTACGGCGATCGACGAATCCGTGGTCGAAGCGCTGCGGAACGCCAACCTGGACCGACTGACACCGCTTGAAGCGCTGAATCTACTGGCCGCGCTACAGAAACAGCTTTCATGAAGAAAAAGCCGCGAGAGATGCGGGTGCTGGGGATGATGTCGGGCACCTCAGCGGACGGGATCGACGTAGCAATCGTGCGGATATCCGGCGCGCCGCCGGAACTTGTGGCCCAGCTCGAAGCGCACCATCACGTTCGCTTTGCCACGCGTCTACGCGAAGCGGTGCTGCGAGTGGCCAATGGGGCCCCCACATCCACGGCGGAAATCAGCCGGTTGGACTTCGTGCTCGGCGAGGAACTGGCGAAGGCGGCGATTGCAGCGTGCCAAGTGGCGCGGATACCGCTCGAGCAAGTCGACCTGATCGGATCTCACGGGCAAACTGTCTTTCACCAGGGGGCGGCGGCACGGCTGGTGGGCGCGTGGCGCGTGGCATCGACGCTCCAGATTGGGCAGCCGAGCGTGATCGCGGAGCGAACCGGAATTCCGACCATCGCGGATTTTCGTCCATCGGACATCGCCGCGGGCGGGCACGGCGCGCCGCTGGTGCCGTTTGTCGATTATCTTCTCTACCGGGATCCGTTGCGCGGGCGCGTCGCGCTGAATATCGGCGGCATCGCGAATGTGACCGTGATCCCGGCGGGATCCCAGCCTTCCGGCGTGTTTGCGTTCGATACCGGGCCGGGGAACATGATCGTGGACGCGCTGGTGGCGAATATGACCCGTGGGCGGTTGAAGTACGATCGCAGCGCACGGATCGCGCTCAGCGGACGGACGATTCCAGATCTGCTGGCAAGGATGATGCGGGAACGGTATCTGCGGAAGAGGCCGCCGAAGACGGCGGGACGCGAGCAGTTCGGGCGCGCCCATGTGGAACGATTGATGGCATGGGGGCAAAGGCATCATGCCGCGCCGGAGGATTTGGTGCGTACCGCAACGGTCTTCACTTCCCTTTCGATTGCCGACGCCTTCCGCCGGCTGATTCTGCCGCGGGCGAAGGTGGAGGAGTTGGTCGTGGCGGGGGGTGGGGCGAGGAATCCGCTGATGATGGCGCAGCTCGCCGCGTCGGTGCCTGGGATCGAAGTCATCCCTTCGAGCCGGCTGGGGGTACCCACGGAGGCGAAGGAGGCGTTCGCGTTCGCGGTGCTGGCCTACGAGGCTTATCACGGCCGCGCGAACAATCTGCCTTCGGCGACAGGCGCAAGGCACCCTGTGGTGATGGGAAAATTGATGCGCGGACGAGCGCAGTAACATGCGGCGCGGAATCGCACTCCTGGCGCTGATCATCGCTGCCGCGTTCGCGGGCTGCTCTTCCACCTACTCGTCGAGCGACGCGGGAACCCTGAATTTCCTGATTGAATCGGCACCGACGAACCTCGATCCGCGGATCGGAACCGACTCATTTTCCGAACATCTCGACGGACTGATCTTCTCGAGCCTGCTCGCGCACGACTCCCAAATGAATATCGTGCCGGACCTCGCGGAACGATGGGAAACGCCGGACCCGCTGACCTACGTGTTCCATCTGCGGCGCGGCGTGAAGTTCCATGACGGGAGCGCGCTCACGTCGGCGGACGTGAAATTCACGTTCGATTCGATTCTTTCGGGGGCCGTGAAATCGCCCAAACGCGGCGCGTTCGAAATGGTGGAATCGGTAGAGGCTCCGGATGCGGAGACGGTGATATTCCACCTGCGCGAGCCGTATGCGTCGTTTTTATGGAACCTGACGCGGCCCGGAGTGGGAATCGTCCCCAAGAACTCCGCTCCGAATGTGGCTCAACATCCGGTGGGTACCGGGCCGTTCCGGTTCGTGAGCATGAGACAGGATGAGGA
>Ga0307372_10005150_pt1 | contig 19772 bp, 14 predicted proteins | sample OX1MG_FD_202533 | JGI IMG/M metagenome (GOLD analysis project Ga0307372, IMG submission 202533) | Soil microbial communities from Risofladan, Vaasa, Finland - OX-1 | ecosystem: Environmental > Terrestrial > Soil > Coastal area > Acid sulfate soil | place: Finland: Risofladan, Vaasa | collected...
TACGTCGACGGGCAGTGGCTGGCGGACTTCGATGCCCGCCTCGACGAGTACCTGGCCGAGCTAGCCCTAACGGGAAGCGAAGGCTGATGACCTCGACGCTGTTCAACCTCATGGACCTCGACGGCCTCCAGCCGGACCGGTTGCCGGGCTGTCGCCTGCAGAGGCTGGAGGTATACAACTGGGGCACCTTCGACAAGAACGTTTGGGCTTTCGACGTCGGCAGCCGCAACGCCCTACTGACCGGCGACATCGGGTCCGGCAAGTCCACACTGGTCGACGCCGTCACCACCCTGTTGCTCCCCGCCCACAAGATCTCCTACAACCGGGCGGCCGGCGCGGAAACCCGCGAGCGCGACCTACGGTCCTACGTCGAAGGGCACTACAAGTCGGAGCGAAACGAGACCACCGGAGCGTCACGCCCCGTGGGCCTGCGCGACACCCGAAATTTCTCGGTGGTGCTCGGCATCTTCGCCAACGTCGACTACGGCACCACGGTCACCCTGGCCCAGGTGTTCCGGGCCCGGGAAGCGGGCCAGGGCCAGCCCGAACGGTTCTTTGTGGTCGCCGACAGCGCCCTGTCCATCAGCGCCAACTTCTCCGAGTTCGGGACCGAGCTCACTGGGCTCAAGCGCCGGCTACGCGATATCGGGGCGCGGGCCTACGACACCTTCCCGGACTACGGCAAGGACTTCCGGCGCCGGCTCGGCATCGAGTCCGAACAGGCCATGGAGCTGTTCCACCAGACCGTGTCGATGAAGGCGGTGGACAACCTCAACGATTTCGTGCGCAGCCACATGCTCGAGCCCTTCGATACCAAGGCCCACATCGACTCTCTGGTCGAGCACTTCGAAAACCTCACTCGGGCCCACCAGGCCGTGGTGCGGGCCCGCACCCAGCTCGAGCTCCTGGCGCCGATGATCGACGCCCTCGACTCCTTCGACGAGCTGAGCGAGCGGCTTGCTGAGATCGGCCGTCAGCAGGGGGCCCTGCCCTACTACTTCGCCGAGCGCGCCCGCTCGCTGTACCGCCGCCGGATCGAAGAGCTCGCGATCCAGCTGACGGAGATCGGCGCCGACCTGGTCGCACAGAGCTCCGTTCTGGAGGGCCTGCGCACCGATGAGACCCAGCTCAACATCCAGATCGCCGGCAGCGGCGGTGACCGGTTGGCGGCCATCGGAGACGAGATCCAGCGCCTCGAGGGGGAAAAGCCCCGCCGCCAGGAGAGGCTCCATCGCTTCAACCAGTCGTTGGAGGGCGCGGGCCTCGACCAGGTCGGCAACGCCGTCCAGTTCGCCGCGGCCAAGGAGCAGATGACGTCCCGCCGAGCCGAGATCGAGCGGGAGCAGGCGGAGGTGCAGAACCTTCTCACCGATCAGCGGTTCGAACTGCGCAAGATCGACGAGGACGCCAAGGCGATCAACGCCGAACTGCGCAGCCTCCAGTCCCGCGCCACGAATCTGCCCAGTAGCAGCCTCGAGCTACGGGCCGGGCTCTGCGCCGACCTCGACATCGACCCCGACGAGATCCCCTTCGCCGGCGAGCTGATCCAGGTTCGGGCGGACGCCTCCGATTGGGAGGGGGCCGCCGAACGGGTGCTCCACAACTTCGCCCTGTCCCTGCTGGTCCCCAACCGCCACTACGAGGCGGTGGCCTCCTGGATCGACGACCGCCACCTCGGAACCCGGGTCGTCTACTACCGGGTGCCGGCGGTGACGGCGGCCGGAGACGCCCCGGACCGCCGGACGGGCCACCCGCTGCTTTCGGACATGCTCGAGATCAAGCCGGACTCGCGGCTCGATGCGTGGCTGTGCGCCGAGCTGAGCCGCCGGGCCAACCACGCCTGCGTCGACTCCGTTGCCGAGTTCCGCGCGGCGACCAAGGCGGTCACCCGGACCGGGCAGATCAAGGACCGGGAGCGCCACGAGAAGGACGACCGCCGTCGTATCAACGACCGGCGGGAGTACGTCCTCGGCTGGAGCAACCAACCAAAGATCGACGCAATGATCGAGCATGCCAAAGCGCTCCACGATCGCCAGTCCGGGCTCTCGGCGAACGTCGAGGACTTGAGAAAGGCCGAGTCGGTGGTATCCGGGCGCCTCCAATCGCTCGCCCGTCTTGACGGCTACACGGGCTGGGAAGAGCTGGACTGGGAATCGTTGGTCAACAAGATTGCCGACCTCGGTGCGGAACGGGAGCGGATCCTGACCGCTTCCAACCGGCTGGCCGCCCTCACCGAGGAACTGCAACGGGTCAAGGAGCAGATAGGCGAACGCGCCAGGAAGCTGGAAGCCCTGCAGCAGCAAAGAGGGGGCGCCGAGTCGCAGCAACGGTCGGCCGAGACCGAGCTGGTCCGGGTCGAGCAGGTCCTGTCCGACCCGGCGGCGGCCGACATCGCCGTGGCGACGTTCGAAGCGATCGACGCGCTGATGGCGTCACCCCCGGGTCAGATGGCCACCGACCCGGCGGCGATCGCCGACACCCAACAGGCCCTGGACTCGGCCCTCCGTCAGGAGCAGTCGAAAGCGCAGTCGAGCCAGAATCGGGTCGGGCAGCGGATCATCGGCCTGATGGGCGAGTTCCGAGCCATGTATCCGCAGGAGACCTCCGAATTCGACGTCTCCGTCGAATCCGGGTCCGAGTACCGCCAGCTCCACCGACGGGTGGCCGAGGACGACCTGCCCCGGTTCGAGCAGGAGTTCAAGGACTACCTCAATCAGCAAACCATCAGGGACATTGCCGGCTTCTCCGCCCAGCTCAACAAGCAGGAGAAGCTCATCCGGGACAGGATCGAGACCATCAACCGCTCGCTGGTGGACATCGACTACAACGACGGCCGGTACATCCGCCTGGTTCCCGACCACACTCCCAACACCGACGTCCGGGAGTTTCGCACCGAACTGCGGGCCTGCACCGACGACATCGTCGGGGGCGGCCAGAGCGAGCAGTACTCGGAGCAGAAGTTCTTGCAAGTCAAGCAGATCATCGACCGCTTCAAGGGCCGCGAGGGCATGACCGACCTGGATCGGAACTGGACCCGCAGGGTCACCGATGTGCGGCAGTGGTTCGTGTTCTCCGCTTCCGAACGCTGGCGCGACGACGACCGCGAGTACGAGCACTACACCGACTCGGCCGGGAAGTCCGGCGGTCAGAAAGAGAAGCTGGCCTACACAATTCTGGCTGCATCACTGGCGTACCAGTTCAAGCTGGAATGGGGGGTGGAGCGTTCCAAGGCCTTCCGCTTCGTGGTGATCGACGAGGCGTTCAGCCGGGGTTCGGAAGGGTCGACCCGGTACGCGCTCAGCCTGTTCACCCGCCTCGGGCTGCAGCTGCTGATCGTCACTCCCCTCCAGAAGATCCACGTGATCGAACCCCACGTGGCGGCGGTCGGCTTCGTCGACAACCCCAACGGCAATTATTCCCGGCTGCAGTCCCTCACCATCGCCGAGTACCGTCGTCGCCGCCTCGGCCGCGACGGTGGCGAGGCGGAGCCGGCAGCTGCGCAGCCGGGTCTGGGGGCGTGAGGCCATCGGCCCAGGGCTGGACGGACGTCGGACAGCTGGTGTCGACGCTGCAGAAGCGGTGGAACACCGGCCGGTACCTGCGGGCCTACGCCGCGGGTGAGCAATGGGAGCCGATCACCCTCCCTGTCAAGGGTCCCAGTGCGGGAGATCTCTTGGACCTCTTCGACGAGGCCCGGAAATGGGCCGCCGACTTCGAGCGGGATGCCGGCGCCGGTGGCCCGGGTTCCGGACGATTCTCGATCGAGTACCGGATACTCCGGGGTCGCAACCTGGGCGCCAACCGGATACCGGCCCGGATACGGATCGACTCGTTCGAGCAGCTCTGCGACCTGCTGGACCGGACGGGCGAGGTCCGGGCCCTCGATGGCCTACTGGCTCAGACCCGGGACCGGATCCCGTCAGCCTGGTCCTGGGTCGCCGGCCATCCACGGGTAGCTCTGGACCACCGGGACATCTGGGACAAGGTGCTGGCCACCGTGGAGTGGATCGCCGCCCATGAGAACCGTGGCCTCTACCTGCGCCAGATAGACGTGGCCGGCGTAGACACGAAATTCGTGGAGGGGCACCGGAGGCTGCTCGACGAGCTCCTGACCGCGGTCCTGTCGCCCAATCGAATCGACGAGTCCTGGCCCCGAGTTGACTTCACCCATCGTTTCGGGTTCCTCGCCAAACCGGGCTACACCCGGTTCCGGCTGCTCGGCCGCAACCTAGCCGGTCTTCTATCCGGTATGACCGAGTTGACGCTTCGTACCGATGAGCTGGCCGAGCTGGCCGAGCTGATGACCGACGTCACCACGGTGTTCGTGGTGGAGAACGAGGTGACCTATCTGGCGTTCCCTGAAGTGGCGAGCTCCATCGTCGTCTTCGGTTCCGGATTCGCGCTGGCCGCACTCGGGGACTTGCCGTGGCTGAAGAGCAAGGAGATCGTGTATTGGGGGGATATCGACACCCACGGCTTCGACATCCTCAACCGTCTTCGAGGTCGTTTCGAATCCGTTCGGTCGATGCTCATGGATGCCGACACACTTCTCGCCCACACCAAGCAGTGGGTCGTCGAGCCGGCTCCGACCCGCCGGGTTCTTCCCCGCCTCACGCCAGACGAAGCGTCGCTCTACCGTGAACTCGTAGAGGGACTGCATGGCACGAATGTCCGGTTGGAGCAGGAACGGGTGCGGTTCTCGTTGCTCCAGCGCACCCTTTTGGCGTGGACGTCGAGCCCGCCTTCCTGACCGCGCTCCGTCGTCGGGCGGCCAGTCACCGCTTCCCTGCCAGTTCCGCTGGCCCGTCGCCCATGAGGGGAATCCTTTACGTTTTGACGATTATGGCTCGAGAGAGGGCTAACATGCCAAAACGTAAAGCAATTAGCGGTCGAAGGACGGAGGGAAGACACCTCAAATGCCAAAACGTAAAAGCCAATCACCGATCGTGGACGCCATCGAGCGGTTCCTCGAGGCTCAAGGAACCGCTGCCTCCGGCGAGGTGGCGACAGCTGCGAATGTCTCCCGCCAAGCGGCGCAGTACCAGCTACGCAAGATGGTCGAGCGGGGCGAACTCATCGCCGAGGGCGCCGGACGCTCGGCCCACTATCGGCGTCTCGCCCAGTTCGCCCACCATTACGAGCTCGCCGGTCTCAGCGAGTCTGACATCTGGACCGAAGAGTATGCGGCCCTTCGGGCGCGCGACTTCGAGATCTTCGACAATCCGAAGATCAAGCCGATACTCAACTTCGCGTTCACCGAGATGCTCAACAACGCTATCGACCACTCGAAAGGCACAGGAGTGGACGTCCGATGGTTCGTCGATGCCGCGGTTGTCACCTTCGAGATTGCCGATGATGGGGTGGGGGTCTTCCGCAACATGGCAAGAGAGCGGGGGCTCTCAAGTGAGTACGACGCCATCGGCGAGATCTCGAAAGGCAAGCAGACCACGGCGCCCAAGCAGCACAGCGGCCTCGGGATCTACCTCACCTCGAGAATGGCGAGCCGCCTCGTACTGACGAGCGGGCAGTGGAGCTGGATCGTGGACAACCGTATCGGCGATAGTGCGGTGAGGTGGCTCGAGGCGGAGCGCTCCGGTACCCTGGTGCGCTGCGAGGTCGATGCCGACACGGCGATTGACACGCGCAACGTGTTCCGCTCCATCGCCCCAGTGGAGATCGGCGCAGGTAGTAGCACGACGGTGAGGGTTCGGCTCTTCGAGCAGGACGGGTTCGTGTCGCGAACCGAGGCCAAAAGGCTCGCCGCGAAGCTCGAGCAATTCGGCTTGGTGGAGATCGACTTCAGCGGTGTCGACCAGGTCGGTCAGGGTTTTGTCGACGAACTTTTCCGCGTGTGGCAAAACGCTCATCCTTCGACGCGCCTGGTACCCGTGAATACGACGCCCGTAGTCGATGCCCTGCTGCGCCTGACGCGCGGCTCCTGAGCGAGCAGACCTCGCATCGCACAGCAACCCGTCACCCGAGAGAAGCGAACACTTCTCTCGAGCTGGACTCGTGGGCCGTCGATGACCATGGCCCGCTTCGAACAGGGTACGGTATAGCCGGCCCGGCACATAGGAGCCGACAATCTCCCAACCGGCTTTGAGGTGCGGGTGACGGCCGCCGGCGCAAGTGCGGGTAGATGGGGTGAAGGCCCCGCCCTCCGCCTCCAAGCGGGTGATGAAGCGACCCTCTCAAGGCGGAGACACGGGTTCGGATGCCTTGGAACTACCGGTCGTAGGCCTCGCGACGATGACCCATCCGCAGAACCAGGACCAGCAGTTGGTCATCGTTGATCTCGTACGCGATCCGGTAATCTCGCCCCCGCCGGGAAGCCGGATCTTGGTCACCGAGCCCCACCTGGCTTCTTCGATCTCCGAGCAATGCACGCCCTTCTCACCCAGCGCTCGGATCCCGGTGTCGAGATCGTCGCACATGAGGTAGAGCTGATCCCCACCCCCTTCTTCGGCCGGGTGAACGGCCACCTCCGCCGGAGGCAATGCGAAGGCCAGCCATGTGGGCGCCGAAGATCATGAGCAGGCTCCGTTCGTCTCGATGGTGTTCACGTCAGGTCGAAGAGCAGGTGCGAACCGAGTTCCCCGAGCAGATCGACGATCACGTGGAATCCGGTGATACGCCACTGGTCGTCCGTGTACTCGAAACGGTGGCGGTACCGGCCGGCGATGATCGGCTGGAGCGCCAGTTCTCCGGGGACGGCTTGAAATACCGAGTAGTACGAGCGGCTCGCTGCGCTGCCGCCGGCGTCGCCCGGGCCTCCGGCGCCTCCCCCATCGACCGGGGTGACGATCACGTTGGACATCACGTGCTTGGTCAGCGGCGTGCCGCCGGGGTACCGGCGGGTCGAGTGCTCGTAGAGCCGCTGGATCTGGTCCGCTCCCCGGTATTCCCGATCGTTGCCCTCGAAGGTGACGACGGCGTCGGCCAGCAACTCGCCCAGCCCGGAGAAGTCTCCGTCGTCGATCAATTCGGCATACCGGTAGATCAACTCGGCGATGGCCGACCTGTCGAACGTCACCGGCCGAGCCTATGTCTGGACTGCCCCGACGACCGGCCCACTGGCGAGGCGGCAACCAAACCCCGGCACGCATCGGCATCCCATGGGGCCTCAAGTAGCCTCGGGCACCGTGAAGGGGAAGCCGTGGGCACGCGGTCGGGCGTCGGGGAAGGCCACGATCGCAGTCGGGATCATCGTGGTGGCGGCCGCCGGCGTCGGGCTGGGCCTGCAGGCCGTCGACGGCGCCCACACGGTCGGTGATCAGCGTCAACCCACCACGGTGCGGAATGCGGCCATCGATGATGCCTACTACCAGTGCCTCGACATCCAGGCCCGCAGCCTCATCTCCCCAAATCAGCCGGTCACCATTGACGCTGGCAACCTCGGTGACTTCATCAGCCTGCTCAAGGCGATCGGCAGTTGGGCCACCTTTTCCGATTCATCATCGAGTGCCGAGGCCAGACTCTCGTTACACAGCACCCGCGGCTCGGGTGGGTGCCGCGGTTCTGTGGTCGTCGCCGACTTCGCCGTTCCCCATCAGGGCGTCACCCAACGGGTAGGGACGGGCGCATCGATGCCCGGTCACGGTCCCCCGCCGGCACCACCGTTATGACCATCCGGACGTGCCGGCGATGACGACCGCCTCCGCGACCATCCTGGCCATGGTGGTGCTCTCCGCCGCCGGCCTGCTCCCGACCGTGGCGTTGGTCGGCTTGCGGTGGATCACCTTCACGCTGGTCCCGCTGGCCGGGGCGGTGATCGCTGCCCTGGCCGCCACCGTCTATGTGGCCGTCGGTGGAACCTTCATGGTGTGGTTCGTCACCCTGGCGGCGCTCGGAGCCGTGGTGGCCGGCCTCTCCTGGATGAGGTGGCCGGACCGTCGACCATGGGCGGCCGGGCCCGGATCGCGGACGAGCACCACCGCGCACCACCGTCTGACCGGGGCTCTCGGTGTCCTCGGAATTGCCGCCGCCTGCGCCTGGTGCCTGCGGGACCTCTCCACGCCCACCGTCGGGTTCGATGCCCGAGCCTTGTGGCTCACCCGGTCCGGATGGTTTCTGCACTCTCATCAACAGGTGTTGACCACTCTGCGGTCTCCGTCGCTGGTCCTGGGGCAGAGCGCCTACCCGCCACTGGTCAGTGCGGCCGGGGCGGTGGCGTGGAGCATCACCGGAAACCACACCCTCCGGTTGGGCGTGGTGGTCGTCGCGCTCCTCAACACCTGTGCGCTGGCGACCGCCGCCTTTGCCATCGTCGAGTTCGGTCGCCGGTTCTCGTCCAAGCTCTCGGCGCCCGAACGACCGGGCCGGCCGACCCTGTCCAACGGCATCGGCGACACCTCAGAAGCCTCGCCACCGGGCGAGCGCCGACCACCAACCGCTTTGGCGTCGTCGGCTCCGATGCTCGCCGGCGTGGTGGCCGCGGTGCTGTTGATCTTCATCTCCTTCGGAATCACCGAACCGTTCATGACCAACGGCTATGCCGACCCGATCTGGTCATTGGCGGCTCTCGGCGCGGTGGTCTACGGACTCCAGATGTCCGGCCGGCGGTCTGAGCAGGGGGTGGTGGCAATCCTCTTGTTGACGGCCGGGATGTCCAAGAATGAGGGGTTCGTGACCGCGGCCGTGCTCATCGTCCTGGTGGCCCTCCGCCAACTCTCCGTCCAGCCGACCAACCGCGGGAACCGAGGAACCCGGTGGTCCCGGTGGTGGTGGCGGGGACCGATCGCCATCGGCCTCGCCGAGTTGGCCGCGGTGGGTGCGTGGCCGATCCTCATGCGGGTGATCGGTGCCCGGGGACAGTCTTCGCCGTTGTCCACACCCGGCGAGATGGTGAGCCGTGCCCGGGCCACCTATGACGGTTTCGTTCCCTACCTCCACGTTCTGCTGTGGGCCGTACCCATCGCCGTGATCGGTGGCCTCGTGTTGTCGAAGGTCAGGTCCCGTAGCCAGGCCGCCAACGATTGGTGGGGATGGGCCGGACTGGCCAGCGGCCTGCTTGCCGTCGGCGGAGCGCTCATCGTCGGCACGTCGGCCATCGAGCCGTGGTTGGCGACGACCGTGCACCGGGTGACCGAATTCCCGGCGTTGACCGGTTGGTGGATCGTCGCGGTGTGGGCGGTGGTCGCCAGTGGGGCGCCGGCCGTCGCCGCCGGTGAGCGGACGGCCAACCGCCACCGAGAACATCTTCCCGACCACCTCACCGTTCCACCTCCCGCTCCCGTTCCCGAAACCCTCCGAGCCCCCAGTGTCTGACCCACCGATCACCGGGGCGAGCGACCCGGGCACAGCCGCAAAGACGGAGACGGCGACAGCGACGGAGACGGCGACGGAGTCCGCCCTGCCCCACAAGCCGGGAAGCGGGCCGCAGCTCCCCTATGTGTCGGCCCTCGACGGGGTCCGGGCGTTCTCGATCATCGGGATCATGGCCAACCACAACGGGTTGGGATGGGCGACCGGCGGCTTCATCTCCGTCAACGTCTTCTTCGTCCTCAGCGGGTTCCTCATCACCGCCCTGTTGGTGAAGGAATGGGCCAAGTCGGGGACCATCAGCCTCCGGCGATTCTGGGGGCGTCGCGCCCGCCGCCTGCTCCCCGCCCTGTTCGTGCTGTTGGTCGGGATCGCCTTCTACGCCTGGTTGATCGCCCCGGCCGACTCCCGGGGCGCCCTGCGCACCAACTCGCTGTCCACCCTCTTCTACGTGGCCAACTGGCATCAGATCTACTCGGGACAGAGCTACTTCACCCAGGCGGCGATCCCCTCACCGCTGCTCCACACCTGGACGCTGGCCATCGAGGAGCAGTTCTATCTGGTCTGGCCGCTGATCGTCCTCGCCATCCTCAAGTTCAGCCGGTCGATCAAGACGCTGCTCGGCTTCACCGTGGTGGCGGCGGTCGGCTCCGCGGTGGAGATGGCCCTCCTGTTCCACGGCGGTACCGATCCGAGCCGGCTCTACTACGGCACCGACACCCGGGCCCAGGACCTGCTCATCGGGGCCACCGTCGCCCTGCTCCTGGCTCGTCGCGGTCCGGCCCGGACCCCTCGGGTCACACAGGGGATGTCGGTGCTGGTGGTGGCCGCCCTGGCCGGGTTCGGGCTGGAATGGGCCCGGCTCACCGAGAGCTCGGGGTTCCCCTATCGGGGTGGATTCCTGCTGGCCGACCTCCTGGTCGGCCTGGTGATCCTCGGAGTCGTCCAGGCTCCTGCAGGCCTGCCGTCCCGGATCATGGGGTGGCGACCGATCGCCTACACCGGAAGGATCTCCTACGGGCTCTACCTCTGGCACTGGCCGATCATCCTGACCCTCACCGGGGCGCGAACCGGCCTCACCGGCTGGCCGCTGTTCCTGGTCCGGAGCGCGATCACCTTCGTCTTTGCCGCGGCATCGGCCCGATTCGTGGAGAACCCGATCCGCCGGGGCAGCATCCGCTCCTGGAAGGCGTGGGTCATGACTCCGGCGGCTGCGGGTGCGACCGCCGCGGTGGTGCTCCTGGCCACCGCCTCCCCCGCCGCCACCGCCACCGCAGCCGGTGCGTCGGCGCCAGCCAGCTCCGCAACCGGGATACCCGCGCATGAACTCGCCCAACTCGACACCGCCCACGCCTTCACCACCGATCCGGTTCGGTTCATGTTCCTGGGGGACTCCATCGCCGTCACCCTGGCCATCGGGCTGGAGGTCAACAGCCAGCCGGTGTGGGGGGTGGAGAGCCTGTTCAAGAACGCCTCCCTCGGGTGTGACCTCGACCCCACGCTGCAGATCCGGGTGTCCGGATCCCAGGGGCTCGCCACCCCGGGATGCATCGACTGGCAGACCAAGTGGGCGGCGGACGTCAAACGGGACCGGCCCGAGGTGGTCGCACTCCTGCTCGGGCGGTGGGAGAGCGCCGACCACCTCTACCAGGGAACCTGGACCCACGTGGGCCAACCGTTGTGGGACAACCATCTCCAGGCGGAGCTGAACCAGGCCGTCGGGATCCTCAGCGCCGGGGGGGCCAAGGTCGTGCTGATGACCACGCCCTATCTCGACCCGACCGAGGCGCCCGACGGCTCGACCTACCCCGAGAACGAACCCAGCCGCACCGATGCGTACAACGCGATCGTCTACCGGGTTGCCGCCCAGCACCCCGGGGTGGTCACCGTCTACGACCTCAACAAGGTGCTCAGCCCAAACGGTCGCTACACCCCGACCGTCGACGGGGTCACGGTCCGCTGGAGCGACGGCATCCACATCTCCAAGGACGGGGGCCTGTGGATGCGATCCAAGCTGCTCCCCGAGGTGGCGTCACTGGGATTGATCGACCGGGGGATCTGACCGCAGACACACCGTCAGGTGGGGCCGGGCCGGAGCGCCTGGAGCCAGGACTGCGCTTCATCCTCCTCCATCGGGGCTCCAACCGCGGTGATGTCGTTGGCCGCCATGGCTCGCGCCAGTTCGTCGGGCCGTGGTCCGCTTCGGATGGTGGGGACGTCCTCATCAGCCGCCGGCCGGCCGATGCTCCGGACAGCCCGCAAGAAGCTGTCGTTGGCGTGGACCATGAGCACACGGGCTGGTCCGCCCATCACCCGAAACGTGTGCGGAAGGCGGCGGGGGAACGGCACCCAGGTCCCGGGGGTGGCCAGCGAGACGTCATCGCTGCATCGCACCACCATCTCGCCTTCCACGACATAGAAGCTGTCGTCGAGGTCGTCGTGGACGTGCAGCGGCGGCGACGCTCCCTCGGGCAGGACCGCCTCGGCCACCACCATCTGGGCGCTCCGCGGGGTCAGCTGGCTGACCCGGGTGCCGAGGAACCACCAGTCACCGTCCTCGGCATCCGACGGCGTCCCCACCGCGCCGGTGACCCGGCTGGCCCCGCCGGTGATCCGGCTGGGTGCGCTGACGACCCGGCGAGGAGCGTCGGCGCCGGCCCTCACGACGCGGTCACCTCGGCCAGCACGTGCTCGGCCGTGAGCTGGTGATCGTGCGAGCCGCTGGCGTGCTCACGGATGGCCGCCACCAGGTGGTCGAGCTGCTCATCGCTGGCGACACGGAACTCGACCCCACACGGGCAGCGGCCGACCCGTCCGGTCACCGGGCTCCCGGTGGCCGCATAGTCGATGATCACGCAGGGCTCGTCACCCACCACCCAGGCATCGTGGCCCGGAGCGACCACGTGGGCGTCGCCCGGACCCAGGTCCAAGTCGCGGCCGTCGTCCATGCGGACGTGGAACCGGCCGGAGACCACGTAGCCGGTGTGGCCGACCTGGCAGGAGTCGGTACCGACGAGCGGCTTGATGTCGGACGACCACTTCCAACCGGGCTGGAACACGGCCTTGGCGATGGTCGCCCCCGGCAGGTTCACCACGTCGAGGACGCCGTTGTCCATGCTGCGTCGCTCGTCCGGCGAGTCGAGGTTCTTGACCTCCAGGGTCAGCTGAGTGGTGTCGAACATGGCGGGCTACCTCCTTGATGGTCTGGTTGGACCATCGTGTGCCCGCCGGGCGCCCCCGCACATCGGGAAGATCACGTAATCGGGCAAGCGCATTACGTAGCGCCGGAAACCGCTCCTCGCCCGCCTACCAGGTCGAGACGGTCGCCACCAGCTGGGTCCGGGACCGGGCGCCGGTCTTCCGCAACAGGCTCTCGACATGCTTTTCGACCGTTCGAGGCGAGAGATGCAACCGAACGGCGATCTCCTTGTTGGCCAGCCCGTCGATGACCAGTCGCAGGACGTCGGCCTCCCGGGGGCTGATCCCGTGGGCGGCCCATGGATTGGCCTCCGGGACCCGGAGGAGCTGGTCACAGCGGTCGGCCAGCCGGGAGAGACCCCGGGAGCGGAACCGGGGGGCGGCCTCGGTCAGCCATGCCACCGGTGCGCCCCAGCCGTCGGCCAGGGCGCACGGGGCCGCGCACAGCCGGGCGAGGTCGGCCCAGCCTTCGCAGTTGGCGAACCCGGGATCCGCGGTGGTCGACAGGTCATTGGCTCGGGGCAGCTGACCCGAGCGCCCGGCCAGCACCGCCTCGGCGTACCCGATGAGGGCCCGGTTGAGGTGGAAACCGCTCACCCCGAGCCGGCGGGCCTCGTCGATGGCCGGCTGGGCGCGGCGGTCCGAGAGCGACGCCAGGAGCAGCGGCCACAGAGCCCGGAGCGCGGCCGGCTCCGCATGGGGCAGGCCGCCGAGGATGGCCATACCCCTGGCGTAGGGCTCGAGGGCGTCGGCGGGGGCGTCGCCCCGGAGCAGGATGGCGACGCCGCGGCTCCCCCAGCCAAAGCCCTCCAGCATCCGGTCCCCGGGGCCGGCGGCGGCGGCCAATGTGCCCAACTGCTCCGTCTGGGGCAGATCGCCGCGCATGCTGGCGCTTCCCGTGAGCATGGAGAACGCCTTGGCGCGGATCTGGTCGAGTCCCAGCTGTTCGGCGATGGCGAGGGCGGCGCCGGCCCGGGAGTCGCACTCGTCCAGCTCCCACCGGCAGGTGAAGCCGGCGGAGAGCTGGAGGTCGAGGACGGCGGTGGTGCTCATGGCCCCCATCTGCTCGGCCGCTCGGTGCGCCTCGATGAGTCGCTCGACGCCGGCATGGTCGAACAGGTCCACCGTGCCCAACTCGTGCAGGGCCCGCAGCCGCCACAGCGGCAAATCGGCCGTCTCCGCGGTGACCAGTGAGTGTTCGAAGGCGGCCCGGGCGGCGGGGAGGTCACGGAACCGGTGGCTCCGCCCGACGATCTCCCAGGCGTGGCAGTGGACGTCGGGAGAGAGACCCTCGATGCAGAGGACCCCTTCGGCCAGGGTGCGGGCCCCGTCCGGGTCGTCCGCGGCGAAGGCGACATCCGCGTCCAGCACCGCGAGTCGCGCCCGGACGGCCGGGGTGGGGTCGGGCCCTCCGAGCCGTCGGGCCGCATCGATCTGATGGCGCGCCATCTGCCAGCGGGAGGCGGCGACGGCCGCGTGACCGAGCCGCAGGTGAGCCTCCACCCGGGCCGCCCGGCTGGCCGGATCGTCGCCGAGCCGGGTGATGAGGCGACCCCCGGCGGCCGCGGCTTCGTCGACCCGGCCGGCCAAGGCCAGGGCCTCGACCAGGAGCAGCTCCGCCTCGATCTGCGCCGCGCCACCCTCCAGCAGGTCGGACGCTCGCCGTAAGCCGTCGATGGCGGTCGCCAGGGCGCCCCACCGCAACGCCTCGCGGCCGGAATCGCTCAACAGGCGTCCGGCCTGGGCGCGGTCACCGGAGCGAATGGCGAGGTCGATGGCCAGCTCGCGGCGTCCGGATCCGAGCTGGGGGTCGGAGTCGACCAGCGCGGCGAGTGCGGCGGCCGCGAGGTCTCCATGCCGTGGCGGCAGCATGGCGTCGAGCACGGCATCGCGAGTGAGGGCGTGCCGGAACCGGGTGGTGGTGCCGTCGGTGCTCATGAGGAGACAGTCCACCGCCCGGGCCAGGGTGTCGGACACCAGGTCCGGTGACTGTGCGCTCGCCGCCGGGAGCAGCCCCCAGTCGAAGTGGCGACCCAGCACCGCGGCGGCATCGATCACCGTCCGCTCCTCGTCGCCGAACTCGGCCAGGCGCTCCCGGACCGTCTCGACGAAGGACTCGGGCAGGCCCGGCGAGGCCAGGAGGTCCTCCACCAACAGGGGCACCCCTTCGGCGGCCGCCTGCACCCGGTCGATCAGATCGCGGTCGGCGTCCGGATCGCAGGCGCGAACCATGGCTCCCATCGCCTCGGCGTCGAGGCGGGCGAGTGGGAGAGAGACGACGCCCGGTCGACCCCGCTGGCGGCGAACCGCCTCGAGCGCGGTGGAGCCGGGGTGGCTGCGCATCGTCACCACCATCAGCAGCCGCTCCCCGCTCAGGTTGTCGGCGAGATACTCGACCAGTCCGACGGTGTCGGGATCGGCCCAGTGGAGGTCCTCCAGCACCACGACGAGACCATCGGGGGCAAGCCGGCGGAGCAGCTGGAGCACCGCCTCGCCCCGGACGGCGGATGAAACGTCCCCGGTTGCCACCGGCTGGGCGGAACCGGTGGGGATGAGCCCCTGGAGGGCGGGTAGCCACGCGGCCATGTCCGGTTCCTCGGGCAGCGCACGACCACGCAGCAGCTGCAACAGCGCCTCGGTCAGCGGCCGGAAGGGGGCGGTGGCCGAGGCGGGGACGGCTCGGCCGGTGGCCACCCGGACCTGCCGCTCCGCGGCCCATCCGGCGACCTCGCGAGCCAGCCGGGACTTGCCGATGCCGGGATCGCCGATCAGGACCGCACACCTTCCGCGGCCCGACACCGCGGAATCGAGCGCCTCGGCCAGGGCGTCCAGTTCCTCATCCCTGCCCACGATGACCGGGCACAGCACCTGCGGCATGGGCACAGTCTGCTCCCCGCCGACGGCCGATGCGTTCGGCCCGCTCACCCTCCGTTGCCGGCGTGGCCGGCCGTAGCCCCGGGGCTCGGGAGGCGGAGACGTCAGGCGCCGGGGTCGGCCATCCGGCGGCGAAGCAGGTCGAGGGCGGCGATGGTGGCGTACTGCCGGACCCGGTCCCGGTCGCCGGGAACCCGGAACGCCACCGCCTCGGTTTTGGCCCCGGGCCGCGCCAACCCCACGAACACGGTGCCGGGTGGCTGGTCGTCCTGGGCGTCGGGTCCGGCCACCCCAGTGATCGACAGCCCCACCTCGGCGCCCAACGCCCGGCGGGCGCCCTCGGCCATGGCGATGGCCGCCGCCTCGGACACCACCGGTCCCTCCGGCACCCCCAGGATGTCGAACTTCACCTCCGAGGCGTAGGAGACCACCGAGCCCCGGAACCACCGGCTGGCGCCGGGCACGTTGACCAACCGGGACGACGCCAGGCCTCCGGTGAGTGACTCGGCCAACCCCAGGGTCAGTCCCTCGACCGCCAGCGCCCGGGCCACCGCGTCCTCGATGGCCTCGTCGTCGACGCCGAACACCACGTCCCCGGCCACCTCGGAGAGGATGCGCCGGATGATGGTCTCCTCCGCATCCAGGAAGCCGGCCGCCGCGTGCCGGTCATCGGCCCTGACCGTGACCCGCACCTTGATCCCTTCGATGCCGCTGGCCAGGAACGCGATGGTGGCGCGCCGGTCCGGCCCGTCGAGCTCACGGATGTGATCGGCCAGGGCGTCGGCCAGCCCCGACTCGCTCATCCCCCAGGTGCGGAGCACCCGGCTGACGATGACGCCGGTCGTCTCCCCGTTCTCGGTCATCCGCCGCTGGATGTCGGGCAGGATCCCCCGCTCGAACATGTCGGACATCTCGTAGGGCACCCCGGGGACCGCGTAGATCACCTTGTGGCCGACCGGGCAGATCAGCCCGGGGGCGGTGCCCTTGGTCTGGGGGATGATGCCGGCGCCGTCGGGAACGTCGGCCTGGCGGAGGTTCGACGGTGGCATCTCCCGCTGGCGGGCGTTGAACATGGCGCGGATCCGTTCGACCACCTGCTCGTCCCGGTGGAGGGGGACGTTCATCACCTCGGCGACGGCTTCCCGGGTGATGTCGTCCTGGGTCGGCCCGAGCCCACCGCAGACGATGATGCCGTCGCTACGGGCCAGCGCGGTGCGGAAGGCCAGCACCATCCGGTGGTGGTTGTCCCCGACCGCCTGGTGGAAATGGGAGTCGACCCCGGCGGCGGCCAGGTGCTCGCCCAACCACGCCGAATTGGTGTCGGCGATCTGGCCCAGCAACAACTCGGTCCCCACCGCCACGATCTCAATCCTCATGGCTGATTCAGTCCCCGTCCCTCGGATCCATCGGGTGGGTGTGGGCAGGTGGTGCCGGCTTGCGACCGTCGAGGTAGTACTGGGCGCCGGTGAACACCGTGAGGGCGGTCGCCGCCCAGATGGCCGCCACCAGCACACTGTGGTGCCGGGCCAGCGGGGGGAGCAGGCACAGGGCGACGGCCACGCTCTGGAGCAGCGTCTTCACCTTGGCCGTGTTCCGGGCCGGAATGGACACGCCCTTCCGCCCGACCACCGACCGGTAGATGCTCATGTAGACCTCCCGCACCGCGATGATGACCACCGGCGGCCACCACACGATGCTCTTGGCCACCAACGCGAACAGCGCGCCGAGCACCACCGCCTTGTCGGCCAGTGGGTCGAGGAACGCGCCGGACCGGGTGGTGCCCTGGCGCCGGGCCACCCAGCCGTCGATCCCGTCGGTGAGTGAGAGGGCGCCCCAGACCACGAAGTTGGTCCAGTCGGCGCCCCACATCATGATGAGGGCGATCAACAGCGGAGTGGCCAGGAGGCGCAGGACGGTGATGCCGTTGGCCGGGGTCAACAGCGCCGAGGGCCCGAAGGTGGAGGGGGGCACCCGCGAGGTCAACCGGGTCGATGCCGGATCGGGGTCCGGGGAGGAAGCCGACACCGAGGGCGGGGCGGTGGAGGTGTCGTCACTCATCGGACGGCCTGGACCGGGCGCCGATCGGCCACCGGTTCGGCGACGAGGTCGGGGCCGTCGGCGCCGGAGACGATGACGTCGACGAACGAACCCACGGTCAGATGGTCGGGGAGGACCACGATGCCGTCGATCTCCGGGGCCTCCCGGTAGGTTCGGCCTTCGCCCGGCGCGTCCACCAGCACCTCGACCCGGGTGCCGATCAACTCGTCCCGGCGGCGGGCGGTGATGGCGTCCTGGAGCTCGGTGCACTCGCGCAGGCGCTCGGCCACCAACGGGTCGGGGACCTGGCCATCCAGCTCGGCGGCGTAGGTGCCGACTTCGTTGCTGAACGGGAAGAAGCCCACCCAGTCGAGCTGGGCCTCCTCGATCCACTCGAGGAGGCGATCGTGATCGGCCTCGGTCTCGCCCGGGTAGCCGATGATGAACGACGAACGGAAGGCGGCGCCGGGTTCCGCCTGGCGGATGGATCGGATGCGCTCGAGGAAGCGGTCGCCTTCACCCCACCGGCGCATCCTCTTGATCAGCGGTCGGGAGACGTGCTGCAGCGACAGGTCGAAGTAGGGCACCCCGGTGGCCAGGATGGCCTCGACCAGCGCATCGTCGAGGGTGGACGGGTACAGGTAGAGCAGCCGGGTCCAGGCCACCCGCTCCGACATGGCCGACACCAACTCCACGATCGGCCGCCGGCCGCCGATCGCCGGCCCGTCGATCCGCGGCTCGATCCGCCCGGTGGAGCGGTCGAGGGCGAAGGAGGACAGGTCCTGGGCGACCAGCACCACCTCTTTGAGTCGGCCGCTGGCCGCGCCGAGCTGGTCGGCCTCGTCCAGGATCGACCGGGTCGAGCGGGATCGCTGCTTGCCCCGGAACGACGGGATGGCGCAGAACCCGCAATTCCGGTCGCAGCCCTCGGCCACCTTGATGTACGACCACGGGGCGGTGGCCGGAGGTCGGGGCAGGTTCAACAGGTCGAAGGACGGCAAGGGGACCGGGCCGGTGCTGCCGCCGGTGGAGGTGGTGCCGGTGATGGCGCTCGGATCGGGTTTGCGGGTCAACGCCACCGGCGTGCCCGGTGCAGTCGCCGTCGCCGTCGCGACAGCCGCGGACTCCAGCAGCGACATCCCGAACGGCGCCACCAGGTCCACCTCGGGGAGGGAGACGGCCAGCTCGTCGCCGTAGCGTTCGGCCATGCACCCGGTCACGACCAGCCGGGCTCCGTCCCGACGGGCGTCCGACAGTTCCAAAATGGTGTCGATCGACTCCTGACGGGCGGCCTCGATGAACGCACAGGTGTTGACCACCACCAGGTCGGCGTCCTCAGGTGTGTCCGCCGGCACGTACCCATCCAGAGTCAGCGTGCCCACCAACTTGTCCGAGTCGACCTTGTTTTTCGGGCAGCCCAACGTCTCCAACCAGAAACGCTCTGCCATCTGGACATTCTACCGAGGACTGGGAGAGCGGCCGGCGGCGGCCCGGGCGGCGAGGCCGTCGCCCCCACCTGCCCGGTCACCGCGTGGCATCGAGGAGGGCCGCCAATCGGGTGAATTGCTCGGATCGCTCCCCCAGGAATTGGGCAACCCAGCCCAGGACCGCGTCACGGTCGATCTCGGTGCCCCAGGCGATCATCGCTTCGATGTCCACCCAATCCCTCGGCCGGTTGAAAATGGCCTTGCAGACGACCAGATGCTCCGGAGCCAAAATCGGGATCTCCATCGGCCCGAATGCGACGAGACGCTGACGCCTGGCCATCTCCTGATGGAACTCGAGGGTGGCGAAGAACAGATCGAGATACGACCCGCCCCAATCCAACCGGGCCTGCCCGTCTCGCCTGATCGTCGCCCGGTCCATGTCGGTGACGGTGACGCCCAGATGGGCCAACGCCCCCAGTACCGGGTCGGCACCGGAAGGCGGGACCGTCAGATTGAGATCGATGTCGGTCGTGGCACGCGGATTGCGGTACCAGGCCAGGGCGATGGCCCCGCCGAACTGATGGGTGGCCCGGAGCGAATCCAGCAACTCGTGTACCGCCAGGACCTTCGAGACCAGCCCGCCGAAATGTCCCGGTTCGTCCATCGTCAATCGACGCCGGCCCCGCCCAGCCGTGGGCCGGTCAGGTGGGCGAGCACCGGGTACTCCAGAGGCTCGAACGGTCGCGCCGGCTGGGAGGCGGTGACCGCGTCGGCGAAGCCCAACAGGTCGATCAGGACCGACCCGGGGTCTGACCGCTCCCGGTCAGGAGGCCGCTCCAGAATCCGCACCATCCGTTGCGTCGACTCCACAAAGCGCCGGAGGGACACCTCCGGCTCCACCGACCTGCCGCTGGCCACCCGGGTGGCCAGCGCGGCTCCCGTCGCCACCGCCGCCCCGGCCTTGTCGGCCGAGGC
>Ga0307372_10005151_pt1 | contig 19771 bp, 17 predicted proteins | sample OX1MG_FD_202533 | JGI IMG/M metagenome (GOLD analysis project Ga0307372, IMG submission 202533) | Soil microbial communities from Risofladan, Vaasa, Finland - OX-1 | ecosystem: Environmental > Terrestrial > Soil > Coastal area > Acid sulfate soil | place: Finland: Risofladan, Vaasa | collected...
TGCGGCGAGACGCACGCGGAGGTGGTCCCGCTCGCTGATGGGCCTATCCATACCCAGCCAGGCGGTCACAATGCCTGGGTGAGGCTCGCCTACGTCGTCCCCCGCTACGGCCTGGAAGTGGTGGGCGGCGCCGAGACGGCGGCCCGCAACCTGGCCGAGCGGTTGGTGGCGGCCCGGGGGTGGGACATCGAGGTCCTGACCACCTGCGCCGCCGACGCCATGACCTGGGCCAACCAGTACCAGCCGGGGGAGGTGGAGATCAATGGGGTGCGGGTGCGACGCTTCCTGTCCGAGGCGGGGCGGGACCCGGACTTTCACCCCTACTCCGGGGCCCTGCTGGCCGCCGGCCCGGCCAACGCCACCCCGGAAGAAGCCGAGCGGTGGGTCGACCTCCAGGGCCCGGTCTGCTCCGAGCTCATCGGCGCCATTCGGGACAGCCCGGCCGACCTGATCGCCTTCTACCCCTACCTCTACCACCCGACGGTCCGGGGCCTGCCCCTGGTGGCCGACCGGTCGGTATTCCATCCGGCCACCCATGACGAGCCGCCCCTGCGCCTGCCCATCTTCGCTCCCGTCTTTCAGGCCGCCTCCGCTCTGGTCTTCCAGACCTACGGGGAACGTCGGCTGGCCCACCGGCTCTTTCCGGTGGCGGCCACGCCCCAGATCGTTCTGGGCCTGGGAGTGGACGAGGAGGTCGGGGGCGGTGCCGCCACTGAGGCCGGGCTGGGCAAAGGGGTTCCGGCCGGGGACCCGGCCCCTGTACCGGCGCCCAGCGCGGTCCGGGACCGATTCGGGCTGAGCGACCGTCCCTATCTGGTCTCGGTGGCCCGCTATCTGGACGACCACAAGGGCACCGACCTGTTGTGGAGCTACTTCCGGGAGTACAAGGCCCGCCGCCCCGGCCCCCTGGCCCTGGTCCTGGTCGGCCAGGTGGTCAAGGAGCCCGACCCCGACCCCGACGTGATCAGCGCCGGGATGGCCGATGATGAGACCAAGTGGGCCCTGCTCCGGGAGTCGGCCGCCCTGGTGTCGGCCTCGGCCTTCGAGGCCTTCTCCCTAGCGGTGGTGGAGGGCTGGACGGCGGGCAGCGCCGTGATCGTCAACGGGCACTGCGAGGCCACCCTGGAACACGCCCAGCGCTCCGGCGGGGGCCTGTGGTACGAGGACTACCCGAGCTTCGAGGCGGCGCTGGACCGCCTGCTCCACGAGCCCGGCCTGCGGGACGAGCTGGTGGCCCGGGGCCGGCGCTACGTGGATGACAACTTCCGGTGGGACCGGATCATCGAGAGGTACGGGGAGTTCCTGGAGAAGGTGATGCTGCGCCGGAGTTAGGGGCCGACGTCGAGGGCCGGGCTGTGGGCAGCGTGCCCCTGGGCCCTACGCTCCCCGGGAAATGATGATCGACCCGGCCCAGGAGATCCCCGAATCCTTCGGGTACCGACTCAAGCGCATCCTCCTCGGCCCGCCCCTGGTGACCGAGCAGCTGCGCAACGAGCGCCTCAGCCAGCCCGTAGCCCTGGGGGTGCTGGCGCCCGACTGCATCTCCTCCACCGCCTACGGCAGCGAGGAGATGCTGCGGGAGATGGTCCCCTCGGTGGGCCTGGCCGCCTTCTCCCTGCTGGTGCCGGTCACTATCGCCATCCTGGTGGTGCTGATCTTCGTCACGCTCTCCTACCGGGAGGTCGTGATGGTCTACACCAAGGCCGGCGGCTCCTACGTGGTGGCCCGGGACAACTTCGGCAACAACGTCGCCCAGATCGCGGCGGTGGCCCTGCTCATCGACTACACGGTGACGGTGGCCGTGCAGACGGCCGCTGGAACCGACGCCCTGGTGTCGGCCGTCCCCTCGCTTACGCACTACATCCTGCCCATAACCGTGGCCGTGGTCCTTCTTCTGGTCTACGGCAACCTGCGGGGAATCCGGGAGGCGGGCAAGACCTTCGCCCTTCCCACCTACTTCTTCATCGTGGCCATAGTCCTGGTGGTGGGAGTCGGGCTGGTCCGGGCCGCCCTGGGCGACCTGCCCCACATCCGTCCCCATGCCGGGGTCTTGCCGCTGGGCCAGCCCGGCCACGGATGGCTGATGGGCCTGTCCGTCTTCTACCTGCTGCGGGCCTTCGCCAACGGCGGTTCGTCACTGACCGGTCTGGAGGCGATCTCCAACGGAGTCGGGGCCTTCCGCCCACCCGAGGGGCGCCACGCCCGCCGGGTGCTCGTGCTCATGAGCACAACCCTCGGGACCCTGGTCCTCGGGGTCTCTCTGCTCGCCCGCTTCACCCACGCCCTGCCCTACGTGAGCGGCACGCCAACGGTTATCTCCCAGGAGGCCAAGATCGTCTTCGGCACCGGCGGGTTCGGCACGGCCCTGTACCTGATCGTCCAGCTGGCCAGCCTGCTCATCCTCTACACCGGGGCCAACACCAGCTTCAACGGCTTCCCCTTCCTGGCCAGCTTCGTGGCCGAGGACTCCTTCCTGCCCCGCCAGCTGACCCGGCGGGGCCACCGGCTCACCTTCTCCAACGGCATCATCGTGCTGGCCGTGGTGTCCATCGCCCTGCTCATCGTCACCCGGGCCCAGGTCAACTCGCTGGTGGCCATCTACGCCATCGGCGTGTTCACGGGCTTCACCATGGCCGGCGCCGGCATGGTCAAACATCACCTGACCCTGCGGGAGTCCCACTACCGCCAGAAGATCGCCATCAACGGCAGCGCCGCCGTCCTCTCCGGCTTGGTGGTCCTGATCTTTGCCGTCACCAAGTTCAGCCAGGGCGCCTACGTGGTGGTCGTCCTGTTCCCGATCATGTTCTACGGCCTCATCCGGCTCAACCGTCAGTACCGGCTGGAGGCGGCCGTGCTGGGCGAGGGGGTGGCCGCCCGGGCCGCCGAGGCCCGCATCCTGCGCGACCACATCGTCATCGTCCTGGTCGACCGGCTCGACCTGGCCACGGCTCGGGCCATCCAGTACGCCCGCAGCCTCAACCCCAGCGAGGTCAGAGCGGTCCACTTCGTGCTCGACTCCGCCCGGGCCGACCTGCTGGCCGAGCGCTGGGGCCGGCTCGGCCTGAGCCGGTTGTCTCTCGAGCTGGTCGAGTGCCCCGATCGGCGCCTCCCCCGGGCCGCCCTGGAGACCGTGGCCGATGCGGCTGCCGGAGGCCAGACCGAGGTCAGCGTGCTGCTACCGCGCCGGGCCTACAGCCGGGTGTGGAGTCGCTTCCTCCACGACCAGACGGCCGACCGCATCGTCCTGGCCTTGGGCCAACTCGACAACGTCACGGCCACCATCGTCCCCTTCGACGTCAGCCGGGAGCTGGCCCGCATCAGTGGCGAGCGCGGCGGCGGGCCGGGCCGGCTCAGTCGGGCGGCCAGGGAGGGCCTTCCCTCCCTGGAGGGGGCCGACAGCGGCGTCAGCGATGAGGAGCGCCGGACCCAGGAGCGTGACGCCTGGGAGAAGCTGGTGGGCGAGCGCCGCCCAGGCGACCGCTCGGCCCAACGCCACCCCGAACGTCAGGTCGATGAGGTGCTGGCCGCCCTCCAAATCCCCGGGCTCACTCCTATCGCCGACATTCAGGAGCGCCTGCCGGCCAAGGTGGCCGGGCGGGTTCGGTCGGTCAAGGTCCAGCCCTGGGCGGGCGCCCCCAGCCTGGAGTGTGTCCTGGCCGATTCGAGCGGCCGGTTGACCGTCACCTTCATGGGCCGCAGGCAGGTTCCCGGCATCGAGCCGGGCTCCCGCCTGGTGGCCGAGGGGGTGGTCATCAATCGGCGAGGCCAGCCCACCATCCTGAACCCGATCTACCGGATCATCGCCCCGACCGAAGAGGACTGATCGTGGGGCCTCCTGAGGCCCGTCGTTGAGGCACCGACGCCGCTCCTAGCATCGCTGTCCATGATCGCTCTGGTGACCGGGGCCAGCGCCGGCTTCGGCGCCGCCATCACCCGGGTCCTGGCCGGAAGCGGGATGAAGGTGGTGGCCACCGCCCGCCGGATCGACCGCCTGTCGGCGCTGGCCGCTGAACTGGGGCCGGCCGTGCTGCCGCTGGCTCTGGACGTGACCGATGCCGGCGCCGTCGGTCGGTTGGTGGAGCAGCTGCCGGCCGATTGGGCCGAGGTGGACGTGCTGGTCAACAACGCCGGGCTGGCCCTGGGTCTCGAGGCAGCGGCCGAGGCCGATCTGGCCGACTGGGAGCAGATGATCCAGACCAACTGCGCCGGCCTGGCCCGGGTCACCCGGGCCCTGTTGCCCGGGATGGTCGAGCGGGGTAGGGGCCACGTTGTGAACATCGGGTCCACCGCCGGGACCTATCCCTACCCGGGCGGCAACGTCTACGGGGCCACCAAAGCCTTCGTCCATCAGTTCAGCCTCAACCTGCGGGCCGACCTGGCCGGCACCGGGGTGCGGGTAACCTGTATCGAGCCGGGGATGGCCGGGGGATCGGAGTTCTCCCAGGTCCGCTTCCACGGGGACGAGGGAAAGGCGGCCGCGGTATATGCCGGCACCGAGCCTCTGACCGCGGAGGACGTAGCCGAGGCGGTGCGCTGGGTGGTGTCACTTCCCGCCCAGGTCAACATCAACGTGGTGGAGATGATGCCGACGGCCCAGAGCCCGGGACCTCTCCAGGTCCACCGCCGCAGCGCTCTGTGAGTTCGCCGCGCCGGTTGAGCGCCGGGTCCGACGCAGGTCGCGCCACCGGGGTGGCGCCGTACACCCACACGGCCAGCTACCAGGCCAAGGTGGTGGCCGCCAACATCACCGGGGAAGGAGCGGTGGCCGACTACCGGGCCATCCCTCGCTGCGTGTTCACCGACCCGCCCCTGGCCTCGGTTGGCCTCAGCTTCGAGTCGGCCGGGGCGGCGGGCATTCGGGTCCGGGTGGAGAAGATGGATGTAGGCGAGACGGCCCGGGCCTCCAGCGAGGGCCGGCGAAGGGGCGTCCTCGTCCTGGTGGCCGACGCCGACCGGGGCGTCCTGGTGGGGGCCTCGGCCATCGGACCGTCCGCTGATGAGTGGATCGGGGAGGCGGTGATGGCCATCCGGGCCGAGCTGCCGCTCTCCGTCCTGGCCGATGTGGTCCACCCTTTCCCCACCTTCAGCGAGGCCTACGAGCCGGCCCTGGCCCGCCTGGCGTCAAGTCAGTCCGGCTGACCCGACCCGCCTCAGCACCGCCCAGGTCCCCCAGCCGGCCTCCGAGGCCACGCCCTCCCAGTCCCCCGGCAGGGCGGCCAGAACATCGTCGGCCGGCAGGTGGATCGGGGTGCGGTCGCCAAGGGTGTTCACCCAGATCACCGCGCCGGCCGGCCCGAGGACCCGGTCGACCTCCTCCGGAAAGAGGAAAGCGTTGACCAGCGCCACGGCGGCGGCGGCGGCGCTGTGAACCGGGAGGTTGGCGCCGTCGGCCTGCAGGCGCCCAGACGGGGCCCCGCTCGCCCGGGCCAGCATCTCGTAGGAGAGGTCGAGACCCACCACGCCGGCGAAGCGAGGCGCCAGCTGGCCGGTGGCCGCTCCCGTCCCGCACCCGACCTCGAGGCACCAGCCCGGTGGCATGGGCCCGCCCCGGTCGAGCGCGTCCCCGAGCACGAGGCGGAGGGCGTCGCCTCTCCCGCCGCCGTCGCGTTCGTCCCACGTCGGGGCCAGGGAGTCGAAGAGCTCGAGGACCTTGCCGGCCCGCTCGGGTGTCCAGCCGTCGCGCTCGAAGGCGATCTGGCGGGTGACTTTGCGCATGGGGTGGTCCCCGCCGGCCAGCTCGGGGCGACCGGGGGCTTCGGGGACCACTCGGGGCAGGACTCGCAGCACGCCGACCAAGATCTAGACGCCCTGGGCCCTGACCGCAATGAGCCCGGTGACCCGGGCCGGACTTCAGCGGGGCTGAGCACTCGAGGAGAGTCCCGGGTGGGAGAGCAGGCGGTCGGACCGGTTCGACTCAACCGCCACTGTCATATGCAGCCTGCGCAGAGCGAACGGGACGCAGGCCACCACGAACACGGCTCCGGGTACGGCCAGCACCACGCCGGGCGCAACCAGGGCGACGAGGTCGATGCCCATCTGGTGGACCAGACCCAGGCTGACCAGGGGTCAGTCCACTCCGGACTCCGGAGACGATGAGTGTCCGCACCACTGATGCCGTGCCGCTGAGCCACATCATGAACAGTGGCCCGAGCACGGAGCCGAAGCCGAAGGCAACGAGTAGGAGCCCATAGGCCCCGGCATTCCCCCGGAGGTCGTTTCTCTCGTCATCTCCGGTGCTCAGTACGGCCCTGGCGGCTCATGCGTCGGGGGCTGCCCCGATGACGGGGGTGTTGAGCGGGTGGCTGCCCGTCGATCCCAGGAAGCGGGCGTCCCCGAAGCTGAACACCCCGCCGTGTCCGCTGAACTCCCAGTAGCCGCCCCCGTCGGGGGTCGCGGCCATCCCGACTATCGGCGCCTTCAGCGCCCGGCCACCCATCGACCCGTAGAAGGCGGCGTCCCCAAAGCTGAACACCCCGCCGTTGGACGCGGCCAGCCAGTAACCGCCGCCGTGGGGGGTGGGTGCCATCCCGACTATCGGCGCGGCGGGATGTCCGCCAACGATCGACCCATGGAAGGCGGCGTCACCGAAGCTGAACACGCCGCCGTCGGACGCGATCAGCCAGTAGCCCCAGCCGTGCGGCGCCGAAACGATCCCGACCATCGGCGCGGCCAGAGGCTTGCCCCCCATCGACCCGAAGAAAGTGGCGTCACCGAAGTTGAAGACCTGGCCGTTGGAAGCGACCAGCCAGTAGCCGTCCCCGTCGGGGGTGGCGGCCATCCCGACTGTCGGCGCGGCTCGGGGCTTGTCACCCAACGATCCGAAGAAGCGGGCGTCCCCGAAGCTGAACACCCCGCCGTCGGATGCGACCAACCAGTAGCCGTCCCCGTCGGGGGTGGCGGCCATCCCGACCATCGGCGCGTTAAGCGCCCGACCGGCCATCGATCCGTAAAAGCCGGCCGATCCGAAGGAGAAGACCCCGCCGCCGGACGCTGTCTCCCAGTAGCCCTGGGGGATGGGGAGCGGCGCCAGTGAGTTGCCAGTCGGTACCGATGAGCAGCCGTTCTGGAAGGGCACCCCGGCAAAGCGCTGCTGGAGGAACGAGATGGCGGCCGGTTCGAAATGGAGGGCGGCCTGGGTGTGATCGGAGCCCTGGTAGACCGACAGCTGCAGTGGTACCCCCTGCTGGCAGTACTGGTGGGCGAGTCCTGCGACGTCGGCAGTGACCATGATGCCGTCGCCGGTTCCGTCGGAGTCACCGATCCCCATGAACAGCGGTCCGGTGGGATGGCCGGGGACGCTGCCCATGATCAGGTCATCGACGATCTTGGCGAAGACGGGGACGGCCAGGAAGTCCTGGTACTGAGGTTTGAGCAGCTTCTGGACGGTCAGGCCGGGCACCCCGCTCAGCGAGCCGATGCAGGCATGGGCGTCCTGGGTCGTGAGCTGCACCCCGTACGGTGAGAGATAGGGGGTGAGGTCGACGCCATACGCCAGCGACAGCGCCACCAGCACCGCCGGGATGATGCTCGACCAGCTGCTGGTGGTCCCGTTGATGTAGGCGAGGTTGTGGGCATAGTCGACGGGGATGCCACCTTCGGCCACCCCGACGATGTCGAGCTGAGGGGCGTAGCGGGGGGCGACCTCGCTGGCCCACTCCGCCGCGATCGACCCACCCGAGTAGCCGGTGAGCCCCGCCTTGGTGGAGGTCGGAAGCTTGAGGTAGGACTCGGTGGCCCGGATGGCGTCGAGAGAGGCGTAACCGGCCAGGTATCCGGCGGTCCACTCGAGGTCGGGTCCTTCGAAGTCCGGGACCGTGACGATGAAGTTGTTGGCGAGGTAGCCGCCGATGATCGCCTCCTCCGCCTGGGCCTGCTGCTCATTGGCGGCGCCGGGGTTGCCGCCCTGCAGCGTGTAGCTGGGGTCGCACTGGGCGCCGAGAGCGTCATAGAAGCTGAGGTAGTCGACCAGGTCGGGGACCGTGGTGCCCGTGGCGTTCATCAAGACGGTGGTGACCGTGGCGATGGGCTGGCCGAGCTCACCGGTGGTGCGGTACAGCAGCTGCTCGGCGGTGACGGGGGTGGCGGTGGTGCCCAGAGCCACCTGCACCGACCGTTGCTTGAGCACCGTGCCGGGGGTGAGGTTCGCCAGCGGGGTCGACCCGGAGTAGCTGTAGAAGGGATCCTGATTGGGAGGCAGCGGCGTGGAGATGGCGGACGCCTGGGTGCTGCCGGACGCGGAGGCGACCCCCACCGATCCGGTCAGTACGAGCACCATGGCGACAGCGAGCTGGATCGCCTTGCGTGGAGCGGTTGCCTTCCGCGGTGGCCACAGTGTCATGACACTCCTTCGCCAGGTTCCGCCGGTTCGGACCAGCCTCCCCAGGCCCCGGTGCGAGCCGTGGGCGGCTGGGTTCCTGGGGAGGCTACCGGGGCTTGGCCCGAAGGTCTCAGGGCCACTCAGTTCGGCACCGCGGCACGGTCCTGGATGTCGATTCCAAAGTCGAGGAGGACTGTGAAGAAGTCACGGCTGCAGGTGGTGACGTAGGTGCACTGGGGCACGGCGTTAGCGCCGGTGGGGCTCTGACCCGGGCCCGGTTGGGTCTGGCCGGCAACGAGTGGCAGGACCCCGTCGTCGAAAGACCCGGTGGTGTCGATGGTGACTCGCCCGGGGTACAGGAAACCGCGTACCAGCGGAGCGTTTATGTCCAGTTCGAGGGCTCGCTGCACCCCGTGAGCGAGCAGGGCGTCGGCCAGAGCTGAGACGGTTACATCAGTCCCGGCCGCCCAGACCAGGGCCCCCGAAGCCGTGATGCCCAGGGCGCTGCGTGATATCAGCGGGGCGGCGTCGTAGGCGACCCCCCACCACCTCTCGAGCTGGGCTTCGTTGAGCGGATCGGTGTACTGGGCGACCCCGCGGTCGATCAGCAGCTGGGGCAGGTTCTGGCGCACCGAGACCACCCGGCGGCGGGCGGCGGGGAGCTCGATGCCCCAGGTCCCGATGTCGGTGCTTCCGTCGGCGTAGATCACCACGCTGGCCGCGCCGTGAACGAGCGGGACAACGGTCCGTCCCTCCGAGAGCCAGCCGCCCCGGGAGTCGGCCATCTTGAAGCCTCCGTTGAAGGCCGCCAGTAGAGCCCGGCGTTCCTGCGGGCCGACCTCGGGCCCGTAGCCCCAGGTCCCCCCGGGGACCGGTTCGAGGCTTCCGGCATGTAGGACGAGCAGGGTCCGTCGAGCGTTGAAGACGGCAACGGAAATAGCGCCCTGGCCCGGGCCCGCCGGCGCCACCCGGCTCACGGTGGCCACGGCCGCCGACCCAACGGCGGCCAGTGCGAAGTCTCCCGGGGCCAGGGTCGGCAGCACCGTGTCCGGCACCGGGTGGGACAGCCCCGCCCGAAGGTCCCTATGCCCGGGTCTGGCGCGACCCGGGGCCGTTGCCGAATGGTGCGAGCTAGCAGTGGCTCCCCGGGCGGTGCAGCCGGACGTGATCCCCAGGAGTGCCACCGAGGCCCCGACGCTCAGGATGAGCCTGGCCCGCCGCTGGCCCATGCGGTTTTGGGCCCGGCGGCGGACGAATATGCGGAACACCTTCGCACGATGACATACCTGCCGAACCGGCCCGCGTCGGGGCTGATCAGCCCGCCCCCACGGAGCCGGTCGAAGTCACCTAACTGCTGATGCCAGCGGCGATGGCGTCAGCCATGACGCTCTGGTCGAGCGTGCTAGCGGCTATGGACGCCTCGAACGGATCGCTCAGGAACAACGGCTCGATCACCGCGCCGGGCATGGTGCTCGGGTTATCCAGGTACCCGGCAGACCGGGGCCCGATGACTATCGGGTGCCCATACCGGGTGTCGGTCACCGATGGTGACGAACCGCGGCCTCACCGTTCCGACCCGGCGGAGGCTTTAACCTCCGCCTGAGGGGGATCTCCGACAGAACGGACGGGAGTCATGCTTCAGAAGAGTCAACCCGATAAGGCTGGAATGGTTAGCGTCGTCTTCTCGTTGCCCCCCGAGGTCGGCGGCAGTCAGGCCGCGGTGGCCGGGGAGTTCAACAACTGGTCCCGTCTCGAGCACCCGATGATCCGAGGGTCGAGGGGCTTCACTGTCACCATCTCCCTACCGGCCGGTGCCACCTACCGGTTCCGCTACCTGATCGACGCCACCCGCTGGGAGAACGACTGGGACGCTGACGCCTACCTGCCCAATGCCCACGGGCAGGACGACTCGGTGGTGGACCTCACCTCTCCGGTGGTGGGGGCACCGGCCGCCCCGCCAGCGCCCGCCATCGCTACCAAGAAGGCGGCCAAGACCACCGGTGCGACGAAGAAGGCGGCCCAGGCCACCGCCAGGCCCAAAGAGGCGGCGCCGGCCACCGCCGCCGCCAAGGTGTCGGCGGCCAAGAAGGCCAAGACTCCGGCGAAGAAGGCCTCCCCGGCCGGGCCCGACGCACCCCCGTCCTAGTCGTTTTGCCAGCCGACGCCCTCAGCGGCGACGCCGGCGGCTCAGCTTGACGGCGCCGATGATGGGGCGCTGGTAGGCGGCGGCGGGGAGGCGGGAGATCAGATCGATGACCTTGGCGTCCGGGCCGACCAGGACCCGCCGTCGGTCCCGCTCCACGGCGGACAGAATCTGACGGGCCGCCTTTTCGGGGGTGGTCATCGCCATCTTGTCGAACTCGGAGCCGAGGTCGGCTTCATCGGTGGTCGATTCGCCGGTTAGGACGGCCATGCTGTCGTTGGCTCGGGCGCCGCGGGCAATGTTGGTCTTGATACCGCCGGGATGGATGGTGGTGGCCGAGACGTTGGCGCCCTCGATCTCCAACTCGATGCGCAGGGAGTCGGTGAAGCCCCGCACGGCGAACTTGGCGGCGTTGTAGGCCGACTGGCCCGGGATGCCCATGAGGCCGAAGACGCTGGAGACGTTGACGACGTGGCCGTCACCCGAGGCCTTCAGATGAGGGAGGAAGGCCTTGGTCCCGTGGACGACGCCCCAGAAGTTGATGCCCATCAGCCACTCGAAGTCCTCGTAGGAGACGGCTTCGACGGTCGAGACCACGGCCACGCCGGCGTTGTTGAAGATCAGGTTGACCCGGCCGTGATCGGCAACCACTTCAGCGGCCCAGGCGAAGACGGCCTGGCGGTCGGCCACGTCCACCCGCTGAGAGGTCACCTTGACCCCGCGGCCCTCGCAGAGGGAGACCGTCTCGGCCAGGCCTTCGGTGTTGATGTCGGACAGAGCCAGGTGCGAACCCCGCCCGGCCAGGTCGATGGCCAGGGCCCGGCCGATGCCCGAGCCGGCGCCGGTGATGGCGCTGACTTTTCCGTTGAAGCTCTTCACCTGGACCTCCGATCCATCTGGCTGGGGCCCGGCCTCAAGCGGCGCCGACCAACTTGTCGTTGAGGGTGCCCTCGGGGCCGAACAACTCGGTGCGCCACTGTTCGACCAGGGCGGTGGTATCTCTGTCCTCGGGGTGGAAGCTGGGCCGGTCGTAGTCCTTGAGGCGGCGGTACAGGTCCCGGCTGACCAGAGGGGACCTGGCCATGCGCCTCAGGCTGGGCAGTAGGCGACCCGGCCGGTAAATGGCGGGGTCGGTCAGCACCGACACGCTGACCCAGGCGAAGAGGCCGGCTATGAATCCGAAGCGGAGGAACTTCATGGTGACGACGCGGGTGCGCTCGCTGCCCCCGACCGCCTTGTAGACGTCGAATGCGACGGCCTTGTGCTCGGACTCCTCCAGGGCGTGCCAGACAAACAGGTCCCGCACGGCCGGATCGCCGATGTGGACGCGGACGCTCTCATTAGTGAGGAGCACCTCGGCCAGGGTAGCGGTGAAATGCTCCAGGGCGGCGGTGGCGGCCAGGTTGGACTTGTCAGAAAGGAGCCGCTCCCGGATCTCCAGGCCCTTCTTGGTGGCCTTCTCGACCAGCCGGGTGGGATATCCCAGTTCAGCCAGACGGTCGTTGAGGGCCCGGTGCTCCCGGCCGTGCATGGCCTCCTGCCCGATGAACCCATTGACCTGCCTTTTCAGGACCGGATCGGTCACCTGATCCCGGAAGCGGCGGACGGAGCGGACGAAGAAGTCCTCCCCGTCAGGGAAGAGACCGGAGAGGGCGGCCAGCAGATGACTGCCGACCAGATCCCCACCGTCGGCGTAGTGCCTGGGTAGGCCGGCCAGGGATTCCTCGAAGGAGATCCGCCGGGTGGGCACCTGCCGTTCACTCCTGGCCTGGCTCATGGGGACAGAATAAACGAACTGAGGAAATCTTTCAATTAGTCAGATCGCGCCCCTGAGCAAGGTCGTCCAGTCCGGGGCCGGCCAACGCCCCCACGGGTACATGGCGGCGCCCCCAAGGCACGCCGAGCTTGTTCCTGTTCGGTAGCCGTTCCATACTTTCCATTCGGCGGTTAGAAACCTGAAATCTAGACGCCTGGCCTCAACGGGCCTCCCTCGGAGCCGATGGAGAACGACGATGATCGGTCACCGGAAGATGATGGCGGCGGCGGGGGCGTTCCTGAGCGGGCTGATGCTCGCCACCGCAGCGGTCGCGGCCCCCTCGAGCAGCGACACGAACGGAACGGGGCCCGGCTACAACCCACCGCTACCTCCCGAAGCGCCGGCCTGCGGTGTGCCGGCCAAGGGATACGCCATGTGTCACGCCGTCCAGCTCGAGTACGCCTCGCAGTACTGGCGCCCCGGCCCCGCCGGCCACAGCACCGGCGGCACCGGCGCAGCCACCAGCCTCCCCAACTCGGGCTACTACCCCGGGGACCTGTTGAACGCCTACGGGCTGGCCGCCGCCGCCAACGCCGTCCCGGTCGGCTCCGGCCCGACGGTGGCGGTGGTCGACGCCTATGACGACTCTCACGCCGCCTCCGACCTGGCGACCTACCGGTCGATCCTTAGCGGCGCGACCGACACCCACACCGGCCTCTCTGATCCGGTCATCCCGCCGCTGTGCAGCTCGACCTCAAAGAGCGGGTGCGTGACCTTCACCAAGGTCAACCAGATCGGCGGGACGAGCTTCCCCCAGAACGACACCGGCTGGGCCCAGGAGGTCTCCCTGGACCTGGACATGATCTCGGCGATATGTCCCAACTGCAACATCACCCTGGTGGAGGCGTCGAGCGCCTCCTTTTCCGACCTGGAGACGGCGGTCAACTACGCCAAGAGCCTGAAGCCTGCGGCGATCACCAACAGTTACGGCGGCAGCGAGTTCAGCTCCGAGTCCCAGGCCAACTCCTACTACTCGGCCTCCGGCTCCACTGCTACGGCCATGACCGCCGCCACCGGGGACAGCGGCTACGGCGTCGAGTACCCGGCGGCCTCACCCGGCCTCACCGCGGTGGGCGGCACCTCGCTGACCTACTACGGCTCCGGCTCCACCCTGGTCTGGAACCGCCAAACGGTGTGGTCGAACTCCACCAACCAAGGGGCGGGCAGCGGCTGCTCGGCCTATGAGGCCATGCCGGCCTGGCAGGACCTGCAGGGTGTCTACGACCTCTCCACCGACTGTGCCGCCACCAAGTCCTCCGGTCGTGAGGTCGGCGACGTGTCTGCGGTGGCGGATCCCTATACGGGCGTAGCCGTCTACGACACCGACAGCGAGCCGGGCTGGATGGTTTTCGGCGGCACGAGCGCCTCGACCCAGATAATCGGCGCCGTCTACGCCCTGGCCGCCGGTACCGGTGGCGCGGCCGTCCTCCCGAGCGCGCTGTACACCGACACCACCTCCGGTGGCGGAGCGACGGCGGGGCTCGTGCCGGTTCTCTCGGGCTCCAACACGAGTTGCGGTGACTACCTCTGCGCCGCCGGCACGGGTGAGCTGTCCAGCGGGTACAACGGGCCCACCGGCCTGGGAACGCCGTTCGATATCAGCGCCTTCAGGGGTGGCTCGACCACGTCCAGCCCCGACTTCAGCCTGTCGGTGTCACCGGGCAGCCAGAGCGTGGCCCCGGGCGGCTCCACCACCTACTCGGTGACCATGAGCCCGAGCGGGGCCTACAGCGGGTCCGTGACCCTGAGCGTGAGCGGCCTTCCCACCGGAGCCACCGCCTCCTTCTCCCCGAACCCGGTCTCCTCCTCGTCCACCTCGTCCAACCTGACGGTGACGGCAGCCTCCAACACTCCAAGCGGAACGGTAACCCTCAAGATCACCGGAACCGGTACCGGGGGATCTCCCCTTCACACCACCACAGTCAACCTGACGGTCAGCAGCACGCAGACGTCGGGCACCATGACCGTCAGTGTCACGGCCGGTAACGCCTCCAAGAAGGGCCCGAAATATCAGGTTCCGATCACGGTGGCGGCCAAAGCCTCGGGTATGGCTGTCAGCGGAGCCAGGGTGGCCATGTCCGTGTACAAGGGAAACTCCTGCACGGGCACAGTGGCCGGCTCGGGTAGCGGCACCACTGGTTCCAACGGCCAGGTCACCTTCAACTTCAGCTCCGGGACCGTGACCACCTGGTGTGTACTGGCCCACGTGACGGACTCCGGCTACAGCCCCGCCAGCGGTTCCACCATCTTCGCCACGTAGGCCGCCGGCGCTCATCGTCGCCGGGTCCGTCGACTCCACGTGGACCGAACCACTCTGCTACGGGATGCCGTTGCTGCGTACCTAGCCCGGCTCGCCGGGGAGCACGACGCAGCGGCGTGCCAGCGCCAACCGCTTACCGACCAGGAACTGGCGTTGGCCGGCGCCGAAGACTGGGGTCCCGCCGAAGACTGGTTGGACCTGCTGCGTGGCCTCAGCGTGCCGAAAGCTGCTTAGGCGTATTTTGGCGGACCCTCCGAACAGAAAGTCCTGGTCAAGTGGGGTGCGCGCCCTCCGGTGAACCTACCCGGATTCAGGCGGATGCGCGATGAATGTGCGATGACACTCGACCGGGGAGAGTGCTACTTGGCGTCGTTGTCTCTGCACTCGCAGGGTGGTCAGCGACGACGGTGGTGCCGAAGCGATTTACGGCTCGGGAGCGTTGTGAAGCCCCTTTGCCTCTGGATGCTCCTCATCGAGGCGTGAGGCGGCCGAGAGCAACCCGGCGTCCAGGCCGGTGGCGGCGGTGGCGGCCCGTCGGGCGATGAGGCGGACCGTGGGCTCGCCCAAGTAGGACACCACGTAACGGCGGGTGACCCCGTGTAGCGCCGCCATCGCCTCGAGCTCGGCGTCCAGGGCGGCCCGCTCATCACAGACCACGCCCAGGGCCGTCATCTCCTCGGCGAAGACCTGGCGGGCCCAGGTGATCGTTCCGGGTGAGGCGCTTCGTGCCCCTGCGCTGCACGCACAGGGGACCCGGCCGACGAGCCCAGGCTCGGCCTCGGCTTATGGAGTTGTCGATAGGGGTGTTTCCCTACGCCAGTCCGGCCAGCCGGTACAGAACGAGGCTCCCGGCCACCGCCACGTTGAGACTCGCCCCCACTCCGGTCATGGGGATCGTGACCCGCTGATCCGCCTTGGCTACCCAAGCGTCGGGCACGCCCTCATGTTCGTGTCCCAGGAGGACGACCGTCGGCTGCCGAGTCGGGAGGACCCGCGGCAAGGGAACGGCGTCCTCGGACACCTCGACGGCGACGATGGTCCACCCGTATGCAGCCATGCCCTCGACCCAGCGATCTCGGTTCGGAGTAGCCCAGTGGATGTGGGGACGGTGCCGATGGCCAAGGGTGTCGCCCTGTTGGAGCGCCCGGCGGTAGTGGGGACTGGACGGGACTGCCATGCAGGCGCCCACAGCGTCACAAGTCCGCAACAGCGTGCCCAGGTTGGCCGTGTAGGAGACCCACAGCGGCGCCACGATCAGATGCCCCCAGCAACCATGCTGGCTGGGCCGTCGGTCGGTCTCGGCTCGGCGGTTGTACCTCACACCCGCAGGCCGACGGACTCCACTTGATGAGGGCGAGGCGGAACTCGGTCAGGCATCCTCTCTGAGAAGGATCAGCCCATCCTGGGCGAAGTCGACGAAGTCCTTCTGATTGAGGGTGACCAGGCCTACCCCGTGGCGCGCGTAGCACGCCGCCACCCAGGTGTCGTTCTGGGGCCTGGGCCGGCCACGACGCTGGGCGGCGGCCGAGAGCCGGGCCCAGGTCCGCGCCACCTCCTGGTCGTAGGGGATGATCGTCCGGCGCCTGATCCAGGAGTCCGCACGCCTCTAACCGAGCGAGGCGCTCCTGGAAGCCCTCAGGTCAGCCAGGAAGGCCCCGAGCTCCTCGTCGGAATCCCAGACGGCGGCGCTCAGCTCGGCGGGGTCTTGCACGGCCCTAGCGTTCTGCCTGAGGGCCAGGGCGGCCAAACCCAGGCTCCCCCCGGGAGCCGGCAACCCGTCGGACACGGCATAGACGAAACCCACGACACGATCATCGTCCAGCGCCAGCACCCGGTACGGACTGTCCCGCAGAACGCGAAGCAGGTCAGCCGAGGAGGGAGCCGTTGGCCAACCCTCGAAGAAGCCCTCGAGCTCCGACGCGTCGAGCCCGTGGACATCGACTCTGTAAACGGTCACGTCACCATTGTTACCCCTGTGAGATCGTTTGGTGCTCTCACGCGGAGCCCAGGCGCCGCCCGGCTGAGCCGACCACTCAGTGGCTACCAGGAGGCAGCGGACCTGCCGGAAAGGTTCCGGGACCCCGGCCGCGAATTCGGCGCAGCCGCGCGGACCTCTTCCTGGCTCGGTACCTGGCACCCCAGGTTGCCCGCGCTGGCTTACAAACCCCTGCGGCCACGCCCTAATCGACATCGGACAGGCGCACTCTGGTGCCGACCCAACAGCACCTCGGTTCACACAGGATTAACAGGACAACACCGTGTCATAGTCGCGAGAAAGGAGGGGTCGAATGAAGCGATCGGAATGTACCGAAGCCGTGCTAGAGGCCAAGCAGGAACGGGGGCTCACACTTCAAGAGCTGGCCGACGGTATCGGCTGTCACGTCGTATGGACGACGGCGGCCCTTATGGGCCAGGCGACCATGGACCGGAGCGAGGCCGAGACGGTGACGGCCATGCTCGGGTTGGGCCCTGAAGTGGCGCAGGCGCTCCAGCAGATCCCGACCAAGGGCTCACTACCGTCGGCGGTGCCCGTCGACCCTCTCATCTACCGATTCCACGAGATCACCCAGGTCTATGGCGCTGCCATCAAGGCTGTGGTCCACGAGATGTTTGGGGACGGGATCATGAGCGCGATCGACTTCGAGATCGACATCCAACGGGTAGTCGACCCAAAGGGGGACCGGGTGCAAGTGACCTACAGCGGCAAGTTCCTGCCCTACCGGAAGTGGTGACCAGCGGACGATGTGGGTTCGGAGGCCCTCAGTAGTCGGGTCAGGGCCGCCGCGTGGCTTCTTCCGCGTCGGTTGGGTCCGGAGATCCGCCAACCTGAACGAGTTCTTCGTGCATCACGAGGATGTGAGGCGGGCGAACAGCCGGGGGCCCGGGCCTCTGGCTCGGCGGCTACGGGGCGTCGGACTTGAGCTTGAGTAGGTCGGTACAACCGCTCGGCTGCACTCAGCGATAGGTGACGTGCGTCCGGCTAATTCGAGGCCGCCCACTACGCTTGTCTGACTACCGCCGGCACCGCCGGATGACCCATAACCGAGTCTCCAAGAGACCCGAGGCGGTTCAGTCCTGCGACGGTTCTGAGCAGTTGTTCTTGCCATATGCGATAGTTGCCATATGCAGGAAGGGTTCCCCGAGGATTTATCCGCGGCTGACCCGGTGATCGACGCTGTCCTTCGGGCCAGCCGGGCGCTGGTGGCCGTGGCCGCCAGGTCCCTCGCCCAATCGGCCGTGGAGGTGACCTTGCCCCAGTATCGGGCTCTGGTGCTCCTGGCCGCCCGGGGATCGCAGAGCTTGGCCGATCTGGCCAACGCCCTCGGCGTCAACCCGTCCACGGCCACCCGGATGTGCGACCGGCTGGTGAGCAAACGCCTGGTGCGGCGCCGGACAGTGCCCGGGGACCGCCGTCAAGTCAGCCTGAACCTGACCGAGGCCGGCCGGGAGCTGGTGAACGAGGTCAGCGAAGCCCGACGGACGGAGATCGCTGCCATTGTCGGGGCCATCCCCGCTGCGCGGCGAGGCCAGGTGATAGCCGCACTCGACGCCTTCTCGGCCGCCGCCGGGGAGTTGGCCGAGGAGGACTGGGCCGCCGGGTGGTCGCTCTGAGCCATCGGCGACGGGGACCCTCTGGGTATGCAGCGGGAATAGCGCGGTTCGGTCCGAGCCGGGCTGTTCCGCTACGGACTCGGCTGCGCGGCGTCGGAACGGCCGGATCCCGCCGGTTGCGCTCTACCACCTACCTGCGCAAGTGGCTGGTCCTCGGCGTCCTCGTGGGCGTCATCGCCGGGATGGGGGCCCTGGTCTTCTACAACGCCCTGGATCTGGCGACTCACCTTTTCCTGCGTGACCTGGCCGGCTACCAGCCCCCGACGCCGGCCGGAGAAGGGGGTCTGGCCGGCGCCTCGCATTTCACCCGGCCCTGGGCCATTCCCCTAGTCGTCGGACTCGGCGGGCTGTTGTCCGGTCTGATTGTGTTCAACTTCGCCCCCGAGGCGGAGGGACATGGCACCGACGCCGCCATTGCCGCCGTCCACGACAATCCCCGGGGCGTCCGGGCCCGGGCCGTCGTGGTCAAGATCGTGGCCTCGGCCATCACCATCGGCGCTGGCGGGTCCGGGGGCCGGGAAGGCCCGACCGCCCAGATCTCGGCGGGGTTCGGCTCCTTTCTGGCCCGGGTTCTCAACCTGGGGCCCGCCGACGGTCGGATCCTGGTCTCGATCGGGATCGGTTCCGGCATCGGGTCGATATTCGGCGCCCCCCTGGGCGGGGCCCTCCTATCGGCTGAGATTCTGTACCGGGACGACATCGAGGTCGAGGCCATCGTTCCCGGCATCATCGCCGCCGTGGTCGGATACACGGTCTTCTCCGCCGTTCAGGGCTTCGAGCCACTATTCGGCTTTGCCACCGGCTCCTATCAGTTCCTGCAGCCCTTGGCCTTGGTTTGGTTCGGCCTCATCGGCATACTCGGAGGCCTGGTCGGTCTCGCCTACGCCAAGGTCTTCTACGCCACCGCCGGGGCCTTCTCCGGTCTGCGTATCGCCCGTGCCGTCAAACCCGCCATCGGAGGCGTCCTGGTCGGCCTGATCGCCCTGGCTCTGCCCGGAGTCCTGGGGACCGGCTACGGATGGATCCAGAAGTCCCTCGGACACCAGCTGCTCGGTCTGCCTCTGTGGGTGGTGCTGGCTCTTCCGGCGGCCAAGATCCTCACCACGTCGCTTTCGATCGGCTCGGGTGGCTCGGGTGGCATCTTCGGTCCCGGCATGGTGATCGGAGCCTTCACCGGGGCCTCGGTATGGCGCCTCCTGGAGCCGATCGCTCCGGACATTCCCCATAGCCCGGCACCGTTCGTGATCGTGGGCATGATGGCCTGCTTCGGAGGGATCTCAAGGGCTCCCTTGGCCGTGATGCTCATGGCCGCGGAGATGACCGGGAGCCTGGCCGTGCTGGCTCCGGCCATGGTGGCGGTGGGGCTGTCGACCCTCATCGTCCGACGCGCCGATGACACCATCTACCGCAGTCAACTGGCCAGCCGGGCCGATTCCCCGGCCCACCGCCTCCAGGCCGGCATGCCCCTGCTCGGATCCATCGCTGTCGCACAGGTCATGGGCACGCCCCGGGTGATCTTCGATGCCCGCAACAGCGCGACCGAGGCGGTCGCCAAGCTTGAGCGCGAAGGACTTCCAGGGGCTCCGGTCGTCGATGAGAACGGCGTCTTCATTGGCACGGTGA
>Ga0307372_10005152_pt1 | contig 19769 bp, 17 predicted proteins | sample OX1MG_FD_202533 | JGI IMG/M metagenome (GOLD analysis project Ga0307372, IMG submission 202533) | Soil microbial communities from Risofladan, Vaasa, Finland - OX-1 | ecosystem: Environmental > Terrestrial > Soil > Coastal area > Acid sulfate soil | place: Finland: Risofladan, Vaasa | collected...
ATCGTCGAGCAGCACGAGATCGACAGCGGTCTCCAGCGCGGCAGTGGCGAGATTGTCTTCCGCGTTAAGAAATTTCGTGTTGGTGAGCGTGACGTGGCCGACCTTGCCTTTGCGCTCGGCCTTGGCGCCGCCGAGGTCGACCGAGCCACTGCGCTTGAATTCGGCGAGGCGATCAAGCGCCTCGCGCTTGGGCCGCAGCATGGCGTGAATGAGATGCATACCGCGCTGCTTGTCGGCGAGGGTCTGCCCAAGGAACAGCCCTTGGTCGAGCTCGCGGCCTTCCTTGGCGCTCTGCTGCTTCAGCGCGCGCTCAGCTTCAAGCTGCGCACGGCTCGGCAGCAGCGCGGGATAGCGCGCGGCGGCCGCCTCGACGACCTCGGATACGCGCAGAAAGCGCGCACCACCGTTGGTCACCTCGTCGTAGATTGCGGCGGCGTGCAGCCGGAAAAAATGCTCCTTCACCTTCCGGGCGCGCCGCTTGAGCGCCGCCCGCCCCGCCGTCGCATCACCGCCGGTCCCCGCCGCCTGCAAAGCCGCATCGACTTCGCCGATATACTTACTCGCGGCTTCCGCGTTGTAGGCGAGCGACGCGCCGAAAGCCGGTTCGACTGGGCCTGGAACGTCCGGACGGACAGCACGTATTTGCACGAGAACCTCCCTCATGGTTCGGCACGTTTTGGCCGTTTCGCCGATCAGCGCGAGATCATCGGTCCCCGATCAGCCGATCGATGGGCAAACGCCCATGACCGGCGAAAGGTTAAGATCAAGAACCTTGCGCTGCAATGCAAAAAGCGCCCTCGGGTTCTCAGGGACAGGCTTCTGGAATTGCTATAAAAATGTATATTAACTCGGCGTGGTAGGCGGTCGGCCGCTTATCGCGAAAAACAACAATCGACCTTCGTGAAAAACAAGAATTCCGATGTCAACAAAACACCAAGACACGCGCCGCGCCGCCCGGGCCCCCTGGGATAAAGAGGTTGCGCAATCGTGCATCCGCGACCACCTCAACCGCGAAGGTCCGCTGCTGCCGATCCTGCACGCGCTGCAAGCGGAGTTCGGCTACATCGACGAGGCTGCCGAAGTGCTGATTGCCGGAGCCCTGAACATCACCCGGGCCGAAGTGCACGGCGTGGTGACATTTTATCATGATTTTCGCCGCGAGCCGGCCGGTCGGCACGTGCTCAAACTGTGCCGGGCCGAGGCTTGCCAGGCGGCCGGCGGCGATCCGTTGGCCGCCCGTGCCGAGGCTCGCCTGGGCGTGGCGTTGGGGACGACGACCGCCGACGGCAGCGTCACCCTTGAGCCGGTTTACTGCCTTGGCCTCTGCGCCACCGCGCCGTCGGCGATGTTCGACGGGCGCGTCGTCGGCAGGCTCGATCCAGCCCGGCTCGATGCGTTGCTGGCTGAGGCGCAGAAATGACGGCGCTGCGACTTTATGTACCGATCGATGCCGCGGCGCTGGCGGTCGGCGCCGAAGAAGTCACCGGCGCGATCCAGAGCGCAGCCGCGCGGCACAAGGTCGCGGTTGAGATCGTGCGCAACGGCTCCCGCGGTCTCTATTGGCTCGAGCCCATGGTTGAGGTCGACACGCCGGCGGGCCGCGTTGCCTACGGCCCCGTCGCCCCGGGTGACGCGGATGGCTTGCTCACCGCCCTCCTCGGTAATGGCGCCCACGCGCTGCGGCTCGGCCCAACGGAAGAGATTCCGTGGCTGAAGCGGCAGACGCGACTCACCTTCGCGCGCTGCGGCATCGTCGATCCGCGCTCGCTCGACGATTATCGCGCCCATGGCGGCTACCAGGGTCTTGCGCGCGCGATCTCAGCCGGCGCGGCGAAGATCGTTGAGGACGTCATCCAATCGGGATTGCGCGGCCGCGGCGGCGCCGGATTTCCAACCGGCATCAAATGGCGCACCGTGGCGGAAACCGACGCACCGCAAAAGTATATCGTGTGCAACGCCGATGAAGGCGATAGCGGCACGTTTGCCGACCGCATGATCATGGAAGGCGACCCCTTTGTTCTGATCGAGGGGATGACGATTGCCGGCATCGCGGTCGGCGCGACCAAAGGCTACGTTTATATCCGTTCGGAATATCCACATGCGATCGTGGCCATGGAGGCGGCGATCGCGGCGGCGCGGCGGGGCGGCTTCCTCGGCAATCGGATTGCAAAGTCGTCGTTTACGTTCGACATGGAAGTGCGCAGCGGCGCCGGCGCGTATGTCTGCGGCGAAGAGACGTCGCTGCTTGACAGCCTCGAAGGCAAGCGTGGGGTGGTTCGCGCCAAGCCGCCGCTGCCGGCTCACAAAGGCCTGTTCGGCCGGCCGACAGTCATCAACAATGTGCTCTCATTCGCTTCAGTGCCGATCATCATGGACAAGGGCGGCGCCTTCTACCGCGACTTCGGCATGGGAAAATCGCGCGGCACCATGCCGATCCAGCTCGCCGGCAACGTCAAATACGCCGGGCTGTTTGAAACGGCGTTCGGCATCACGCTCGGTGAACTGGTCGATGACATCGGCGGCGGCACGCGCAGCGGCCGGCCGGTGCGCGCGGTTCAAGTCGGCGGCCCGCTTGGCGCCTACTTTCCGCGGGCGTTGTTCGATACACCGTTCGACTACGAGGCTTTCACCGCGCGCGAGGGCCTGATCGGCCATGGCGGCATCGTCGTGTTCGACGATACCGTCGACATGGCCAAGCAAGCGCGCTTCGCCATGGAATTCTGCGCCATCGAATCGTGCGGCAAATGCACGCCTTGCCGGGTCGGCTCGATCCGCGGCGTCGAGGTCATCGACCGCATCATTCGCAATGACAACCGCGCCGCCAATTCCGCGCTGCTGGAAGACTTGTGCAATACGCTCAAGTTTGGATCGCTCTGCGCGCTCGGCGGATTTACGCCATATCCGGTGATGAGCGCGCTCACTCACTTCCCCGAAGACTTTGGCGCGCCACCGCGCCTGCAAGCTGCTGAATAGGAAAGCGCCATGTCGCTCATGGAACACTCGCTCATCAAAGAGATCGATTATGGAACGCCGCGTTCCAAGGCGGAGAAATCGGTAACTTTATCGGTCGACGGCAAGCGGCTGTCGGTGCCGGAAGGCACCTCGATCATGCGCGCGGCGATGGAGGCCGGGGTGGAAATCCCGAAGCTCTGCGCCACCGACATGCTGGATGCGTTCGGCTCCTGCCGGCTCTGTCTGGTCGAGATCGACGGCCGCGCCGGCACGCCTGCCTCCTGCACCACGCCGGTAGCCGAGGGCATGGTCGTACACACCCAGACCGAGCGGTTGAGCCGCCTGCGCAGGGGCGTGATGGAGCTTTACGTTTCCGACCATTCGGTCGATTCGCTCGACCGCAACAAACATCCCGACGTCGATTTGTTGAACACCGCCGCGGAAGTCGGCTTGCAGGACGTGCGTTACGGCTTCGACGGCGCACGTCACCGCAATCCCGGTATCGACGATTCGAATCCGTATTTCGCCTTCGACCCGGCCAAATGCATCGTCTGTTCGCGCTGCGTCCGCGCCTGCGAGGAAGTGCAAGGCACGTTCGCGCTGACCGTCTCCGGCCGCGGCTTCGATTCCATCATTGCCGCCGGGATGGACGAGAAGTTCATCGAATCCGAATGCGTATCGTGCGGCGCCTGCGTGCAGGCCTGCCCGACCGGCTCACTGATCGAGAAGAAGGTGATCGAGGCGGGCAAGCCGGAATGGTCGGAGATTACGACCTGCGCCTATTGCGGCGTCGGCTGCTCTTTCAAAGCGGAAATGCGCGGCGACGAAGTGATCCGCATGGTGCCGTATAAAGACGGCAAGGCCAACCGCGGCCATTCCTGCGTCAAAGGCCGCTTCGCCTGGGGCTATGCCAACCATAAGGAACGCATCCTCAAGCCGATGCTGCGCGACAAGATCGACGAGCCGTGGCGCGAAGTATCGTGGGACGAAGCGATCGCTCGCGTCGCATCCGACTTCAAGCGCATTCAGGCGAAACACGGGACCGGCTCGATCGGCGGCATCACCTCCTCGCGATGCACCGACGAAGAAACCTTCCTGGTGCAGAAGCTGGTGCGCGCGACCTTCGGCAACAATAACGTCGATACCTGCGCCCGCGTTTGCCATTCGCCGACCGGCTATGGGTTGAGCACGACCTTCGGCACGTCGGCCGGCACCCAGGATTTCGACTCGGTCGAACAAATGGACGTCGCCATCCTGATCGGCGCCAATCCGACCGACGCCCACCCGGTGTTCGCATCGCGGCTCAAGAAGCGGCTGCGGCAAGGCGCCAAGCTGATCGTTATCGATCCGCGCCGCATCGATCTCGTGCGTATGCCGCACGTGGAGGCCGCCTACCATCTGCCGATCCTGCCGGGCACCAATGTCGCGATACTCTCGGCGCTGGCGCATGTGATTGTGACCGAAGGGCTGGTCAACGAAAAATTCGTCCGCGAACGCTGCGACTGGGACGAGTTCAGCGACTGGGCGGAGTTCGTTTCCCAGCCGCGCAACAGCCCCGAAGAAGTGGCCAAGATTTGTGCCGTGCCGGCAGAGACTATTCGCGCGGCGGCACGGCTTTACGCCACCGGCGGGAACGGCGCGATCTTTTATGGCCTCGGCATCACCGAGCATAGCCAAGGCTCGACCGCGGTCATGGCGCTTGCGAATCTTGCCATGGCGACCGGGAATATCGGCCGCGAGGGCGTCGGCGTTAATCCGCTGCGCGGGCAGAACAATGTGCAAGGCTCGTGCGACATGGGCTCCTTCCCGCACGAGTTCTCCGGCTATCGCCACATTGCCAGAGACGACGTCCGCTCCGCATTCGAAATAGCATGGAAGAAGACGCTGGACCCGGAGCCGGGCCTGCGCATCCCAAACATGCTCGACGCCGCGGTCGACGGCAGCTTCAAGGGCATCTACATCCAGGGCGAGGATATCCTCCAGTCCGACCCGGATACGCACCACGTCGCGGCCGGACTTGCCGCCATGGAATGCGTCGTCGTGCAGGATCTGTTCCTGAACGAGACGGCCAATTATGCGCACGTCTTCCTGCCCGGCTCGACCTTCCTCGAGAAGAACGGCACCTTCATCAACGCCGAGCGCCGCATTCAGCTTGTGCGCAAGGTGATGGAGCCGAGGAACGGCTATGAGGATTGGGAAATTACCTGCCTGATCAGCGAGGCGATGGGATATCCCATGCACTACGACCATCCGTCCGAGATCATGGACGAAATCGCGCTGCTCACCCCGACGTTTTCCGGCGTTTCATTCAAGCGGCTGGAGGAGCTTGGCTCGATCCAGTGGCCGTGCAACGAAAAAGCGCCCGAAGGCACGCCGGTCATGCACGTGAACGGCTTCGTTCGCGGCAAGGGCAAGTTCGTCGTCACTGAATATATCGCGACCGACGAAAGAACCGGTCCGCGCTATCCCCTGCTGCTCACGACCGGCCGCATCCTCAGCCAATACAATGTCGGCGCCCAAACAAGACGCACCGACAATGTGATCTGGCATGAGGAGGACCGTCTGGAAATCCATCCGCACGACGCCGAGCAGCGCGGGGTCAACGACGGCGATTGGGTGAAACTGGCGAGCCGCTCCGGCGAAACGACTTTGCGCGCCTTGATCACCGAGCGCGTGGCGCCGGGCGTCATTTACACCACGTTCCACCACCCCGACACCCAAGCCAACGTCGTCACCACCGAATATTCCGACTGGGCCACCAACTGTCCGGAATACAAGGTGACGGCGACGCAGGTGTCGCCGTCGAATGGGCCGACGCAATGGCAGCAAGAGTATAATGAGCTTGCCCGCAAAAGCCGCCGCATCGCCACCACCATCGAGGCCGCGGAATAGTGGGGATGCGCGAGCCGACGACCAGCGTCGCCTGCTCGATCTGGCGACATCAAAGCGTCACTGACGGCAAGCGCGCCGTCCCGGTAGAAACCGCCATCTCGTTCACCTACGACGGCGGTTCCTACGCGGTGATGATGGCGACCCCGCAGAACCTCGAGGATTTTGCGCTCGGATTTTCGTTCACCGAAGGACTGGTGTCGTCGCCTGCGGATATCCGTCAGCTCGACGTCGTCGAGCACGATGACGGGATCGAATTGCGGATGTGGCTGGTCGAGCCGCGTGCCGCGGTCTTGAACGCGCGGCGGCGTTATCTCGCCGGCCCGACCGGCTGCGGATTGTGCGGAATGGACAGCTTGCACGAAGCGGTTCGCCAGCCGGCACGCGTGGGCAGTGGGCAGTGCTTTACGCAGGCCGAGATCGTGCGGGCGCTCGAAATGCTGCCGCCGCGCCAGGAACTCAATCGCCAAACCCGGGCCGTGCATGCTGCGGCATTTTGGCGCCCGGACAACGGCCTCATCGCAGTGCGAGAAGACGTCGGCCGGCACAATGCGCTCGACAAACTCGCCGGCGCATTGTTGCGCGATACCATGCCGGCAAGTACCGGCATGGTCCTGCTGACCAGCCGGGTCTCGGTTGAAATGGTTCAGAAAAGCGCCGCTGTCGGAGCTCCAGTGATCGTCGCGGTATCGGCGCCGACTGCACTTGCGGTGCGCACAGCCGAGGCCGCGGGAATAACCCTCGTTGCAGTCGCTCGCGACGATGGTTTCGAGGTTTTTACCCACGCACAACGCATCAAACACGCTACGGAAGCCGTGACCCATGTCGCTTGACAAGTATGTCTACATGGCCAATCAGATTGCCAAGTTCTTCGTGACTCAGGGGCGGGAGACAGCCGCCGCCGGTACGGCGGATCACATAAAAAAATTCTGGGATCCACGGATGCGCGCGGCGATCATCGCGCATCTCAAAGCGGGCGGTGCCGGACTCGATCCAGTCGCCCGTTCGGCGATCCAAAGTCTTCCGGAAATAAAGTTGGAAGCAGGGGAAGCAACGCAGACGCGATAAAGCGGGCGCATCAAAAAAATAAAGCGCCACAGGAGGGATCGATGAGCTTTTTTGATCGTAGCCGCACCGTTGCGGGGCCGGGATTTAATCGCTGGATGGTGCCGCCAGCCGCGCTGTGCGTGCATCTTTGCATCGGCCAAGCGTACGCATTCAGCGTCTTCAACCTGCCGATGACCAAACTCATCGGCATCTCCCAGTCGGCGCCGGGCGATTGGAAGCTGACCGAACTCGGCTGGATTTTCTCGCTGGCGATCTTCTTCCTTGGCGTCTCGTCGGCGGTATTCGGTCGCTGGGTGGAAGAAGGCGGCCCGCGCCGCGCAATGTTTACCGCAGCCTTGTGCTGGGCCGGCGGCTTCTTCATATCCGCGATCGGTGTCTATCTCCACACCTTGTGGCTGATCTATCTCGGCTACGGCGTGCTTGGCGGCATCGCGCTCGGCATCGGCTACATCTCGCCGGTCTCGACGCTGATCAAATGGTTCCCCGATCGCCCCGGCATGGCGACCGGCATGGCCATCATGGGCTTCGGCGGCGGCGCGTTCATTGCCTCGCCGCTTTCCGTCTGGCTGATGCGAAAATTCACAACCGCGACCCACGTCGGCGTCGCCGAGACCTTCATCGTTCTTGGCATCGTGTATTTCGTCTGGATGATCGTTGGCTCGATCATCGTGCGTGTGCCGGCGCCGGGCTGGAAACCGGAAGGCTATACCCCGCCGGTGCAAGCGACCAAGCTGATCACCACCAGCGATGTGTATGTCTACGACTCATTCAAGACGCCGCAATTCTGGCTGATCTGGTGGATCCTTTGCCTCAACGTGACCGCCGGCATCGGCGTGCTCGGACAAGCTTCCGCGATGAGCCAGGAAATGTTCCCGGGTCGCATCACCCCGATCGCGGCGGCCGGCTTCGTCGGACTGATGAGTCTCTTCAACATGGGCGGCCGCTTCGTCTGGGCGTCCGTCTCGGACTACATCGGGCGCAAGAACACCTACTTCGTGTTCATGGTGCTCGGTTTCGTTCTCTACTGCATCGTGCCGCACACCGGCAGCATCGGCAGCGTCGAAGGCTTCGTGCTGTGCTTCCTGATCATCATCAGCATGTATGGTGGCGGCTTCGCCACGGTGCCGGCATATCTCAAGGACATGTTCGGCACCCGCTACGTCGGCGCCATCCATGGCCTGTTGCTGACCGCCTGGTCGGCGGCCGGCATCTTCGGACCGGTGCTGGTCAACTACATCCGCGAGTACAACATCACCCACGGCGTGCCGAAGGCGCAGGCCTATAATGTCACCATGTACATTATGGCCGGGCTTTTGGTCATCGGCTTCATCTGCAATCTGCTGGTGAAGGCGGTGAACTCGCGCTTCCATATGGAGGCGGAGGGAGGCGCGCTCGCCACCGCGGCGGAAGCCGGTGCAGCCATGGCTGCGCGGCTTACCGGCAAACCGGCCGGCGCTTAAAGGAGAACCCGATCATGGCCACGCAAAATCAAGACGGCTCCAACGCGATGCACCTTTTGCTCGCCTGGGCTTTCGTCGGAATTCCGCTCATTTTGGGGGTGGTGCAAACAGCGATAAACGCAGCGAAGCTGTTTCAGTAACACGTGCCGAAATATATCGACGGTTACAGCGCCGCTTGTTTGTTCGTCAAAGAAGCGGCGCTGGCATTTGTGCAAACCCCTTGACGTGAGGCCGGGTATCGGGACCACTGTCCGGCAGGTCGCTCGGAATTAAAGTGTCACGTCCGGTTGAAGTTCATGTCCGGCACGCATCTTTCCATTCGTATCGACTTGGCATCGGGCGGCCGCATCGGGCCGGGCAAAATCGCACTTTTGGAGGCGATCCGCACGACCGGATCGATTTCAGCGGCAGCGCGCGCGATCGGAATGTCATATCGGCGCGCCTGGCTGTTGGTTGACGAAATCAACCAGACGTTGGGGGAGCCCGCGGTTAAGGCCGAAACCGGCGGCGTGCGCGGCGGCGGCGCTGCGGTCACCCCTACCGGCGAGCAGATGGTCGATCTCTACCGGGCCATCGAAACACGGGCGCGGACGGCCGCCGACGGAGAGTTTCGCGCCATCGGCAAGCTTATTCGCCACGATAAACGCTGAACGGGCCATTGCCGGATACGGTTCGGCTGGCGCAGCCGCGTACAATCAATAGAATCGGGCGGAGCTTGGGGGAGATGCCATGACCGGCCACATAGCCGTAACGGACGACGGCGGCGTTCGCACCATCCGAATCAACCGGCCGGAAAAGAAAAACGCCCTGACGCTGGCGATGTATCTCGCCATGACCGAAGCGCTGCGCGAAGCCGATCAAAACGGCGCGGTTCGCTGCGTCCTGTTGGCCGGGGGCCCCGACGTTTTCACCGCCGGCAACGACCTCGCCGATTTCATGAAGGCCGCCGATGGCGGGCTCGATCCGCGAGCGCACGAATTCATCACCTCGCTGGCGCGCATGCAAAAGCCCATGGTGGCCGCGGTCAACGGGGTCGCGGTCGGCCTCGGCACCACCATGCTGCTGCATTGCGACTACGTGGTCGCCGGTACCGGCGCCAAGCTGATGACGCCGTTCCTCAAGCTCGGACTCATTCCCGAGGCGGCATCGACCCTGCTGGCGCCGATGCGCATGGGGCATGTGCGCGCCTTCGCGCTGTTGGCAATGGGACGGCCGCTCGCCGCCGACGAGGCGAAACAGGCCGGACTGGTGAATATTGTCGTCAGTCCGGCCGAGGTCGACGGTGTCGCGTTAGCGGCGGCAAAGGAAATCGCGGCATTACCGGCACGCGCAATCGCCCTGACGCGCGGCTTGATGCGCGCGCAGCAGGAAACGATCCTCAACCGCATGGAAGAGGAATCCAGGCACTACAAGGATCTTTTGCAATCCGACGAAGCGCGCGCGGCATTCCAGGCGTTCTTCGCCCGCAACAAGTGAGGCCACGCATGTCACTCTCCGGAAAGACGCTGTTCATCACCGGCGCTTCGCGCGGCATCGGGCTTGCGATCGGGGTGCGCGCCGCCCGCGACGGCGCCAACGTCGCGATTGCCGCGAAGACCACCAAACCGCACCCAAAGCTTGCCGGCACCATCTACACCGCAGCCGATGAAATCGTGCGCGCCGGCGGCAAGGCGCTGCCTTTGATCGTCGATGTCCGTGACGAACTGACGGTCAAAGAGGCGCTCGACAAGACCGCGGCAACCTTCGGCGGCATCGATATCGTGGTCAACAACGCCAGTGCGATCTCGCTCACTTCGGTGGCTGCAACCGACATGAAGCGGTTCGACCTGATGCATCAGATCAATGCGCGCGGCACCTTCGTCGTCTCGAAATGGGCAATCCCGCATCTGGAGAAGGCCAAGAACCCGCACATTTTGATGATTTCCCCGCCGCTCGACATGAAGGAGAAGTGGTTTGCCGCGCACACCGGTTACACCATGGCAAAATTCGGCATGAGTCTCGTGGTGCTGGGGCTGGCCGGCGAGTTGCGCGCGAAAGGCATCGCGGTCAACGCGCTGTGGCCGCGCACCGTCATCGCCACCGCCGCCGTGCAAAATCTGCTCGGCGGCGACGCGATGATGCGCGCGTCGCGCAAGCCGGACATCATGGCGGAAGCGGCCTACGCCGTATTCTCGCGCCCCTCGCGCGAGCTCACCGGGCAGTTCCTGATCGACGACAATTTTCTTGCCGAGAACGGCGTCACCGACTTCGACCGCTTCCGCGTCGATCCGACGCGAAGCCTGGCGCAGGACTTCTTTGTGCCGGCGGAGATTGCGCCGCCGAAGGGCGTCGATCTGGGACCGCTGGCCGGCTGAGCGTCGATCGCTTAAGCCAGCCACCGCTTGCGGCGCTTATAGTGCTTGCCGTCACGGAACGACTTGCGCTTGCCTTCGGTCACGCCGAGGTAGAATTCCTTGACGTCCTCGTTCTCGGAGAGAGCGGTGGCCGTGCCATCCAGCACGATGCGTCCGTTCTCGAGCACGTAGCCGTAGCCGGAATACTTCAGCGCCAAATTGGCGTTTTGTTCCGCCAGCAGGAAGGAAACGCCTTCGCTTTCATTCAATGATTTCATGATCGTGAAAATTTCCTCCACGATCTGCGGCGCCAGACCCATCGACGGTTCGTCAAGCAGGATCAATTTCGGATTTGACATCAATGCGCGCCCGATCGCGCACATCTGCTGCTCGCCGCCCGAGGTGTATCCGGCCATGGCTTGGCGCTTCTCGACCAGCCGTGGAAAAAAGCTGTAGACCTTGTCGAGACTGGCGCGGATGGCGGCGGCGCCATCGCGGCGGGTAAACGCGCCGGTCATCAGATTTTCTTCGATGGTCAGATGTCCGAAACAGTAGCGGCCCTGCATCACCTGGATGCAGCCGCGCCGGACCACCTCGTTGGGCGAAAGCGCCTGCACTTCGTTGCCGCTGAAGACGATCGAGCCCTTGGTCACCTCACCACGCTCGGAGTGAAGTAGATTGGAGATCGCCTTGAGCGTGGTGGTTTTGCCAGCGCCATTGGCGCCGAGCAGCGCAACAATGCCGCCGTCCGGCACGGTCAGCGACACGCCCTTAAGCACGAGAATGACGCGGTCGTAGACCACCTCGATATTGTTGAGCGACAGGATAGCCTGGGTTGCGGGCGCACTTTCAGGCGCGGATTGCATCGGCGCGGCGACGGTCATGGCGGCGATCCTCTGGTCCCGAAAATTAGAAGGTTCTGCGGGCGCAGGCGAGCAAAAACAATGAGGGGCCTCGCCCAGGCAAGGCCCCTCATCCGATGGTGCGTGGCCGGCGGACGCTTCCCGCCGGCCGTATAAGTCAGGTTACGACGACTTGTCGCAGGCTTCGGTCCGCTTCGGCCAGCCGGTATTGGCTTTGGCGTAGCCGTCGGCCGCGCTCTGGATCAACGGCAGCACTTTATCCTTGATCGGCTCGAGCGTGCCGGGTTGCTTTACCCACTTGGTGCCGTCCCACTGAACGAGCGAAATGGCGTTGTGCCCGCCGTGGTCCGCGCAGGTCAGCTTGACCGGGGTGGCAAAGCCTTCCAGCCCCATTTCTTTCCAGCGCGCCGCGGTGATGTCGAGGTTTTCGAGACCGCGCCGCACGTCTTCGCCGGTGACTTCTTTCTTGCCGGTCAGCTTTTGCGCCGTGCGAATCGCTTCGGCAATAAGCACCGAATTGAGAATGCCACGGTCGTAGAAGTTCTCGCCGACTTTATCCTTCGAGGTGACTTGGCTTTTGCCCTTGTCGACCACGTATTTCATGATGTCCTGGATCGCCGGGAAGTTGGTGCCGACGGCATTGATGTCGAGTGACGAATAGCCTTTCGCCTCGGCACCGGCCGGACGCGCATCGTCATCGTTGCCAGACCACCACACGCCGACCAGCCGGTTCATCGGGAAACTGATCTTGGCGGCTTCCTTGATGGCGGTCGGATTCATGGCGCCCCAGCCCTGCAGATAAATCCAGTCGGGCCGATCGCGCCGGATGTCGAGCCAGAGCGAGCTCTGGTTCTGCATCTGCGCACCCGGAACCGGATAGAGCTTCAGCGTGAAGCCGTAGTCCTTGGCGAGGGCTTCGAGGAGCGGAATCGGCTCCTTGCCATAGGGCGCGTCGAGATGGACGAGGCCGATGGTCTTGCCTTTGAGCTTGTCGAAACCGCCTTCGACATTGGCGGCGTGACGGATGAACGCCGACGCGCCGTCCCAGTACGTATCGGGCGGGTTGAACACCCACGGGAATTGGTCGCCGTCGGCCGCAGCCGAGAGACCATAAGCCATGGACAGGACTGGAATCTTGTCGACCGCCGCTTTGGGGATCAGTTGCAGCGTGATGCCGGTCGAGAACGGCGTGGTGATGACCGGGTGTTTGCCCTTCACCGAGTCATAACATTCGACGCCCTTCTTGGTGTCGTAGCCGGTCTCGCACTCCTCGGCGTTGATACGCACGCCGCCGATACCGCCGTCACGCTCGTTGAGCATGGTGAAGTAATCGCTCATGCCGTTTGAGAAGGGTATTCCGGACCCGGCATACGGGCCGGTCCGATAGGTGAACAGCGGAACGTATAATTCCGCCGCCTGCGCACTCGCGGCCGCGAGCGGTGCCGCGGTCACGACTGCCAGGCCAAGAACAAAATAACTGAGACGCATAGCCAATCTCTCCCTTGTTTTGCGTCGGCTCACGGCCGCCGCATCGATAGTGCCCTCGATCTTCCTGTGGGAGGGGGACAGAGGGAACCCGCGCCGGCCGGTTCGGGTCGGCGCGGGAATTAGGTCGCAGTCTGCAACATAATGCGACGGTTCACCTCATGACGACTTGTCGCAAGCCTCACTGCGCTTGGGCCAGCCGCCATTGGCGGAAACGTAGCTATTGGCTGCGCTGTCGATCAAAGGCATCACCTTATCCTTGATCGGCTCGATCCAACCCGATGCCTTGATCCATTTGGTCCCATCCCATCGGGACAGATAGATGCCGTTATGACCGTTGTGGTCGGCGCAGCTCAGATGGATCGGAGCGGCAAACGCGGGGAGGCCCAGTTCCTTCCAGCGCGCTTCGGTGATGGTGAGTGTCTCCAGGCCCCGGCGCACGTCATCGCCGGTGACCTGCTTCTTGCCGGTCAGCTTTTGCGCGCCGCGGATCGCCTCGGCGATCAGGACGGCATTCATGACACCGCGGTTATAGAGAGCCTCGCCGATCTTTTCTTTCGAGGTCTGGGTTTTGCCGGTATCGATGACGTATTTGATGATGTCCTGGATGGCCGGATAGTCCCGACCGACCCCATTGAGGGCGAGGGCTGAATAGCCTTTCGCCTCCGGGCCCGCCGGGCGCACATCATCCTCGCCGCCGGCCCACCAATTCCCAATAAAGTGGTCCATCGGGAAGCTGACCTTGATCGCCTCCTTGAGCGCGGTGGGGTTCATGGCGCCCCAGCCTTGCATAAAGATCCAGTCGGGCCGGTCGCGGCGCACGTCGAGCCAGATCGAGCTCTGGTTCTGCATCTGCGCGCCGGGGACCGGATAAAGCTTGAGCGTAAAGCCGTAATCCTTGGCGAGCGCTTCGAGGAGCGGGATTGGCTCTTTGCCATAAGGCGCATCGAGATGGACGAGGCCGATGGTCTTGCCCTTGAGCTTGGCAAAGCCGCCTTCGACGTCGGCGACGTGCCGAATGAAAGCGGACGCGCCGTCCCAATACGTCGCCGGCGGATTGAAGACCCACGGGAAATCGTTGCCGTCGGCGGAAGCCGAGAGGCCGTAGGCCATCGACAGAATTGGAATCTTGTCGACCGCCGCCTTGGGGATCAGTTGCAGCGTGATGCCGGTCGAGTAAGGCGTGCTGACGACCGGGTTCTTGCCTTTGGTCGCGTCATAGCACTCGACGCCCTTTTTGGTGTCGTAACCGGTTTCGCACTCTTCGACGATCAGACGAGCGCCGCCGATACCGCCGTCGCGCGCATTAAGCATGTTCAGATAATCGGACATGCCGTTGAAGATCGCTATGCCCGCACCCGAATAGGGGCCGGTGCGGTAGCTCATCAACGGAATGTAGATGCCGTTCTCCGCCTGCGCCGCCGTGATCGCGGCCGGAGCCGCGGTGACGAGCGCCAGGCCGAACGCAAGAAACTTCCAACGCATGGCTTTCCTCCCTGGTTGGCGTCGGTTCGACCGGCGCTTTGTTTTTGTCCTCATTCTCATCGGGGAGAACGAGGCGCCCCAACCTAGCCGTTTCGGCTGGAGGGGATTGGGGGTCGAGTGTGCCCTATCAATAGGGAAAGGGCCACACCCTCAACTTCTGTTTGCCGATCTGCCAAAGCCGTGCGAGCCCGTTGGGTTCGACCACCAAAAACACGATGATCAGCGCGCCGACGATGACAAAGGTCAATTGCTCGGCTGCGGCCGGACGGATTGGAATGCCAAAATTACCGGGGATGAGCCGCAACCCGATCGGCAAAATGTAAATCAGCGCCGAGCCGAAAAACGATCCCATCAGGGTGCCAAGGCCGCCGATAATCACCATGAAAAGGATGAGGAAGCTTTGGTCGATGGCAAACACTTCGGCTTCGGCGCCGCCATACCACAGGAACACCATCATCGCGCCGGCCACGCCGCAATAGAATGACGACACGGCGAACGCCAGCAGCTTGGCGCGGAACAGCCTGATACCAATCAGTTCAGCGGCGAGGTCCATGTCGCGAACCGACATCCACATCCGGCCGATGCGGCCGTGCACGATGTTCGAGGCAACCCACGTCAGCACAACGACAATGGTCAGCACCGCCAGATAGCGGGTCAGTGACGTGGCGGTCGGCCCGGTCATCGGAACGCCCATGACTGTGCGCAGCGGCACCTCAATCGCGCCCGACACACTGTAGTTATAGAGCCACGGAATGCGGATGAAGCACCATTCAAGGAAAAACTGCGCCGCTAACGTCGCTACCGCGAGATAGAAACCTTTGATCCGCAGCGAGGGCAATCCAAACAACACACCGATAGCGGACGAGAAAAACCCCGACACCAAGACCCAGATCAGGATATTCACGTGCGGGAAAATGGTGGCCAGCTTCAGGCAGGCATAAGCGCCGACGCCCATGAACGCGCCGGTGCCAAGCGACAGCAGTCCGGTATATCCGGTCAGCAGATTGAGTCCGATCGCGGCCAGGGAAAATATCAGAAACGGAATCAGGATCGTGTTGAGCAGAAAGTTATTGCCGATCAGCGGGAACACCACGTAGGCGATCACAAGGATGACGATAATCCCGATCCGATCCTGCAAGATCGGGAATACCGCCATATCGGCGGCATAGTTTGACTTGTACTGACCGGCTTCGCGGTAAAACATCTCAGATACGCTCGATGATTTTTTCGCCGAACAGGCCTTGCGGCCGGAAAACGAGGAAGCCAAGCGCGATGACGTAGGCGAGCCAGTTTTCAATGCCGCCGCCAAGCAGGGGTCCCCAATAGAACTCGCCGAGCTTCTCGCCGATGCCGATGATCAATCCGCCGACGATAGCGCCGGGAATGGAGGTGAAGCCGCCGAGGATCAATACCGGCAACGCCTTAAGGGCGATGATCTGCAACGAAAATGAAACCTCCGAGCGCGCGCCCCACATGATGCCGGTGGTCAGCGCGACGACGCCGGCGGCAAACCAGACGATCACCCAGATTTGCTCCAGCGAAATGCCGACCGACAATGCCGCCTGATGGCTGTCGGCGACGGCGCGCAACGCGCGGCCGATGCGGGTGCGCTGAAAAAACACCGCCAGCACCGCGACCATGATGGACGCAATGATAACGGCCGCAATATCGATCTTTTGAAACGACACGAAGCCGAAGTTCCCCTTCCACTCGAGCGCTCCGCTCGGCAAGTAGAGGTCCTGCGTAATCATGACCTTCGGACTGCCGCCGAATACCAACTGGCCAAAGCCGACAAGAAAATAAGTCAGGCCGAAAGTGGCCATGAACAGGATGATTTCCGATTGGTTCACCAGCGGCCGCAGCATCAGGCGCTCGACGGCGAACGCCAGCACCAGCATGACCAGGACGGTGAGGCCGAGCGCGACAAAGGCAGGCACGCCATGTTCATGCAGACCGACGAGGGTGAGCGCGGCGAACACGACCATGATGCCTTGCGCGAAATTGAACACGCCAGACGCTTTAAAAATCAGCACGAAGCCGAGCGCGATCAGCGCATAGAGCACCCCGCCGACCAGACCGTCCCAAAGCGTCTGCATCAGCAGGTCGGGCGAATGGACCATCTGCATGAACGGATCGACAAAGATCAAATAAAGGATGTGCATGCGCGCCCTAGTGGTCCGATTTCAACATTCGCGTCCGGGTTCGGCTCGTTCTCATGCGAATGCGCGCCTTAATGCGTTTCGCCGAGATAGGCGCGGATCACGTCCTTGTCGCGCTTGACCTCGTCCGGGGTGCCGTCGGCAATCTTGCGTCCATAATCCAACACGACCACGCGATCTGAAAGGTCCATCACCACGCCCATGTCATGTTCGATCAAGGCGATGGTGGTGCCGTATTGCTGATTGACGTCGATGATGAAGCGCGACATGTCCTCCTTCTCTTCGAGGTTCATGCCGGCCATCGGTTCGTCAAGCAGCAGCAAATCGGGCTCCATCGCCAGCGCGCGGCCAAGCTCCACCCGTTTTTGCAAGCCATAGGGCAACCGGCCCACCTGGACCTTGCGGATCGCCGCAATCTCGAGGAAGTCGATGATTTCCTCGACCCGGCGGCGATGCTCCACCTCCTCCCGGAGGGCGGGGCCATAGCGCAACAATTGCCAGAAAAACCCGCGGTGCATTTTGAGCGTCCGGCCGGCCAGAATATTGTCGAGCGTCGTCATCCCACGAAACAACGCGAGATTTTGAAAGGTGCGGGCGATGCCGCCCTGCGCGGCGGCGTAAGGGCGCATACTTTTGCGGACCATGCCCTTGAAGGAGATACGGCCCGCCTGCGGCTGGTAGAAGCCGTTGACGACATTGAGCATCGAAGTCTTGCCGGCGCCGTTCGGTCCGATGATGGCGCGAATTTCGCCCTTGCGAATATCGAACGAAACACCGGTCAGGGCGCGCACGCCGCCAAACGAGAGCGATACGTCCTCGACCGCGAGCAGCGACTCGCCGAGGGCCGTCTCGTTGGCGGCCGGCGCCCTCATGCGGCGCGCTCCATCTTCGCCGACTTCGCCGCGGGCACCGGAGCGGGCTTGAGATCGCGGATGGTCACGCGCGCCGCGATTGCCCCCTTATGGCCGTCCTCGAAGGTGACCTGGGTGGTGATCTGCGCATCGGTCGAGCCGTTGTAAAACGCCTCGACCAGCGGGCTGTATCGATCGATGATGTGACCGCGGCGAAGCTTCTGCGTACGCGTCAGTTCGCCGTCGTCCGGGTCGAGTTCCTTGTGCAGGATAAGGAAGCGGCGGATTTGCGCACCCGCCATGACCGCTTCCTCCGCCAACGACCGATTGGTTTCGTCGATATGCTGCGCGATCATGTCGTAGACGCGCGGATTGGCGGCGAGCTCCTGATAGGACGCGTAGACGACGTTGTTGCGCTCCGCCCAGCTGCCGACCGCGGTGAGATCGATGTTGATCATGGCGCAGGCAAACTCGCGGCCGGCGCCGACCGCCACCGCCTCGCGGATGTTCGGAAAGAATTTGAGCTTGTTCTCGAGATATTTCGGCGCGAATACCGTACCGTCGGTGAGACGTCCGACGTCGTTGGCGCGATCGATGATTTTCAGTTGGCCGTTCTTGGGATCGAAGAAACCGGCATCGCCGGTGTGAACCCAGCCGTCCGCCGTCAGCACCTCGGCGGTCTTTTCCGGATCCTTGTAATAGCCGGCGAAGACGCCCGGCGAGCGATAGAGAACTTCGCCGGAGTCGGAAATTTTCAATTCGACTTCGGGCGACGCCGTACCGACGGTGTCGCAGTAAATTTGGCCGTCCGGCTGCGCGGTGACATAGACCGAAGCCTCGGTCTGGCCGTAGAGCTGTTTCAAGTTAAGACCGATGCCGCGGTAAAAACGAAACAGCTCCGGCCCGATGGCCTCACCGGCGGTGTAACCGATACGCACGCGCGAAAGCCCGAATTGGTTCTTGAGCGGTCCATAGACGAAGAAGTCGCCGAGCGCATAAAGCAGACGCGCGTGCAGCGGAACCCTTTCGCGGTCGAGGATTTTTTCGCCCCAGCGCCGCGCCACCCGGATAAAGAAATCGAATACCTTGCGCTTGAACGGTCCGGCATCCGCCATCCGCACCATGGTGATCGTCAGCAGATTTTCATAAACGCGCGGCGGCGCGAAAGCGTAGGTGGTGCCGATTTCACGCCGGTCCTGCACCACGGTGTCCTGCGCTTCCGGACAATTCACGCAGTAACCGGCGGTAAAGGCCTGGACGTAGGAGAAAACGTAGTCGCCGACCCAGGCGAGCGGCAAATAGGCGATCACCTCTTCCCGCTCATCGAGGCGATCGAACGCGTTCGCATTGCGAGCGGAGATGATCGTATTCTCATAAGTCAACATCACGCCTTTGGAACGGCCGGTGGTTCCTGAGGTGTAGAGAATGACGCTGAGGTCCTTGCCCTTACCTTCGCGCATACCGGCTTCCCAACGCTGCCGGCAGTCCGCGTCACTCGCCAGCTTCTTGCGGCCGATTGCCTGCACGTCCTCAAATGAAATCAACCGCGCGTGGTTATAGTTCTTCAAGCCGCGCGACTCGTCGTAGATGACCTGGCTGAGCTGGGGCAACTGCTCGGCGACGGCGATCAGCTTGTCGACTTGCTCCTGATCTTCGACGACGGCGAGCGTCACTTCTGCATGCGCCAGCACGAAGGCCATTTCTTCAGCCACGGCATCGGCATAAACCGGCACGGGAATGGCGCCGAGCGCCTGGCCGGCACACATCGCCCAATAAAGCCGCGGGCGGTTGCTGCCGATGATAGTGAACTTGTCGCCGCGCTTGAGACCGATCTCGGCGAGCCCAATCGAGAAGGCGCGAACTTCATCGAGCGCCTGAGCCCACGTCCAGGTTTGCCAGATCCCAAGGTCCTTATGGCGCATGGCCGGACGCGATCCGAAGGCGCTCGCGTTGTGACTCAAAAGCTTGGGAAGCGTGTCCAAAGAAGGATCGAGTGACGGCACGATTTCCTCCGCCCGCTAGTGCGGGATGTTCTTGCGCCGAAAGCGGCGTGCTCGCGCTGGGGCGGATCGAGCGCTCGGTCGGTCTAAATGAGCCGCCGATTTCCGGAAGCTTGCACGTAAACCGCGAACGAGCGCGGAAACCGCGAACGAGCGCGGAAACCGTAGATTCCCCAAAATCCTCGGTCACCGGCGTATGGTTAGGTGCTCTTTTTACGGGTGAA
>Ga0307372_10005153_pt1 | contig 19762 bp, 12 predicted proteins | sample OX1MG_FD_202533 | JGI IMG/M metagenome (GOLD analysis project Ga0307372, IMG submission 202533) | Soil microbial communities from Risofladan, Vaasa, Finland - OX-1 | ecosystem: Environmental > Terrestrial > Soil > Coastal area > Acid sulfate soil | place: Finland: Risofladan, Vaasa | collected...
CGAGATCCGGTCCGGCAGCCACCCGTCCGGAGAGAGCCCCTCAGAACCATCATGCGCCACAAAACCGTAACGATACCACGTCAGACCTTAACGCAAGGCCATTGCGCGGACGACCCGGCGGCTAGTTTTCTTTACTTCTATGGGCATGGCCAGCTTCTTACTCGCGAGGCTGAATGCCTGCTGGATCTGGGTGCAGTTCGTGAGTCGCGCAGCGTGGCTTGCGGAGCGCTGCGCGACTTGGATCAGGGGTTCACTCGGAATGTTGCTTTCTGCCGGATTGGCCTGGCTAGGGCGCTGGCGAGGGAGGGCGAGATGGGTGAGGCGGGCGAGCAGTTGCGGGGCGCTGCGGAGCTGGCGACATGCAACATGTCGCTGCGGCTGCGGGAGGCAGTTATCTCGGCGCGGGCGGAGATGGGCGATAGGAGCCGGGAGCTTAGCGACGTTGATCAGTTTCTGCGGGTGCATCGGTTTGATTCGATCGGGCCGGGTCGGTAAGCGTCAGCGCGTAGACGTCGAAGACGACTGGTCTGCCGCCAAGGTTGCCCTCCTTTTCTCCGACATTTTGCCAGCCCCAGTGCAAGTAGATCTGCTGGGTATCTGAGGCCTTGCGCTGGACGGTGAGGGTAGCGCGCTCTGCGTGGGTTTGCTTCAGGGTGGCTTGCTCGATGGCTCGTCCTATTCCTTTTCCCCGGTGCCCTGGGATGACGCCGAAGTCAATCAGGGCGAACGTGCGTTGTCCGGTCTCGTGGGTGAATTCTGCTGGCAGTTTCGCGGATAGGTTGCGCCACCAGGTGGTGTCTTGGGGCAGGAGGTAGCCGTACGAGAAGCCGATCGGCTGGTTTCCGTCTTGTGCTGTGGTGAGGAGGAAGCCTGGGCGCTGGAGCATGTCGTGGTAATAGGAGTGCTGGTTCTGAAATTCGTCCTCGTCGCCGAGGAATGGCGGCAGGGAGAACACGTCGCGGTAGAGCCGGCAGACGGTGGGAGCTAGGTCAAGGGCGGCGGCTGGGGTGTGTGTCTGGACAGTGGTTTGGGCGGGGGTCATGATCCAACAGTAGCCCGCCGTGTTGAGGGACGAAGGTCGTCAGTTTGGCAGGAATGGCGTCCGAGCGTTCCCGGCGGTCGGCGATGCTGGCGCGCTTGAGCGCGCCTGCATCTTTTGGCTAGTAGCGCCCGTAGGGCTGCCTATTGTCGTTGCGGTCCTCGGCGTGGGCCGTGAGGGCCGGGCGCGTGCGGGCCGGGGCGGCGCTGGCTTGGGGGCGGGTGGGTGGGCCACCTACAGGATGTGTGCAGCTTCCGTGTGTGCGGGTGCGGTGGGTCGATGCGTCTAGGGTTCCTCCTGGCAGTGGGCTGCACTAGGCTGCTGTGCAGCCCACTGCTGCTGGTTCTTGTCGTTACCGGGAGGTGGCTACGGTGCGGCGGGTGGCTTGCAGTTCGGTAGTCCACTCGATCACCAGGCGTGGGCTGTGGTGAGTCGGGGCTGAGTTTTCGTATTTGCTGCTACGCCCTATAGCACGGTCAACTCACCACGATCATGGGGAGCGGCAGGAGGTTGGGCTGCCCCGAGGGAGATCGAGTCAGGGTAGCGGTGTGACCCGGCTAGATTTGGGTTATGTGCCGAAGCATCAAGACGCTGCGTGAGCCCTTCACCGAACATGTCACAGCCGATGACGTGCGTGCCGCCGCGCTGCAGTACGTGCGCAAGATCAGCGGGTTTCGCGTTCCAGCGGCGCACAACGAGGCAGCATTCAACGCGGCGGTCGAGGCAGTCTCCCTGGCAACGGCGGACTTGCTCAGCCGTCTGGAGGTTCGGTCGGCTCCGAGCCGGGGTTAGCGCCCAGGCCCGGGGTTAGCCGGGCCAGGGGCTGGTCGGGCCAGGGGCTGGTCGGGCCAGGGGCTGGTCGGGCCGGGGCAGGCGTCGGGCTCAGCACCGAGGTAGCGCCGCCAGTGCCCTGAGGTCGGGCGCTCGTATCGAAGGTGCCAACCGGTGGCTGCGCGCCGTCAGCTACGGCTGGCCCATGGTCGGCGCGTTCTGCATCAGCAGCGAGTCGGCGGGGACCAGGTCCAAGCCATCCGGGTCGTTGAGGTATCCGGGCCTGGAACCAGCCACTCCGGTGTGCCCGTACTGCCAGACGATCTTGTCGGTGACCGGATCGATGACGATGACCCGGTCGTTGAAGTCGTCGTTGACGAGAATGTCCCCGTTGGGCATGCCGACGGCGAGCGACGGGGAGTTCAGGCCGCCGAACCGCCAGAGCAGCCGGCCGCGCGAGTTGAACTCGACAACCTGCCCTGGCGTGGAATAGTCGGCCACCAGGTACCGGCCGGGAGCGACCTCGTTGGCATCGGACGGGTAAAGTACTCCGGGCGGATGGACCGACCAGAAGACCTTCCCCGACAGGCTCAGCTCGTTGACCCACGAGCCGTTGATCTCGGTCACCAGGTAATGCCCGTTGGTCATCGGGAATGCGCCGTTCGGACTGCCGAAGTAGTACGGCGGATCATGCGTGCACGCGTTGGTCTGATGGCCGATGATCTTGAGCGGTCGGTGCGCGGGCGGCCGGATCATGATGATCGAGCAGTTCTTGATGTCGGCGGCGATGATGTCGCCGGCCGGAGTCAGCATGGCGTCGTCAGGATTGCTCAGCCGGTTGGTGCCCATGCCCGGGACGCCGGGCTTGCCGTACCGGTAGACGATCCTGTGCCGCGCCACGTCGATGATGCTGATGACCTGGTCGTCTTCCTGAGTCGCGATGATGTAGCGCCCGTCGGGCGAGAAGAAGGCATCGTCGGGAACCAGGAAAGTCTGGCCGCGCGCCAGGTCACCGGGCCGCGGGAACACCCAGCGGATCCGGCCGCGCGGGTCGATGACGACCAGCCGGTTGTTCTGGTGGTCGGCGACCAGCACGTCGGTCGGCAGCGCGGCGGGCTCCGAACCCGGGGTCAGGTACCCCTTGCCGCCGCTGCCGGTGAACCACGGGCTCGCGACCGCCTTCTCCGCGCGGACCTGGGTGAACCTGGTGACCGTCCCGACCGTCCGTGCGCCGTCCACCCCGCCGAGCAGGTACGCCGCCGTGCCGGTCACGGCGACAGCGGCGTGGGCGACCGGCACCGGCAGCGCGCCGACCGCGGTGAAGGACCGCCGGGTTTCGTCGAACCGAAGCACTGCGGGGGTGGTGACCTGCGACGACGCAGAACCGGCCCGGCTGGCCGGGCCGCTGGTGGTCAGGCCGCCCGCCACATAGACGGTGCCGTCCAGCACGAAGGCCGCTGCGGCCGTTAGCGGCCGTGGCAGCCGCGCGGCGACTCGTGCCGCTCCGCTGGCCAGGTCTACCCGCTGTACGTCACTGACCGGGCCGCTCGACGCCAGTCCGCCGAAGATCCACAGGATGCCGCCGGACGCGGCGACAGCCGGGTACCTGACCGGCACCGGCAACCTGGCGACCACGGTGAAGTGCCGGCCGTCTCTCGTGGCGAGCACAGTCCTGGCGTCACCGCTGTTGCCGTGTCCGCCCACGAGATACGCGGTCCGCCCGACCTGTACGGCCGCCAGGTCGGATCGGGGTGCCGGCAGCGAGCCGACGACCGAACCGCCGCGTCGTGACGGCTGCTGCACGGCCGCGTAGCTCGCGGCCACCCCGCCGCCGAAAACCAGGTACCGGCCCGCCAGCGTCGCCGATGCCGCGTCGTGCACGGGCATGGCGAGGTGTCCGGTGAAGATAGCCTGGCCGGTACGCGGGTCGACCCTGAACGCCAGGCGGCTGCTGGTCTGGTCGGCCAGCAGGCCGCCAGCGACCATCAGGCGACCGCCGACCGCGCTCGCCGCCTCGCCGGACAGGGCCACGGGCAGCTGATATGGCGCAGGCGTGACCCGCAGAATCTTTGCCGTCTGCGGGGCTGCCGCTGCCCTGGCACTGTTCTGGCCGGACTGGCCGGGGGCAGGATCGCCCACGCATCCGCTGACGGCGACGACGAGCGGAAGCGCGATGGCCGCGCGCACCGTCGTGAGCCTTGACCGGGCCGCGGAGCGCCGAGCCCGGATCACGACGCGCTGCCCAGTGCGGCGTCCTGACCGGCCTGCTTGCCTCGCCGCGTCATCAGCGCTCGCTCCCTCGGGATAGACCAGGTACATCCGTGATTACGAAACGTACTCAATCTGCCACACCCAGTGGTCACCGAAACCGTAAACGCGATAAGTCGCTGTTGCCGGGAGTCAGGCGATCGGCCGGGCAGCTTGCGGCCGGGCAGCTTGCGGCTGGTCAGGCGGTCCGCGTCTGGCCGGCCGCCTCCAGGTCAAGTTCGGCGATGGACGTCTCGCGCATCTTGAACTTCTGCACCTTGCCGGTGACGGTCATCGGGAAGTCTGCCGTGAACCTGATGTAACGGGGAATCTTGAAGTGCGCGATCTTGCCCTGGCAGTACTCCCTGACCTGCTCGGCGCTGAGCTCGGTGCCGGGCCGCAGCCGGATCCAGGCGCACAATTCTTCACCGTACTTCACGTCAGGAACGCCAATGACCTGGACGTCTTCGATGGCTGGATGCGCGTACAGAAATTCCTCGACCTCGCGCGGGTAGACGTTCTCCCCGCCGCGAATCACCATATCTTTGATACGGCCCACGATGTTCAGATATCCGGCATCGTCCATGACCGCCAGGTCACCGGTGTGCATCCAGCGGGCAGCGTCGATCGCCTCGGCGGTCTTCGCTGGCTCGTCCCAGTACCCGAGCATCACCGAGTAGCCGCGGGTGCACAGCTCGCCCCGGGTACCGCGGGGCAGCACGCGCCCGGTTTCCGGGTCGATGACCTTGACCTCGACGTGCGGGTGCACCCGGCCGACCGTGGACACCCGCAGTTCCATGTCGTCGTCGGCGGTGGTCTGCGTGGAGACCGGCGAGGTCTCGGTCATGCCGTAGCAGATGGTCACCTCGGTCATGTTCATCTCGCTGACGACGCGCTTCATCACCCCGACCGGGCAGGGCGAGCCCGCCATGATGCCGGTGCGGAGCGTGGCCAGGTCGTAGCTGGCGAAGTCCGGCAGCGCGAGCTCGGCGATGAACATCGTCGGCACGCCGTACAGGGACGTGCACCGCTCGGCCTGCACCGTCCGCAGCGTCTCCGCCGGGTCGAAGCCCGCTGCCGGGATCACGATGCAGGCACCGTGCGTCGTGCAGGCGAGATTGCCGAGCACCATGCCGAAGCAGTGATAGAAAGGCACCGGGATGCAGACCCGGTCCTGCGCGGTATACCGGCAGCCCTCCCCGATGAAGAAGCCGTTGTTCACGAGGTTGTGGTGCGACAGCGTCGCGCCCTTCGGGAAACCGGTCGTCCCGCTGGTGTACTGGATATTGATCGGATCGTCGAACGACAGGCTGGCCTCGCGTTCGGCCAGCGGGTCCGCGCCGTCCGCGCTGGCCACCGCGCCAGCCGCGGCGCGGCCCGATTCGAACAGCGCGTCCCAGGCGGCGGTGCCGAGGTAGACGATGTCGGTCAGGTCGGGTAGGTCGGAGCGGACTTCCTCGATCATGCCCCGGTAGTCGCTGGTCTTGAAGCGCTCGGCGCTCACCAGTGCCCGTACACCGGACTGCGCCAGGGCGTACCGCAGTTCGTGACTGCGATAGGCCGGGTTGATGTTGACCAGGATGACGCCAGCCTTGGCGGTGGCGTACTGCATCTGCACCCACTCCGGGCAGTTCGGCGCCCAGATCCCGACCCGGTCGCCCGCCTGCGATCCGGCCGCGATCAGCCCGCGGGCCAGGATGTCGGTCTCGGCGTCGAACTGGGCATAGGTCCAGCGGCGCCCGCTGGGGACGTCGACGAGAACCTCGGCATCCGGATGCTCGGCGGCGACGCGCCGCAGGTTAGCGCCGATCGTCTCGCCGAGCAGCGCGATGCTGGACGTTCCGTGGCTGTACGAGAGCGTTGCGTGCCAGGACATGACTCATCCCTTCGTGCGCCCGCACCAAGATCGCCGGGCTTGATCCAGTCCCATCCTGCCCGTTTTGCCGTCTGCTGTGAAGCTGGCAAGGTCACCGTCTGGCATCGAAGACTGTCATTGCTTGCAGACAGGCATATGGTGATGAGTGCGGGATTTATAGAACCTGGTGGAGCGGCTCGTGAGCCTGTGGGTGGTCTGGCTGATTGTGGCGACCGTCGCCGGGGTGGCCGAGCTGATGACGACGACACTGGCCTTCGGCCTAGTGGCCATGGGTGCCGCAGCCGCCGCGGTGACCAGCGCGCTCGGCGGCGATCCGGTCCTCCAGCTCATCGCGTTCGCCGTGGTCTCGGTGGCCGGGTTCGTTCTGGTCAGACCATGGGCGCTGCGCCGGCTCAGGCGTCGGCCGCACCTGCGCACCGGTATCGCCGCGCTGGTCGGCCAGACCGGTTACGTCCTTTCCGAGATCTCACCGCAGGCCGGCCGGATCAAGATCGGCGGCGAGGAGTGGTCGGCCAGGCCCTACGACGAGACATCCGTCATCCCGGCCGGCGCCACTGTCGATGTCTTGCAGATCAAGGGCGCGATCGCCCTGGTGCATCCGAGGGAGTAGAGATGTCGGAAGGCATTGCCGCCATCATCGTGGCAGCTGGGCTTGTCGTCGCGCTGTTCATCGTCTTGAGCCGGTCGATCTGGCTGGTACCGCCTGCCAGGGCGCGGAACGTGGAGCGGCTCGGCCAGTTCCACAAGACGATGGAGCCTGGCCTGAACCTCGTCATCCCAATGATTGACAAGGTCAAGGATCTCATCGACCTGCGCGAGCAGGTGGTCTCGTTCACCGGTCAGCGGGTGATCACCGAGGACAACGTGGTGATGTCCATCGACACCGTGCTGTTCTTCCAGGTGACCGACCCCCGCGCTGCCAACTACGAGATCGTGAACTACATCCAGGCGATCGAGCAGCTCGCCGCGACCATGCTCCGCAGCGTGATCGGCGAACTGGACCTGGAGCGGACGCTGACCTCCCGGGACAAGATCAACACGCTGCTGCGCGACCGGCTGGACGAGGCGTCCAGCAAGTGGGGCGTCCGGGTGAGCCGGGTCGAGATCCGGTCGATCGACCCGCCTCAGTCGATCAAGGAGTCGATGGAGAAGCAGCTCAAGGCGGAGCGGGAGAAGCGCGCGGCGATCCTGACCGCCGAAGGTGTGCAGCAGTCGCAGATCCTGACCGCGGAAGGCGACAAGCGGGGCGCGATCTTGCGTGCCGAAGGCGAGAAGCAGTCGGCGATCCTGCGCGCAGAGGGTCAGGCCAAGGCCATCGACAGGGTCTTCCAGGCCATTCACGACGGCGATCCGGACCCGAAGCTGCTCGCCTACCAGTACCTGCAGACGCTGCCGCAACTCGCCAAGGGCGAGGGCAACACCATCTGGATGATCCCGAGCGAACTGACCGGGGCACTGCGCATGCTCAGCTCCGCTTTCGGCCAGCCAGGCGGCGAAGGGGAGAACGAAGACGCGCTGAGGGCGGCCCGCCCGGCCCGCCCGGTCCGGCAGCTGGAAACGGAAGGCCGCGCGGTCCGGCCGCTAGAAACGGAAGGCCAGGCCGACAGTCAGCAGGAAGCCGAAGGCTAGCTGGAGCCGTCCCGTCTGGCCGAGGACCATGATCAGGCCCCGGCCGGTCACTTCCCCGAGAACCTGCCTGGCCGGTCGGATCGCCAGCGGGATGGCGGCGAGCGTGAGCAGGGTCAGCGGCGCGACCGGCGCCATCGCCGCGGCCACCGCGAACGGCGCGGACACGCATGCCGTGTACAGCACTCGGGTGTGCCGGTCGCCCAGCACGACCGCCAGCGTGCGCTTGCCCGCGACCTCGTCGGCCGGGATGTCGCGCAGGTTGTTGATCACCAGCAGCCCGCAGGCGAGCAGGCCGACCGGGACCGCCGCGGCGACGGCGAGCCAGGCAAGCCGGTCCATCTGCACGTAGGCGGTACCGGCGACCGCCCCGAGCCCGAAGAACACGAAGACCGAGACCTCGCCGAGCGCACGGTAGCCGTAGGGCCGGCTGCCCCCGGTGTAGAACCACGCCGCCGCGATAGCGGCCGCACCGAGCAGCAGCAGCCACCAGGAGACGGCCGCGGCGAGTACCAGGCCGGCGACCCCCGCTAGCGAGAAGCACCCGAGCGCGGCGGCGAGGACCTGTGCTGGCGGGGCTAGCCCGCCTCCCACCAGCCGGACCGGGCCGACCCGCTGTACGTCGTCCGTGCCGCGGATGCCGTCACTGTAGTCGTTGGCGTAGTTCACGCCGACCTGCAAAGCCAGCGCGACGGTCAGCGCGAGCAGCGCACGCCACCAGGAGAAGTCGCCGTAGCCGGCCGCGACACCTGAGCCGACGGCGACCGGGACGACGGCAGCAGGAAGTGTCCGTGGCCGTGCTCCAGCCATCCAGTCCCGTGCCGACGTCACGACCCGTCCTATCTGCCTATCTGCCGCATATGGAGGGTCACAGACTAGCGGCACGTGAACGGCGGGTCTGGCCAGGCTTACTTGATCGGTGGCAGCGCGTGCGCGGCGGCGGACAAGACGAGCGCGATCTGGCTCGGGTCCAGGTGATGACCGGCGGTGGCCTTGGACTGGCGCCGGAAGAAGGCGCCGACCCGCTGGCCGTTGAAGACGTCGACGCCTTTCAGCTTCATGATCATCCACGGTGCCTTAGGCCCGTAGAGAACTACGGCAGGACGGACTCTGATGCGCTGTCCAAGTTGGGCTCCGATCAGGGCAGCGGCCCGGCGCGCCTCGTCCTTGGCGTGGTCGATCCGGTTGAGCTGGCTGACTGGTCCGTGGTACAGCATGCCGCCGATGGCCAGGACGGGCAGTCTCTTGTCCAGTCGCACCGAATCGAGCGCGAACACGCCGGCCGGGCCGACGACGAGGTGGTCGATGACCCAGTCAGTGCCCGGGATCGAGCGTGCCTGCAGGGCCAGGTAGCCGGCTGGCTCAAGTACTTTCAGCCGCCGCCGGGTGCCTCGCTGTGCTGAGGTCACGCGCACGGAAGGCGGGACTATGCCGGTCGTCCTGGACCGGTAGATGATGTCCCCGCAGGCATAGAGCACGGCCGCGGACAAGCCGAACCGCCAGCCATGCCAGGCAGTAACAGCCAGGTAGGCGACGATCGTCCCGAGCACTCGGATGATCCAGGCGCGCAGCCGCGGGTCGCCCGCGAGCCGGCCGCTGATCAGCGGCCGGCTGGTCAGCGGTCGATGAGCCAGCGGCCGGTGAGCCAGCGGCCGGCTCGCCGTCTGCGCCCGGACAGCCTGACCGCGCACGGGGTGGCGGTCGTCGGGCTGGGGTCCGGCCGGTCGGCTGACCAGGTCATCGGTCTGCTGAGCCGGCTGGTCAGCTGGATCCGCGTCGGTCCCGCCGAACCATGACCACCAGCTCTTGGGGGTAGCTTCCCGCGCGGGCGGCTGGCCGTCCTGGTCCTGCACCTCCCAGTCCACGATCTGAGCGTAGCCGATTACCTGCTGCCCGAACATGCGGCAACTGCCGGTTAATTGAACTGGTCCGGTAGGCGTAGACGAGGTCGGCCATGGAGTCTACTGTTCGGTAACGTGACTGAAATCCATGACATGACCGCACTTGAGCAAGCTGCTGCCATCCGGGATGGCCAGCTTTCTCCGGTGCGGATTACTGATCACTACCTGGACCGGATCGGCCGGCTCAACGCCGAGACCGGCGCCTTCTACACGGTAACCGCCGAGCTGGCCAGGGAGCAGGCGGCCGCTGCGGAGAAGCTTGCCGCCGAAAGCCGCCGGGCTGGTGACCAGGCGGGCGCGCTGCCGCCGTTGACCGGCGTGCCGATCCCGATCAAGGACCTGAATATGGTCGCCGGGGTGCGGATGACCATGGGTTGCTCGCTGCTGGCCGAGAACGTGGCCACCGAGGACGACTACGTCGTCGCCGAGTTGCGCAAGGCCGGGATCGTGATCACCGGCAAGACGGCGACGCCTGAATTCGGCCTGCCCTGTTACACCGAGACCAAGATCGGACCGCCTGCCAGGACGCCATGGGACCTGTCCAGGTCGGCGGGCGGGTCAAGCGGCGGCGCGGCGGCGGCGGTGGCGGCCGGCCTGGCGCCAGCGGCGCAGGGCAGTGACGGCGGCGGCTCGATCCGTATCCCGTCCAGCGTGTGCGGCCTGTTCGGAATAAAGCCGAGCCGGGGCAGGATCTCCGGCGGTCCGCTGATGCCCGATCTGTCCGGCCTGTCAACCGACGGGCCGATCGCGCGGACTGTTGCCGACGCGGCGATGTTGCTCGACGTGATGACCTGTAGCTATCCGGGCGACATGTACGTGCTGCCTCCGCTGCCGGCTGGCGAGAGCTTCCTCGGTCATGCCAGGCGCGAGCCAGGCCAGCTGCGGATCGGGCGGTCCCTGACCCATGTCGTGCCAGGAGCCGAGGTCCACCAGGACTGCGTGGCCGCCTACGAGGATGCCAGCAATCTGCTTGCCCAACTGGGGCATGTGGTCGAAGACGTCGAGCTGCCGTTCGGCTCCGACGCGGTCCCGATGTTCGAGCTGCTCTGGTACTCGATGTCGACTCTGGCGCCGATCGACCCAGCCCAGGAGGGCGAACTGCTGCCGCTGACTCGCTACCTGCGCAGCCGGGGCGCGAAAGTGACCGCGGGTGAGCTGATCTACGCCCAGGCATATCTGCAGAGCGTGATGCGGCCGGCGCTGGCATTGCTGAACGGCTACGACGCATTCCTCAGTCCGACGCTGGCATCGCCGCCGGTCCCGGTCGGCTACTTCGACGAAGTAGAGCCCGCTGAGAACTTCGAGCGGCAGAAGCGATTCACCCCGTATACGGCGTTGTATAACATCTCGGGTCAACCAGCCGTGAACCTACCGCTGTACTGGAACGCGCAGGGGCTGCCGATCGGAGTCATGCTCGCCGGACGGCTCGGCGACGAGGCCACGCTGATCTCGCTGTCAGCCCAGATCGAGGCCGCGCGGCCGTGGCGGGACCGCCATCCGGCGATCTGGTAACACTTCTGCGCTCAGTTAGGTGCGGGGAGCGAAGTCGGTGCGTGCCCGCGTGCGGCGGCGTGTCCCTGCGTGCGGCCTAGTCCGAGGCTGTGCCGCATGCGCTGAAATCGCCCTAGATGGCCGCGGCGACGGCTGGCTGGCGCGCCAGGCCTTACCATCGCTCGGGGGAATGGATGCGCGGGGACATCCGGAGGTGGTCGTGTGCTGCCGGACCGACGGCGCTGGCGACTGAGCCGCCAGGTCAGTAACGTCGCTGTCGCGTTGTGTGCGGCAGTGGCGGTCCTCGGCGTTTGCGCGGCCGGCCTGGGCACCCTTCCCGCTCTCGGCCCGCTGCTCGATCCTGGGCACGGCGCGTGGGCGGCCGCGTCCGGTGGCCAGCCGCCGGTCTCGCAGACCCTGACCTTGCCCGGGCTCGTCGCGCCGGTGACCGTATCGTTCGACGACGCTGGCTTGCCTGCCATCGGGGCAGCGGACCGGACTGATAGCGCCCTCGCGCTCGGCTACCTGCACGCACGGTTCCGGCTAACGCAGCTAGATCTGCTACGCCGGCGTGCGGAAGGTAGGCTGTCGGCGCTCGTCGGCCCGGCCGGGCTCGCTTCGGACACCCTCGAGCTCAGGCTTGGCCTGCTGCGCACGGCGCGGCAGGAATGGGCACGGCTGCCTGCGCGCAGCCAGACGGCGGAGCTGCTGACGGCGTATGCGCACGGCGTCAACGACTACTTGGACCAAGTGCGTGCGGACCGGCAGTGGCCGGCCCTGTTCTCCGTCGCCGGTGTCTATCCGGCCGACTGGACCCCGGTGGACAGCCTCGCCGTCCAGGGCGAGCTGACTCAGCAACTCGACTTCACCACGACTCCGCTGGACTACGCGGTGCTCGCCAGGTCGCTCGGGATGGCACGGACGATGAGCTGGTTCCCGGTGTCCTTCGGTACCGGTGCCGGGCAGCACCCCTATGACCCTGGTCCGTACCATGCCAGCGGCGTCGCACGGATCGCCAAGACGATGACCGCGGGCAACGCGGGCGCCGTTCCGTCCGCCGCGGTGGCCCGGGCGGCCGCCGCCATACTCGCGCAGACGAGCGCGCTGGCCAGCGGCCCGGCCGAAGGCTACTCCACCGGCGGTGCCTGGGTGGCGAACGGGCCGAAGGTAGCGGGCGGGCGGTCCGTGCTGGCCGAAGACGCCTACCTGCCGCACACCTGGCCGTCGGTATGGTTCGAGGTGGCCATCTCCGCGCCTGGCTTCGACGTGACCGGAGCCACCGTACCGGGCATTCCTGGCGTCCTGGCCGGGCATAACCGGCACATCGCGTGGTCGCTCACCGACACCGCGAATCAGGCGGCGCTCTTCTATGCGGAGCGGACAAGCAGTACCCGGCCCGGGCGATACCTGTGGCGCGGTCGCTGGCGGCCGATGCGGCGGGTGCGCTACACCATCGCCGTGCGGGGTGCTCCGGCTCGGCACCTGACCGTGCTTCTCACCGTGCACGGTCCGGTGCTCAGCCAGGCCGGGCCCGCGGTATCGGTCGACTGGATGGGCAGCCTACCCTCGCCGGACATCTCGGTCCTGGCCGCGATCGGCGCGGCGCGCGACTTCGGCCAGTTCCGGGCCGCGCTGCGGTCCTGGCGTGCGCCCGCGCAGGACTTCCTCTACGCCGACGACCGCGGCAATATCGCCGCGATCTCGGCAGGCTATTACCCCCTCGTGCGCCATGGGCGCCCCTGGTTGCCGATGCCAGGAACTGGCGCCGATGACGTGGCAGGTGTCATACCATTCGCAGCCCTTCCGCACAGCTATGACCCGCCGGATCATGTCATCGTGACGGCCGGCCAGCGGCCAGTCTCGGCCTCGTACCCGTACTACATCGGCACCACCGCGAACCAGTTCGGCCCGGGCTGCCGCGTCAGCCAGGAGTACTCGTTCCTGGCAGCTAGATCGCGGCTGAGGCTGTCGGGTCTCAGCGTGCCGCAGACGAGCCTGGCCGACCAGTTCGCCGCCCGGCTGGTGCCCCGCCTGGTCGCGGCACTGCGACCTGCCAGGCTCGGGCCGGTGCAGCACGAGGCGCTGGCGCTGCTGCGCGGCTGGGATCACTCGATGGATCCCGGCTCCGCGGCCGCCGCGATCTGGTCGACGTTCTGGGCGGCCTATGTCGACGCGACCTTTGCGCCATGGTGGCAGGCGGCCAAGGTGCCGGTGCGCTGGGATCCCGCTGTGCTCACTGTCTCGGCAAGCCAGCTCACCCTGGACCAGGTGCTCGCGCACTGGACGCTCGCGGACCGCTCGAACGCGGCGTTCTCAGCGCCAGGCGAGGCGGCCAGGACCGCGGTGCCTGTGCTGCGTGCGGCATTCAAGACCGCGGTCGCAAGCCTGCGAGCCAGGCTGGGCGGCAGCCCGGCTGGCTGGATGCTGCGGCGGCTGCACCCGAGCCAGTCCCCGGTGCTGGCCGATCGGGCCGTGTCCGGCCTGGCCGATCGGACCGTGTCCGGCTGGCAGGCCGCCGACGGCTACGAAACGCCCGATGACACCGCGTCCTGCGTGCCGGTCGGCAGGCAGGAACCCGGCTGGCGAATGATCGTGCGCTGGACCGGCGCGGGGGCGGCGGGTGGCGTCATGGCCGAGGGCGCCTATCCGGGCGGCCAGAACGAGAACCCGGCATCACCGTGGTACGCGAACCTGATCGCGGACTGGCAGAACGGGCTCTACCTGCCGATGCCGGCAGTCGGAACGGTCGGGCTGGTCAGGGCCTCTGGATCGTCCGGTGTCGGCGGTGCGGCCGGTTCGGGCTCGCCTTGGTGGGAGTTGCGACCGTGAGCCGGCCGGTCGGCAGGGCCGAGGTCGACAGGCTCGGAAAGCGCGGCTCCTACCGGCTCGGCGGGCTCAGCCAGCAGGGCACGGCGCGGCCGGCACCGCCGAGGCCGCTCCGGCCGTGGTTCACCCGGCCTCGTCATGCGGGCACGCCCGCTGGATGGCTGCTCGGCGCGGTCGCTGGCACGCTGGCGATAGCCGGGGGAGCGGCAGCCGGGCTGTGGTACCTGCCGTTCGCCGTCGGGCTCGTGACCGGGTTCGTGATGCGGTGGGGCGGCTGGCGCTTCCGGGTCACCGGTCCGGCGGTGCTGGCCATGAGCGCGGCTGGCTGGGGACTGGTGTTGTGGCTGAGCGCGCTGCGCGGGCTGCCGATCGGGCCGACGGCCCAGGTGATCGCGGCGCTGCTCGACCTGCCGGCCGGCGCGGCGGGCACTGTGGCCGTCACGCTCCTGGTCAGCGTGGCGCAGGGCCTGACCGGCTTGTGGCTCGGCAGGGCGCTGGTGGCGTGGCAGTGGCCGCCAGGCTCGCTCCGAGCGCACCGCCGCAGGTGAGCACCGCGCCCAGGATCTGCGGGAGGGTGGGCCGCTGGCCGAGGATCACGGCAGCCAGCCCGAGTGCGGCGGCTGGCTGCAGCAGCAGCAGCAGCGAGGAGACGGCGGCGGGCAGTCGCGGTAGCGACGAGGTGATCAGCAGCCAGCCGGCGGTCTGGCTGAGCAACGCCAGCAACGCGAGCCAGCCGACGGCCGGCCAGATCGGATGCAGCGCCAGGCCGCCGAAGACCAGGCCGAAGGCGAGGGAGGCAAACGCCAACCCAGCCGTCGCGTCGGCCACTGGTCCGGCGACGTGCGCCATGCCAGACGACGACCTGCGCAAGATCAGCAAGAATCCGGCGTAGGCGATCGACGTCCCGATGCCGTAACCGACTCCGGCGAGCGGATGATGCCCGGCGGTTGTCCTGCCGACCAGGCCAGACACGAGCACGACGCCGAGCATCACCACTGGCAGCGCCATTGCCACGGCGCGATTGGGCCGCTCGCGCCAGAACAGCCAGGCAATCCCTGCCACGAAAAGGACCTGGAGATTGCCGAGGACGGTCGCCACACCCGCGCCGACATCGGTAATGGCGTGGGCCCACAAGATCAGGTCAACGGCGAGGAACACGCCGGCGGTGACTGCCCTGAGCCGCTGGGCCAGCGGACGCGGACCGCGCCTGCGCTGTTCCAGCGCAGCCAGGATGATCAGGACAGGCAGCGCCAGCAGGGACCGGTAGAACGCCGTGCTGACGGCGCTGGCGGCCGAGAGCGCGATCAGAACCGCCGAAGACGAAATGGTGGCCGCGCCGAGCCCGGCGAGCAGCAGAGGCCGCCTGGAGAGCCCGCTGACCGCGTGCGCGGCATCCCCTTCAGTAAGGACCGTAGGTGCGTACGGTGCTGTCATAGCGTTCAGCATATGCGGCGCGCCGGCTGCGGCTTAGGCTGATCTACGCAAGCATCCAGGCGCCTGCCCGCTGGCGTGGCGGCGGCCGGCGCGGGAGCGCGGGTGCCGCGGCACGGGGGAGATCATTAGGGGATGACCGATCGGGAGCTTGTCAGGCGGGCCGAGGAGCTCGGCGTGTCGGTGACCTACCTGGACTGGCGCGAGCAGCGAGTCCAAGTGCCGCCCGCGACTCTCAAGGCGATACTCGACGTGCTTGCCGGGTCATCGGAACAGGGCTGGCGAGCAGGGATTGGCGGTGCGTCGGCCCGCCGGGCTGACGCGGCGGGCGGCGTCTCCGAGCCTGGCGGCGCGGCCGCGATGCTGCCGAGGATGCCGCGCGACCGGTCCTGGGGCTTCACCGTGCAGCTCTACTCGGTCAGGTCCCGCCGGTCCTGGGGTCATGGTGACCTGAGGGACCTCGCCGATCTGGCGGCGTGGTCAGCACGCGATCTGGGCGCCGACTTCATCCTGGTCAACCCGCTGCACGCCGCTGAGCCGGCGGCTCCGGTGAGCGACTCGCCGTACCTGCCGATGACGAGGCGCTACCTTAGCCCGCTCTATCTGAGGATCGAGGACATTCCTGAGTACCACCGGCTGGCACCGGTGCAGCGGCAGTACGTCGACGAGCTTGCCGAACCGGTGCGGGCCGCCAGCGTGACCTCCGACCTGATCGACCGGGACCTGGTCTGGGCCGCGAAGCGCCAGGCGCTTGAGATGATCTCGTCGGTCGCGCTGACCGGCGAGCGGGCGGCCGCTTACCGTGCCTTCGTCGAGCGGGAGGGCACCGAGCTGGCTCGCTGGTCGAGCTGGTGCGCCCTGGCCGAAGTGCACGGACCCGACTGGCGCGGGTGGCCAGCCGAGCTGGCCGACCCGCGGCGGTCGGAAGGGCTGACCGCGCCAGGCGGCCCGCTCGCGGAGCGGGCCGAGTTCCATGCCCGGTCGCAGTGGCTTGCCGACGAACAGCTAGCGCGGGCGCAACGAGCCGCTCGCGCGGCCGGAATGGGCATCGGCGTCATCGGCGACCTGGCCGTCGGGGTGCATCCCGGCGGAGCCGACGCCTGGGCGCACCAGGATCTGCTGGTTCACGGGATGAGCGTGGGCGCGCCACCGGACGAGTTCAACCAGCGCGGCCAGGACTGGGCGCAGCCGCCCTGGCATCCGCACCGCCTGGCCAGCAGCGGCGCACGGCCGCTTGCCGAGCTGCTGCGGTCCGCGTTCCGGCACTGCGGCGGGTTGCGAGTCGATCATGTGATGGGGCTGACGCGGCTGTGGTGGGTGCCGGAAGGGATGTCGCCAGATCGCGGCGCGTACGTCAGCTACGACCACCGGCTGACGGTGGGCGCCCTGACGGCGGAGGCCGTCAGGGCCGATGCGCTGGCGATCGGGGAGGACCTGGGTACGGTAGACCCGTGGATCCGGCGTTACCTGGCCAGCCAGCATGTCCTCGGCACGGAGATGGCGTGGTTCGCCCGCGAGCCTGACGGCTCGCCGCTGCGCCCGCGGTACTGGCGCCGGGAGTGCATGGCGACGGTCGGCACCCACGACGTCCCGCCAGTCTCCGGCTTCTTCACCGGGGACCAGGTGACGGTGCGAGCCCGGCTTGGCCTGCTGGACGACCCTTCCGCGCAACGCAGAGCCGCGGAGTCGGCCATGGCACAGTGGCGCGACGTGCTCGTGTCGGAACGGCTGCTGTCTGACCAGCCGCCCACCTCGGACGAGTTCACCGTGGCGCTGTACGGGTACCTGGCGCTGACGCCGGCCGTGCTCGTCGGCGTTTCCCTGGCCGACGCGGTCGGCGACCGCCGTACCCAGAACATCCCTGGCACGGTGGACGAGTACCCGAACTGGCGGGTCCCGCTCTGTAACGGGGACGGCGAGGCCGTCCTGCTCGAGGACTTGCCGGGCAGCGAGCTGGTGCGTACCGTCGCCGCGGCGGCAGCCCCGCGCCGCTGACCATGATCGCTGCGGTCTGGTTCCCGTGATCGTGGTGAGTTGCCGTCGGATAGCGCGGTCAACTCACCACGATCATGGGACGAGTGCTCACGGGGAAGAGCCTGGCTAGCTTGGCTGGGCGTCGCGTTCGCGGCAGCGCAGCGCGCGTATCACGTCATCTCGGCCCTCGGACAGCAGCCTGCGCAGGCCGGCCGGGGGGTCGGCGTGCGCGAGGTAATCCGCCGCCGCGTCGATCGCCGCCTGGTCGACGACCGTCACCGGGTAGGCGTACTCGACGAAGAACTGCGCCATATCCGAGCCCCAGTCGCGCCAGATGTCGCCGACTGCCTCGAAGAAGCGTGCCGCATATGGAGCGGTCAGTTCTTCCTGGTCCGCTGACTGGAAGCCGCCGACCGCGGCGCGGAACGTCGCGTTGGGCAGGTCGCCGGAGACGATGAGCTGCCACGCCGCCTCCTTGGCCGCCGGGTCGGGGATAGCCGCCGTACAGGTCGCCGCATGCCGGTCGCCGGCGTCCGTCCGGTCCCGGTCGTGCTCGGCGTCGATCGCGTCCTGGCCGGCCACGCCGCGGTTGACCAGGCGGCGCAGCAGCAGCCAGCGCAGGTCGGTGTCGACTACCAGCCCGTCGACAACGACGGAACCCGACAGCAGGTCGGACAGCAGGTCCAGGTCCTGCGCCGAGGTCGCGACCGAAATGAAGGACTGCGCGTAGGCGAGCTGCCGGTCAGATCCCGGCTCCGCGGTCAGCAGCCGGCCACGCAGCCACTGCGCCAGCTTGGCCAGCCCGGCGGGACGCCAGCCGGGGTCGGCGAACCGGCGCGTGGCCAGGATCGCCTGACCGAGCAACGACTGGAGCACGGTGATGTCGGCGACCGAGTCGGCGCCGGACAGGACCAGCGCGACGTAATCCCGGGCCGGCATCTCGGCATCCCGGCACATGTCCCAGGCCGCGGCCCAGCAGAGGGTGGCCGCCAGCGAGTCGGTGAACTCGCTCATCGCGCCGGTCAGCGTGCGCAGCGAGTGCTCGTCGAGCCGGATCTTGGCGAACGTCAGGTCGTCGTCGTTGACCAGGATCAGGTCGGGCCGCCGCTCGCCGATCAGTTCCGGTACCTCGGTCCGCTCTCCGGCGACGTCGATCTCGATCCGGCGGCGGCGGGCCAGGCCGTCGGTGCCGCGGTCGTACAGGCCGATGGCCAGCCGGTGCGGCCTGAGCACGGGGTGCTCCCGCGGCGCCTGCTGCTCCACGGCGAACCTGGTGAACGTGCCGTCCGCCGCCGTCTCGTACACCGGGCGCAGCGTGTTCACTCCCGGTGCTTCCAGCCACGCCTTGGACCAGCCGGAGAGCTGACGTCCCGACGCCTGCTCCAGCGCGTCGAGCAGGTCGGCGAGCGACGCGTTGCCCCAGGCATGCTGGCCGAAGTAACTCCGCAGGCCGGACAGGAAGTTCTCGCTGCCTACGTAGGCGACGAGCTGCTTGATGACGGCGGCTCCCTTGGCATAGGTGATGCCGTCGAAGTTCACCTCGACGGCCTCGATGTCCACGATGTCGGCGGCGATCGGGTGCGTGGACGGGAGCTGATCCTGCCGGTAGGCCCAGGCCTTCCAGACCTGGCTGAACGTGGTCCAGGCGTTGGTCCAGCGGGTGGCCTCGCTCTGCGCGACGGCGGCGGCCCAGGTGGCGAACGACTCGTTCAGCCACAGGTCGTCCCACCAGCGCATAGTGACCAGGTCACCGAACCACATGTGCGCCATCTCGTGCAGGATCGTCTCGGCCCGGGCCTCCCGGCGCGCGTCGGTGACGCGCGAGCGGAAGATGTAGTCCTCCAGGAAGGTCACGGCGCCGGCGTTCTCCATCGCGCCCGCCTTGAACTCTGGCACGAACAACTGGTCGTACTTGCCGAATGGGTAACGTACCCCGAACGCGGCATGGTAGAAGTCGAACCCTTGCCTGGTGACCTCGAAGATCTCGTCCGGATCGAGGTAACCGGCCAGCGACTGCCGGCAGAAGATGCCGAGCGGAATGCCGTCATGCTCGCCGCGGACCACGTGGTACGGGCCGGCCGAGACGTGGGTGATGTAGGTCGACATCAGCGATGTCGGCGGGAAGTGCCAGCGCTCGATTCCCGGGCCGGCTGGCTGGCCGGACACGTCCGGCACCACGTTGGAGATCACCTGCCACGTGTCCGGGCACAGCACGGTGAACTCGAAGGTGGACTTCAGATCGGGCTGGTCGAAACAGGCGTAGATCCGGTGCGCGTCGAAGGTCTCCAGATCGGAGTAGAGGTAGACGCCCTTGTCCGCGGGGTCGGTGAACCGGTGCAGGCCCTCGCCGCTGCGGGAGTAGGCGCCCTGAGCCCGTACCGTCAGCTCGTTCGAGCCGGCGAGAGCGGGAAGCGCGATGCGGTTTCCGTCGAACGCGGTCAGCGGCAGCGGCTGCCCGTTCAGGACGATCTCGCTGACCGCCGGCGCGGTGAGGTCGATGAACGAATCGCGCCCCGGACTCGCGCACGAGAAGCGAACCGTCGTCAGCGACCCGAACCCGGTGTCGTCGCCGGTCAGGTC
>Ga0307372_10005154_pt1 | contig 19759 bp, 15 predicted proteins | sample OX1MG_FD_202533 | JGI IMG/M metagenome (GOLD analysis project Ga0307372, IMG submission 202533) | Soil microbial communities from Risofladan, Vaasa, Finland - OX-1 | ecosystem: Environmental > Terrestrial > Soil > Coastal area > Acid sulfate soil | place: Finland: Risofladan, Vaasa | collected...
ATCTGACGGTGAGAGAACTGGCGCAACGATTGCTCTCGCCAGCCATTGCTCGCCGCCTCCTGGGCATAGCTGACATAGTCAGCTAGAGTTTTTGCGTCCAAAACACGGCCTACGGGCGGTAATTTTCGACGCGCGGAAGGCGCTCTGGGTCTTTCCGGTACTCGAACCAGGTTGCCGCCCAGCGCTTCTGAACGGGGCCCTGGTCTTTCTTAAGGTTACCCATGCGCCAGTCCCTGGCAAAGTAAGTATTATTGACGCCTTCGAGCCATTCTGAAAAAGTTTCGTCAACATCTTCGACGGAATTAAGGCTTCTGCGACGATCGTCCAGGAACTGGAAATAATCAGCAGCGATGATAGTCAGGCTAATTTTGTTGTAGAGATTACTACTTGTTCTTCCCCAGGCGTTATGAGCTTCCAGATCGTCGTCGGAGAAGCGCTCTCGCACGAGGGCAAAGAAACGGATGAAGACGTCGCGCCAAGGGCCGTCGGGCTCACTCCAGATGGAATACTTCTCTGCCGGATCGCCGCCTCTGGCCACGAGACCCGAATCGATGAGTTCGCGACGCCGCCATTTTGCCGCGTAATCAACTGTCTGATGATACAACCGTCCACCGCGAAGCTCACGGAAGATCGACGTAAGTCCCTTAAGCACGCTCCACTGAAGGTGACCGACCTGGTCCCCGACAACACCCGTCTGGACCAGTCCCTTGAAGGGACTTTCGTCAGCGCGGGTAAGATAGGCTACTGCCTGCGAGTCTTCGAGCCGTATTCCGGCGTTGCGGAGCCGCTGCGCGATGGGTTCCATCTCATCACGGGAAAGGCTGGTCGAAACGATGGTTCCCAGGAGGGCCTTCCCCATGGGAGTGGCCTTTTGGTTGACTACGATAAACTGGAAGACGTGCTCGCTGGGAGAGGAGTTGAGGAGCAGGGAGATTGGCAGATCGCGAGCATTGCTCGCGATGACGCTAGCCTCGGCCTCATCGGCGTCGACACCATCGTCTATTGCTCTGCGTACTTCCTCGCGTCCCTCTGCTGATTCAGCAGCCATTTTGGCGGAAGTGACTGCGCCTCGAAGGCGGTGCTGGCCGTCTACCAAAACCACTGGCTGCAAATAGCTAATCATCGATTCTTTGGTGAAGCCAAGCAGCTCATCGGGATCTGATCCTGGCGAGAGCCTGCTCAGCACGTCAGCCCGAACCCTTAGTTCTTGGTAAAAATCGACTAGCTGAGTTTCCTCGGTCAGAAGTACCGACGCAACATCTCCTGCGGTGTCATCGTCGTCGGAATCCGTTTCGTTGTCCTCATTTCCTTCGTCATCAGACAAGTCCATATCAGCATCGGAGTTCTCTTCTGAAGTAAGGTCGTGTATTTCGCTGGCGCGCCGGATAACTTCGGCCAGGCGAGCCTGGTCAATCGACTGCGTGGTGAGATTCGGCATTCGTGCTTCGAGGCCCGCCATGACCTTATTGACGAGTTCGAGGAGGGTGAGCTCCGTGAGCGTTTCGGCAGTAATCTCTAGGTGGCCGAACTCAGGACCGACCTCTGAGGCAGTGAAAGATACGCTGTTTTCGTCCTGCAGCGCGCACAGCAGCGGGTTCTGGACTACATTGCGAGGCTCCTTAAAGAAGCCGGCTAGTTCACGTACTCGGGTCTCATTCTCCTGGCGCTGAAACCCAACTGTCTCGCCCCCATCGAGCCGACCACGCTGCGGGATGCCAACCCAGGCGGAGATATCCAGGGCAGAGGCGGAGAAGAGGATCAGGGGCTCACTGCTGGAAGTTTGGTTCATTCGATATGCGGCATATCGGTAGGTGCTCACGGTCATAGGCCAACTCCAGCGTCTTCGGAACCTTCCATCCGGCCCGGAATCCTAGTCTCCTGGCACGGAAAGTCAACTGCCGATTCGAATGGTAGCGCACCAGGTTAGACAGGTCCCCTGGTGAACGGATTGGCTACGCATCGTAGCACCGGAGGCAGACATAGTCGGCTGGCAGCCATGTGGCAGGGTGCGGGACAAGTTTGTGACGTCGAGCTTCAGCCCTTCGGCCTCACCCGCCCAGCCTTCCCGTTCAGCTTCGCTGATCCGGGCCATCAGGTTGTCGCGAATGCCCAGCAGGCGCGCCTGCTGGGCTGGGTCAGCCCGGAGGAGGGCAGCGGATGTCCCGTTGACCAAACCAACTGAGAGACCGTCTGGGCTCCTCCCCAGGTCAACGGACAGTGACTCCGCAACCAGTTCAAGTCCAGTCCGGGCCTACCCGTCACTGTGTGTGACAGCCGGGATCTGCTGTGGTTATTGCGCGTCGTCGTCGGCGGCTCGCGGAGGTATGAATCCCAGAGCACGGCACGACGGTCCAGAACGTTGCGGCATTGGCGGTGGCTCGGGTCGGCGGCGAGCGGGAGATCTTGACTTCCTTCCTGGGCTGGCACCGGGTGACGTTCGAGCTCAAGTGCGCGGGCATACCGTCGGTGCGGCTTTCGAGCGGGCCGTTGGGCCGTCGTCGCTTTCCCTGCACGGTTTGGTGCGGCACCTGGCTAGCGTTGAGCGCTGGTGGTTCGCATCCAGTGGGCCCACTGCCACGCCAGCCGCTGAAGAACGCGGCCCACACCTGGGCTACTGAACCCGTCGCTGGGCCGGGGCGCGCCAGCCGCCGCTTGTCCTTGGCCGCGCCATGGGGTTGCCGACAGTCGTGCGGGGGGCAGACCGCGGTTGAGGCGGCTGCTCGCGGAGTCCGGTAACGCCTGCCGCGCTGCGGCACACCTCGCGCATCAACAAACTCATATGCCGCGATCAACTCGAATGACGGCCACGCGGCGATCACCCGTCCCGTCGCCGACAGCTCGGCGACCGCGACGTTCGCGGCAAGACTCGCCACGCTGCCCACTACTAGCAGCGGCCACGGCAGAGTCCCGCTGCGGCGGCGAGTCCGCCAGCAGCATGGTGGAGGCAGCCACGACCATGTCGTCCACTGAAAACGGGTCAGGGCCGCCACTCACCCCGGCTGTCCGTCGATCCGCCGTGCCGCTCACCGCTGCCCCAAGGACCAGCTCACCAGTGATCGCAGCCATGTACGTAAGCGGCGACTCGAACCTCGGAAACTCCGTTTTCGCAGGTAGATGGTGCACGTTCTCCCCGTCGGCGCCCTGCTGATGTGATTCTGATGTATGCGGGCCGTCTGCCTCCTTCAGCAGCGACGCGAAGCGGTTCGCCGCGGCACGCTTGGTTGTCAGGGCATGACGTGCGCGCAGACCGTCATGGTCGCGGTTGGGCTGGCGTGCCCTAGGCGCTGCGACACCACGTGCGCTGGCCCGCGAACGAGGTTGCGTTCCCCGCGATCGGGTCCGGCTTAGCGCCAACGCCGTCGAGTCCTGCATAGGAGTAAACGTAGGGACGAACGTCGGGCGGCAACGCACAGTTGGGGCTTAATGTCGTGTCCATGGCGAACGCTGCGCTGCGGTTACTGGAGTGGGAGCGGGAGAATTCGTCCTGGCTGGCGCTGCCGTACAGACTGGGCGGCGTTGGATCACCGCCACGGGTCCGCGTGTCATCAGGGTCTCTGCAGGGCTGCCATTGCGTCCTGTCGAGGACCGCAGCCCACGCCCGGACCTGTCTAGGCGGGGGCTGCACGGGTAGGCAGATCGGCGCGCCTGCCGTTTGTGCACCGGTCTTGTCAGTAGCTGCTGATAGGGATGTGGAAGCAGCACACCTCTGCGTGTGCAGCGCCGTCATTCACGACTGAATGACGGCGAGACCAGAAGCAACGGAAAACGGAGGAGATCCCCGGTGCCCGATGATCCGGCGCCCGATGCCTTTCCGGCGCTGCGCTGGTTGGACGCTTTTCCCTGGATCGCGGCTGCCGCAGCCGAGCCGGGCAACCCGGCCGGAAACGTACCGGCGCGGTGGCTGGAGTCGGTATACTTCAACGGATCCTCCACGCGGGCTGAGCGCCTCGCCGACCTCTCCGACCTTGCGCTCGAACACCTGACTAGGTGGACGATCGGGCAGACCTTCCCAAGCCTTCCCGCCAACACAGTTCTGTCCACGTTGCCCATGACGAACAGGGCTCGTAACGCGCTGGCCCGATTCGGATACCGGACCGCCGGTGACCTTCAAGGGCTCGAGCTCTGCGAATTGCTCGACCTACCTCAGGTTGGCATCGGAACAGTCGATTCCATCCTCCAAGCACTTGCCGACGGCGCAACCTTGGAGTCAGCGCAGGTCCTCTTGACCAGCCGCGCCGGAACCGGAGACACCGGACCTGCTCCTGCCGCGAACGACAACCACGACAAGCCAACGCCCCGCGCATCGCCATTCGGGGAGGACCTGCACACGATTGCGACCTGGTACGCCGCGGTAGGAACACCCGCACGGCCGCTCCTTGGGACCGCCCTGCCGCCTGGCAGTCCGCCTGAGGTCGCCAAAGCCCGGCAGAGGCTGGAGCTGCTCAGCGCAAGCGACGTGCTTGCCGAGGAGCAAGCAGCGCTTGATGTGGCCGGACTGCTCCAGCGCTTCATTAGCGCCCAGGATGCGCGAGTTCAGCAGATACTGGCGAGGCGTCTCTTCGCCAGCAGCCCCGACACGCTTGAGGATCTTGGCCGGAGACTTGGTGTCACCCGTGAACGGGTCCGGCAGATTGAGGCCAGGGCACGAGCCGACATGTTCGAGGCTCTGGAATCTGGCGGCATGCTGGAAACCGTGTGCGCGGCAGTCCGGGAGCTTATTGGCACTGTCCTGCCGCTCGCTGACCTGATCGCTCTCATGCCCGCCCTAGCCCATCTTGTAGGAGCTGCCGGACAGCCTGCATGGCGCGTCCTTGACCGGCTCGATGATGCTTACGAGATCGAGGACGGCTGGTGCGCGTCACCGACGATACTGAGCGCCCAGACCGAGACTCTAACCGAGCTGCAGGAGCTGGCGAACCCGCACGGCGTCGTATTCATAGATGACCTCGGGCTCCTCAACCCGAGCCAGCCTCATGCGCCTGGGCATGCCTACCTGCGGGACTGGCTCAGCTACTGCGGATACGTGCTTGATGGTGGGCACGTCTTCACTCGCACCCAGTCCGTTGGTGATCGCGCCGCCTCGATCTTGTCCGTCGTCGGCTCGCCGATGATGTCCCAGGACATTCTCGGCCGGTTCGGCGTGGAGCGCAGCCTGTCCTCGCTCAGGAACGTCCTGGCGTCCGACGACCGGTTCGAGCGAGTCGACCGGGACCGGTGGGCTCTGGCCGAGTGGGGCCTAGATTCGTATAGCGGCGTCCGTGCGCTGGTCCGTGACGAGGTTGCGCGGAATGGCGGCCAGGTCGCCATGGATGCGCTGATCGAGCGCATCACCGGCAAGTACAGCGTCACGGCCAGCAGCGTCGTGGCCTACGCAAGCGCTCCGCCGTTCGAGGCCAAGGGCGGCATAGTGCGCCTTGCGGCAGGCGAGCGCGACGTGCGCAAAGGTCCGGAGCGGACAAGGCGACTGTACCGGCGCGCAGACGCCTGGCTCTACCGGGTCAAGGTCACCGGGGATCACTTGCGCGGCAGCGGCTCGCCGGCGCCTATAGCGATCGCCGCCATCCTGGACCTCCAGCACGGGCAGAGCCGACAGATGGACTCAGTGCTCGGTCCGCAGACGATCAGCTGGACCGGAAACCAGCCCGCCTTCGGGACCATCCGCCGTTTCCTTGTGGCCAGTGACGTCGAGAACGGCAGCGAGATCTTCCTGGTCATCGGAGACGATGAAACATTCAGCATCGAGCTCGTCGGCGCGGGCGACACGGATTCGCTCGACCAGGCGCTCAGGCTGATCGGGGCAACGGGTACGGCAGCACGTCAGCAGCCACTCACCGCGCTGGCCACAGCGATCGCCCTTCGAGCGGACTCTCCCGCTGCCAGCGTGATCGGCGGATACCGGGAACGCGGCGACAACGATATCGCCGAGCTGCTGCTGTCCGCCCGGGACCGGCTAGATGACGAGTCTGTCGTCCATCCGGCGACTCCGTCTGCAGACATCGACGAGATACTGGATCTGCTGTGATCAGCGGCAAGGACACTCCTGGCCTCCGGTCGCTGAGCATCGCCGCCCGGTACCGAAGCGACCGCGAAGACGTCGTCGCGGATTTCTACGTGCCTGCGCTGTCAGCAGCCGTGACCTACAGCCGGGCCGTTGGCTATTTCACCTCCACCAGCCTGGCGCTGTTCGCACGCGGCCTAAGGGACTTCGCCGACCGCGGCGGCACGATGCGCCTGGTCGCCTCGCCTCACCTGAACGCAGACGACATCACTGACATCGAGCGGGGCTACGACGTCCGGCAGGTCATGGAGCGCGCCACGCTCCGAGAACTCGAAGCCGAGAACAGCGACGCCATCCTGGACGGACTCGGCCTGGTAGGCCGACTGATTGCCGAGCAGCGGCTAGACATCAAGCTAGCGTTCGTCGCCCAGCAGGGCCGGATGGGCATCTACCACGAGAAGGTAGGGATCTTCCGCGACGGCGCCGGTGACCTTATTGCCTTCACCGGCAGCGCCAACGAAACCCTCGGCGGGCTGCTAGCGAATTTCGAGTCAGTCGAGGTCTATCACGGCTGGCTACCGGTTGACGGTCCGCGGGCACTGCGGATCGAGGAGGATTTCGAGGATCTCTGGAATGACCGTACGGCTAGCCTGCGCGTCGAGCCCTTCCCGGAGGTCGCGCGCGAGCGGCTGATTGAGATCGCGTCCAGCCGTCCAAGCGCAGAGCTACCCGGCCGCGACGCCGCGCTCGAGCCGCCGAGCGCGGCTGTCGGCGAGCGAGCTATCAGGCTCGGCATGCCTCCTGACGTGACCGTGCGCGACTACCAGCGAAAGGCGGTCGAGTCCTGGCTGGGCCAGCGCGGCCGGGGCATCCTGAAGATGGCCACCGGAACGGGCAAGACCAAGACCGCGATGTTTGCGGCTTGCCAGCTGGCGCAGGCACTCGGTAGCCGGGAACAGCCGCTCGTGCTGCTGATTATTGCGCCGCTGCAGCACCTAGTCGATCAGTGGATCGGCGAGGTTCAGGAATTCGGTGTCCGTCCGACCGCCGTCTATGAGTCCAGCCAGCGCTGGCTCCCGATTGTCGAAGATCAGCTCGCCGAAGCACGGCTCGGCCAGCGGCCCGTTGTCGCCATGGTGGCGACGAATGCCTCATTCGCCGGGGACCGCTTCCAGGCGGTACTCTCGCGGATCACCCAGCCGCTCCTGGTCATCGCCGACGAGGCTCATCACCTCGGGTCCTCCGCGTACCGCTCGCGGCTCCCGCAAAATGCCACCTACCGGCTCGCCCTGTCGGCAACCCCAGAACGCTGGTTCGACGACGCAGGCACAGATGCCCTGACTGGCTACTTCGGCCCCGTCGTTTTCGAGCTCGGCCTGGGCCAGGCCATCGAGATGGGCGCGCTGTGCAGGTACCGCTACCAGCCGCGCCTGGTAGAGCTGGCTGACGCCGAGAACGAACTCTACGTCGACCTGACAGCTCAGATAGCCCGGCGGCTGGCATCTGGGGACAGCATGGACGACGATGCAAGCTCCCCGATCGGCTATCTGCTGCGGCGGCGCGCAGCGGTTCTCGGCCACGCGGTCGGCAAGCTCGGGCAGCTGCGCACCGACTTGGATGCACGCCGCGAGGCGTGGTATCAGCTCGTCTACTGCGCCGAGGGCAGCCAGCCAGCCGAGCCGGGCGAGCCTGCAGGACCGACGCAGATCGCACAGGTCTTGGACATGATCGGCAACGAGCTCAACCTCGCGGCGCATTCTTATGTAGCCGAGACGCCTCGAACCGAGCGCCGGGTGCTACTCCGGCGCTTCGGGACCGGCCACGACCTTCGCGTCCTAGTCGCCATGCGCTGCCTGGATGAAGGAGTGGACATACCGGCTGCCCGGGTCGCTTACCTTCTTGCCAGCAGCAGCAACCCGCGCCAGTTTATCCAGCGGCGCGGACGGATCCTGCGCCCTGCCCCTGGCAAGAAAACGGCGGAGATCATCGACTACCTCGCAGTGCCACAGGACGGCACGCCGCTGAACTTCGATGTCGAGCGGAGCCTGCTGACACGCGAGCTGGAACGGGCGAACGAGTTCGGCAAGCTGGCCGAGAACTACGAGGCTACCCTTGCCCTGCTCCGGCCGCTGAAAGAGAAGTATCAGCTGATGCACCTGTAGGTGGAAGCATGGACAGGCAAGACGAAGGGGCCAGAATGACAACAGCCAGACGCACCGAGCGTGATGTGCTGCAAGAGCTGACCGCCGAGGAGCAGCAGCTCCTCAAGCGCGTACTGGAGATTGAGCGAGCCAAGCTGCACGTCAAGGCAGCCGATCTGACCGATGAGCTGCTCAGCTCGGTGAAGGCGATCCTGCCGTGAGAATCAACTCGATCGCTCTTACCAATTTCCGCCAGTTCAGCGGCACGCAGATGTTCGAGCTGCGGTCCAGTTCGCTCAAGCCTGTCTCGCTCATCTTCGGCGCCAACGGCGCCGGCAAGACGACATTGCTCAACGCCTTCACCTGGGCGCTTTACGGGACAATGTCTGACGACGTCGAAGAACAGCATCGGATGGTCACCGACATCGTCTGGCGCACCCTGCCGATGGGAAGGGCGGCCGAGCTGGCAGTCGAGGTGCGATTCGACCACGAGGGGCATGATTACCGGCTGCGGCGCAGCGCGGAAGTCCGCAAGCAGTCAGACGAGCAGCAGAAGCCATCCGCTGAGGTGCAACTGTGGCAAACCATGGCCGATGGCTCGTCGGAGGCTGTCGGCGCTCCGCAGGAGCGGATTCACAGCATCCTGCCCAGAGGAGTCAGCCGCTTCTTCTTCTTCAACGGCGAGCGCATCGAGAAGCTGGTGCAAAAAGGTGCCTACGCCGAGGTCCAACAGGACATAAGGATGCTTCTCGACCTTGAGCAGGTCGAGCGAGCACTTGAGCACCTGCCCAAGGTCGACCGCCGACTGACAGCTGACATCAAGAAACATGGCGGCGAACGCGCCAGCGAAATCCAGACCGCGATCGACGACCAGCGCGATCGGGAAACAAGTACCCGCGATGAGCTGAAAGTTTTCGAAGGCGACTTGGCGACGCTGACGGAAGAGCGCGAAAGCGTCACCGATCTGCTGCGGCAGCACGCCGGAGCGGCGCCCATCCAGAAGGAACGCGAACGAGTCGAGAAAGAGCTGGCGGACGCCCGGGCTCAGGAGCGCACCGCACGCGGCGAGCGCGCATCTCTCGTAGCGACCCGCGGATTCCTGGCCTTCACTGATGAGCTGGCAGCACACACCGCCGAGAAGGCGGCAGTCCTCTACCAGAAGGGCGCGCTCCCGGCACCCCTGAAGCGAGAGTTCGTCGACCAGCTGCTGGAAAATGGCCGGTGCATCTGCGGGACCATGCTCGTACCAGGCACCCCGCCGTGGCATCAGGTCACCGACTGGCGTCAGCGGTCCGTGCTGCAAATGGTCGAGACGGTCTGGCAGCAGCTCAGCGGCCAGATCACGCAGCTTTCCAGCGCTCGGCAGGAACTCCACGCCTCCCTGCAGGCGGCTGTTAAGCGCATCACCACCGAGCGCGAGCGCGTGACGCGGCTCGAGGAGATCATGTCCGAGCTGGACGGGCAGCTGAAGGACAGCCGTCTCGAGGACGTCCAGCAGCTGGAGAGCAAGCGCCGCGACCTTGGGGTCCGCATCGGGGCCAAGCTTGGGCGAATCGGCGTACTCCGCAATGCACTGGAGCATGCACAGCGAGAGATCGAGCAGAAGAACGCCGAGCGAAGCAAGGCTGAAGTTACCGACGAACTCGCCGCCAAGGCACGAGCTCGCTCCGATCTCGTCCAGTCAGTCCGCCGCGCGCTGGAGGAAATCCTGGCGATCCGCAAGGAAGACATGCGCAGCCGGCTCGACGCCAAGCTGAAGAACGTTTTCGCCAAGATCACCATCAAGCGCTATGTTCCCCGCCTCAGCCCTGAATTCGAACTGGCTCTGTACCAGGACGTGAACGGCGTCGAGCTAGCGGTACCCAAGTCCACTGGCGAGAACCAGATCCTCAGCCTATCGTTTGTCGCCGCCGTGTCAGAGCTGGCGCGCGAGATCCGCGCCGAGCGCCGGGCAGAGGGTGAGCTGCCGGGCGATGCAGGAACCTATCCCATTGTCATGGATGCCGCGTTTGGCTCGCTCGATCAGAACTACCAGCGCGAGGTCTCCCATGCACTCGCCCAGATGGCGCCGCAGCTAGTTGTCCTCGTCTCGAAAAGCCAGGGCCTCGGGCACGTCGTGGGCGAGCTGACGCCTTACGTCAGCCACCTCGGTGTTATCGTCACGCACACGACCAGCACCGCCGATGCATCGGAGGACATTGAACTCGACGGTGCCACCTACCCGTACATCCGTTCGTCGGCCGAGACCGACCACGCAGAGCTGAAGGTAATCAAGTGACCATGCCAGTCGGCGACGTCCGCGTCCGCCGTCCCCAGCAACACGAAGCGCTCATGATCGAGCTGCGGGGTGAGGCAGCCTTTGCTACGTTCCGCGACATCCTCCTGTTCGCAGCCGCTGTCGGCGCGCAGGTAAAGCGGCGAGTGCCTTTCACGGCCAGCGGCGAACCGATCCGGTACGAGACGCTCAAGGAGCCGATGTTCTCGGAGGCCCTGGTCAACATGATCTCGGCTAACGAGTTCGCCGACGACCCAGAGATCATGGACGGCAGCAGGACTAGCGAGCGCTTGCGTATCTTCGAGGAGTACGCCAACGGAGGCCTTGAGTACATCCAGGAGCAGGTCAACATGCGCCATGAGCCGGCCGACTTGGTCGTCATCAGCCTTGTTACCGAGGCCCTAGCTCGCAGCGGTGCCGCCGAAGCAGTTTCGGTCGAAGAGCTTCTGAGTGGTGTGAGCTGGTAAGGAAGCGCCCGTAGTCAGTCGGGGCAGTCAGCTGGCCGCTGTCGCCGTGAGCTGATGCAGGCGTTCGGCGATCAGCTCCCAATCCACTGGTGGCGTCAGGTGGCTCCACGACAGCCGGAGCGCTCCGGCTACTTGCTCGCCGGGCAATCCCGCCGCAGTGAGGACATGGCTGGGCTCGTAGCTCTGTGATGTGCAGGCAGAGCCGTTGGAGATGGCGACCAGGTCCTTGAGTGCCACGATCGCTGCTTCTGAGTCCACGCCTGGCACGGCGAAATTCAGCGTGTGCGCGGCGAGCCGATCGAGGTCGCCGTTGAGCACGATGTCGAGCGGCCTGAGTGCGTCCAGCGCGGTATTCTGGACCGCCGCGCACTGCCGTGCCCGCTCGGCGTGCTCGCGGAGGGCGAGCTCCGCAGCCAGGCCGAGCCCTGCGATCAGCGGCACCGGCAGTGTGCCGGGGCGGAGACCGCGCTCCTGGCCGCCGCCGAACTGCAGCGGGCGGAGCGGGATGCGCTGGTAGCCACGCCGACGCGCTATCAGCGCGCCGATGCCCTTCGGGGCGTAGAGCTTGTGGCCTGAAACGCTCAGGAAATCAATCCGGTGATTGCGTAGTGCCTCGATCTGCTTGCCGAACGCCTGTGCAGCGTCGACATGGAAATATGCCTCTTGCCCGGCCAGCATGTCAGCGATCTCCGGGATTGGCTGGATGACCCCGGTCTCGTTGTTTGCCGCCATGATCGAGACAAGGAGCGTGTCCGGACGAATGGCCCGCCGGACCTCAGCCGGGTCGACCCAGCCACCGGCGGTCGGCGGCAGCAGGCTTACCTCGAAGCCGCGCCGAGCCAGCTCCTCGAGTGGCTCCAGGACAGCTTTGTGCTCGATCTGGGTGCTGACGATATGCCGCCGCCCGGATTGCGCGCCATGATCGGCCAGGCCGAGGATTGCTAGGTTGTTGCTCTCAGTAGCGCCGCTGGTAAAAAAGACCTCGCCAGGCTGGGCACCAACGACTGCTGCGACCTGCTCCCGGGCGCGGTTGACGCGTTCCTTAGCCGCCTGGCCGTATCCGTGGGTACGGCTGCCAGCGTTGCCGAACTCTTCGGCGAGATAGGTCAGGACCTCGGTCTGGACACGCGGATCGACCGGGGTGGTGGCGTTGCAATCCAGGTAGACGGGTCGCGCCGGCTGGCCAGCGTTACCGGTGGTCAAGATCGGACTGTCAGTGGGTGCCGCTACCGTCATGACGGTAGCGTACGCTCAGGTTCCGTCGAGTGTTCGGAGAATCGCTGGAGCTTGTACGGGTTCTTTCTTCCGTACAAGTGCTATCACTGGTAGGTGCAACAAGGTGGCGCAGACCAAGATCAAGTCCAATCTGGCGGGCGGCGCGAGCGGGCGTTCGAGGGCCGGTGCCTTTGAGTACGTGTTCCCGGCGATCCGCGGCGTCCAGGCCGGCCGGGAGTACTACGTGACCATGTGCCCGCTGCGGCTTATCCCCCGGCTGTTCGTGTTTGACGAGGAAGAGCTCCCGCCCGAGATGCGCGCTCAGCGCACCCTGAACAAGGCACGGGTGCCGGAGATGGCCCGCTACATCGCCGGCAACCCGCGCAGTTATGTTTTCTCAGCGCTGACGGCGTCGATCAATGCGGCGGTAGAGTTCGAGCCTTTCGATGCCGACGGCGGCCCGGCTGAGCGCGTCGGCACGCTCATCGTCCCGATGTCAGCTAAGTTCGTGATCAACGACGGGCAGCACAGACGGGCTGCGATCCAGCAGGCCCTCGTCGACAGCCCGGAGCTCGGTGACGAGAGCATCGCGATCGTCATGTTCCTGGACATCGGCCTTGAGCGCTGCCAGCAGATGTTCGCCGACCTCAACCGCTACGCCATCCGACCCTCCCGGTCGATCGGCGTGCTGTACGACCATCGTGACGAGATGTCGGCCATCACGAAACTGGTGGTGATGCGCTCGCCGCTACTCAGTGATCTGACTGATATGGAGACCAGCAACCTGGCGGCACGGTCGCGCAAGCTGTTCACGCTGTCGGCTCTTTACCATGCCAACAGGGCGCTGCTCGAGGGGGTGGAGACCGACTCGCTGGAGCGGCAGGTGGATGTGGCCAGCAGGTACTGGCAGCTCACGGCCGAGCAGTTCCCCGAGTGGTACCAGGTACACGAGCGTGAGGTCAGCGCGGGCGAGATCCGCCGCGACTTTATTCATACCCATGGAATTGCCCTGCACGCGCTGGGCAAGATCGGCAATAGCCTGGTGCTGGCCGAGCGGGACCCGGCCAGCTGGGAGCGCAAGCTCCGCAATCTGCGGGCGATCGACTGGCACCGCGGCAACTCGGCCGTCTGGGAGGGGCGCGCGCTCCTGGGCGGCAAGGTCAGCAAGAGCGCGGCCAACGTGCTCCTCACTACTGCCGCTATCCGTACCGCGCTCGGCCTGCCGCTGCCGCCCGAGGAGCAGCGCGCCGAGGACGCCTTCAGCCGAGGAGACAAGTGACGACCCGCAGCCTGTCCATTCGCAGCCGTTCTGCTTTCGATGACGCCGGCTTTGCCGGGACGCTCGATGCGCTCGTCGCCCAGACGCAGGCCCTCTACCTGGCCGATACCGTGCCGTGGGTGGTGGGCTACTCGGGCGGCAAGGACTCGACTGCGGTGCTGCAGCTGGTCTGGACGGCGCTGGAGGGATTGCCCCCGGGACAGCGCGCCAAGCCGGTGCACGTGATCAGCACCGACACCCTGGTGGAGAACCCGATCGTGGCCGCGTGGGTCACTCACTCGCTGGACGTGCTAGCGGCGGCAGCAGCGCAGCAGGGTCTGCCGATCACGCCGCACCGACTCACGCCCTCGGTAAGCGACACCTTTTGGGTCAACCTCATCGGCCGCGGCTATCCAGCGCCACGGCCGAAGTTCCGCTGGTGCACCGAGCGCCTGAAGATCAAGCCGTCTAATGCGTTCATCCGAGAGATGGTGCGCTCGCACGGTGAGGCCATCCTGGTGCTCGGGACGCGGAAAGCCGAGAGCTCGGGGCGATCACACCGCATGACGGCCCTTGAGTCCCGGCGCGTTCGCGATCTGCTGAGTCCTAACGACTCGCTGCCGAACTGCCTGGTCTACTCGCCGGTTGAGAATTGGTCGAATGACGATGTCTGGACATTCCTGATGCAGCGGCCCAATCCCTGGGGCTACTCCAACAAGGAGCTGCTCACCATGTACCAGGGGGCGTCGCCGGATGGTGAGTGCCCGCTAGTCGTTGACGCCAGCACGCCGAGCTGCGGGGACAGCCGCTTCGGCTGCTGGACGTGCACGCTGGTCGACAAGGATAAGTCAATGTCGGCCATGATCCAGAATGACGAGGAGAAGGAGTGGATGCTGCCGCTGCTCGATCTCCGCAACGAGCTCGACGTGGCCGATGACCGGCACCTCCGCGACTTCCGGCGCATGAACGGCTCGGTTCAGCTGTTTCACGATAGGCCGATTCCCGGGCCGTACACGCAGGCAGCACGGGAGCGCTGGCTGACGCGACTCCTCGAAGCCCAGGCCTGGATTCGCGCGAACGGCCCGGACTACGTGCGCTCACTGGAACTCGTCACCCTGGCGGAGCTGGAGGAAATCCGCCGGATCTGGGTGGTAGACAAGCATGAATTCGAAGATCGCGTGCCTGGCATCCACCAAGCCGCGATGGGCGAGCCCTACCCCGGACGGCCGCTGGACGAGCACCTGCCGCTCGGCCCTGACACCGTCGCGATCCTGCAATCGGTCGCAGGGGAGGACCGGCTGCACTTCGAGCTGGTACGCGAGCTGCTGGACATTGAGCAGCGGCACCGCGCACAGGCCCGTCGCGCCGGCTTGTTCGAGTCCCTGGAGAAGGCGCTGCGGCGCAGCTTCTACGACGATGAGGCCGATGCCACCGCGTGGGCTCACCAGCGCAAGTCCGCGATAGACCGCAATGAGGCTGCGACAGCCGACCACGAGCCTGATCCGCTTGATCTGGCCGACGGTTATATCCGGCCCGCGGGGGCCGAGGCGACCCGGTGATCCTCGATGAGCTTGTGCTGACCAACGTCGGCACGTTCGCCGGCCGCAACATCCTCACGCTGACCCCCTGGTCCGCAAGGAAGCCGATCGTACTGATCGGCGGCCTGAACGGTGCCGGCAAGACGACCATCCTCGAGGCCATTCACCTGGCGCTCTACGGGCCGCTCGCGCAGATGTCCGGCCGCCGCTCGGGCAGTTATGAGAGCTACCTGCGGAGCCTGATTCATCACGGCGTACCGCACCGGGACGGCGCGGCGATCGAGCTGAGTTTCCATGCCCACCAGGAGGGAGCTGAGCGCTATTACCGGATCCGGCGCACCTGGCGCAGCACCGGCGCCTCCATCCGGGAGATCCTGCTGGTCTCGGTCAACGGGCGCCATGATGAAGCCCTGACATCGACATGGAGTGAGCACGTCGAGACCTTCCTGCCGCGCGGCATTGCCGGGCTGTTCTTCTTTGACGGCGAGCAGATCGAGGCGCTCGCGGACATGGACCGGTCGCGCGAGGTGCTCAGCTCAGCGCTGTCCGCCCTGCTCGGCCTGGACCTGGTCGAGCGCCTGAGCACTGACCTGTCCGTCCTGCGCCGCCGTCACCGGAGCCAGCAGGTGCCGGACGAACTGCGCGAGGCCATCGAGGAGAGGCAGCGCACCGTCACGTCGCTGCGCCAGGCCGAGGAGTCCGCGTCCGGCGCTGTTGCCGCCCTGCACGCTAAGCAGGAGTTCGCTGACAAGCTGCTCTTCGAGCTGACCGAGCGCTACCGGTCCGCCGGAGGGGAGCTGCTTGACCGGCGCGAGGCCGCGGAAACGACCGTGACGATGATCCGTATCGAGCTGTCCCGGATCGAGGACGAGCTACGCGAGGAGCTGGCCGGCGCTGCGCCACTCCTCCAGGTGGCTGACACGCTGCACGGCCTGGCCGAGCAGGCCGCCCGCGAGGCCGACGCGGAACGGCAGCGGGTAGTCGCGGAAGTCGTCACAGCCCGCGACCACGCGGTAGTCCGGCAGCTCAAGGAAGCCAGGATCCGCAGCGCCACGCTCACCGCGATCGAGGCGTACCTGGCGGCCGACCGAGACCGACGCCGCAACGCCGCAACGGTTCCGGTCATTGCGGGCCTGCCCGATCCCAGCCCGATCGGTTTCCTGCGGGAGTCAGGCCTGCCGACCGCTGAGCGCCGTATCCGCGGATTGCTGGAACGCCGGGCACAGGCACGCACCGACCTCGATCAGGCTGAGCGCGTCCTGGTGGCAATGCCCGACCCAGAGGTCCTCGCGCCGCTGCGCGAGGAACGTGACATGGCTTCCGCCGAGGCGGTCCACGGCCGGGCCGCACTCACACACGCAGAGGAGCATCTGGCGGCTCTCCGGCACGAGCGTTCCCGCGCTGATGCCGCGTACGAGGCGGCGCTTGACAAGGCCGCGCACGCGAACCTAGCTGCCGATGAGGGCCGCCGCCTGGTCGAGCATGTCGACCGGGTCCGCGCCACCCTCGAGCGCCTGCGCGCAGCGGCCACCGAGCGCCACCTGGAGCACATCTCTCAGCTGATCCTCGAAGCACTAGGCCACCTGCTCCGCAAGGAGCAGCTGGTAACGGGCGTCCGGATAGACGGCGGCACCCGCACGGTTGAGCTCACAGGCCTGGACGGGCGGCCGCTCTCACCGCAGGCACTGTCAGCTGGCGAGCGGCAACTGCTGGCGGTAGCGCTGCTGTGGGGACTGGCGCGGGCAGCCGGCCAGCCACTGCCGGTCGTGATCGACACCCCGCTCGGCCGCCTCGACGGATCACACCGCGAGCACCTGCTTGACCGGTACTTTCCTGCCGCCAGTCACCAGGTCATCCTGCTGTCCACGGACACCGAGATCGACGAGTATGCCTACGACCGCATCGCCCGGCACGTAGGACGGGCGTACCGGCTGGAGTTCGATCCCGGGACGAACGCGACGTCTGTCGAGCCCGGCTACTTCTGGGAGTAGGCACGCCATGACCATTGAGCACATCCGGCTGTCACAGACCGCCCGCGATCAGCTCATCACGCTTAAGCGCCGCACCGGCATCGCACACTGGAACGTGCTGTGCCGGTGGGCGCTCTGTCGCTCCCTCGCCGAGCCAGCGCCGCCGCCGGGCGTCAGGCTCCTGCTCGACAGCAACGTCGAGATGACCTGGCGGGTCTTCGCCGGCGATCTCGGCGATACCTTGTGGGCGCTAGTCCGCTACCGCTGCCACCAGGATGGGCTGCCGCTTGATGACGAGACGCTGGCCCAGCAGCTCCGGCTCCACCTGCACCGCGGCATCGGATACCTGGTCGGTGACCCGAGAGTGACCGACATCGCCGGTCTTGCCCGACTGGCCCTTGCCGAGTCACCAGCGGCATGACTACCCAGGTGGCGCGGCACCGGACGGCGATGAGCCGCACCGCGTTGTCACGGCCGCTCGCCACCGCGATCGCCGATCAGCTCCTGACCGCCGGCGCGTCAGTCTTTGATTACGGCTGCGGTCGCGGTGACGACCTCCGTCATCTGCAGGCCCTCGGGTATGCCGCTGACGGCTGGGATCCGACGCACCGGCCGCAGGCAGTCCACCGTCCAGCTGACGTCGTCAATCTCGGCTACGTCGTGAACGTCATCGAGCACCCCGACGAGCGGACGCAGGCGCTGCACAACGCGTGGGACCTGACGCGCCAGCTGCTCATCGTGTCCTCCCGGCTCACCTGGGATGCCCGGAACCTGGCCGGGCGGCCTCTCGGCGACGGGCTGATCACCCGGAGCGGCACCTTCCAGAAGTTCTACGAGCAGGCCGAGCTGGCTGCTTGGATTGAGCAGGCCCTGGCCGTGCAGCCGCACGCCGCCGCGCCAGGTGTCTTCTACGTCTTCCGCGACCCTGGCCTAGCGCAGCAGTTCATGGCCAGCCGGGTATACCGGTACCGGCCGCGCGTCACCATCGACCCGCACGCCGTCTACGAGGCGCATCGCGACAGGCTCGCCCCGCTTTTTGGCTTCCTGAGCGATCACGCTCGCCCGCCACGTGCCGGGGAGCTGAAGCCCGAGGAGGAGCGCTGCATCCAGGCGTCGCTCGGGAGCATTGGGCGAGGAATAGGGCTGATCCGGCAGGTCACCCCAGACGCGCACTGGGAACAAGTCACCAGGCAGCGGCGAGCCGAATTGCTGATCTACATCGCCCTGTCCCGGTTTGACCGACGCCCTCGCTTCAGCCAGCTGGGTTCCACGCTCGCCGCCGACATACGCGCTCTCTTCGGGACCTACCGGTCGGCCTGCGTGCAAGCCGACCGGCTGCTGCTGGCCTGCGGTGAGCCGACGATCATCCTGGTCTCAGCCCGCAGTTCCCAGGTCGGCAAGCAAACACCAAGCGCCCTGTACGTCCATCGCTCGGCGCTGGCCGAGCTTCCCCCAGTGCTGCAGGTGTACGAAGGATGCGCGCGCGTGCTCGCGGGCGCGATCGAAGAGGCCAACCTGATCAAGCTGTCGGTTACGCAACCGCAGGTCTCCTACCTCAGCTATCCGCGATTTGACCGCGACGCGCACCCAACCCTGGCTGCAGCGATCACGGTCAACCTTCAGAAGCTCAGCATCGACTGGCGCGACTACCGACAGTCGGACAACCCGCCGCTAGTGCACCGCAAGGAAGAGTTCCTAGGAGCTGAAGATCCGCGCCGCCAGCTCTACACCCGGCTGACACGTGCCGAGCAGCGCGCCCGGCTGTATGAGCATCCCGAGCGCATTGGCACGTGGAAGGGGTGGCAGGCAACGCTCGCCACAGCAAACGTCTCAATCCGCGGTCACCGGCTAGTGCGCAAGGAGCCAGACTCTAGCCCCGCACAGCAAAGCGGAAAATCCAGTGATCCTTAGTCACTCGACTTTCGCATTTTTCAGGCGGCCAGGGCTATTCTGACGGGTTGGGGTGATCGCGACACGCCGGACGAGCTGGCACAAGATCCGTGATCTAGGGCGGGATCGGCGGAAGCATCGGCGGTACTTGCGTCCGCCTCGTGCCGAGGGAACCCGCCAATACTTCCGTGGCTGAACCTACCGGTATCTCTGCTGGGCGTGCTCGGCTGCCTGCGCCCGTGTTTCACCGCGCCGGCGTTCGCCACGTTCTGTGCCCTGGTCGCGGGCCTGGCCGGGCAGGTGCGCCGCCGTACCGTGGCCGGGATGCTGCTGGGCGCGTGCCTGCAGCGGGCCTGGCCGCACGACCGGATGCGCTATTTCTTCGCCCGGGCCCGCTGGCAGGTCGATGAGCTGGGCATCGCGGTCGCCCGCCTGGTGGTGGAGATACTGGCCGGGCGGGTGCTGAGGTGACTATCGCGCTGGACGACTCGGTGTTCGTGCGCTCCGGCAAGAAGGTACGGGTCGTTCCATGCCCGCCCGGTCACCGTGGTGCTGGCCCGCGACGAGGCGACCACCAGCGGGTATGACCTGGCGCTGGTCACCCCCGGCACCGGCGGCGGCACCGGCCCGGCGCGCGCAACGTGCTGGGCGCCGGCGAGGCCCGCAACCCGCCCGCCTCGCGGTCGAGCGAACCGTCCCCTTCGGGATGCTGGTCCACTCCCTGATCGTAGCCTGGTACACCCCGCCAATGACGAAATCCGCGCCGTCACCACAGCCTGGGCCGCAGCCGCGGCTTGATCACGAAAACCTGCGAAAGTCGAGTTATCAGCTAGGAGAAGTAAGGGCTGGACCGTTATCTTGCGGTCGTGCGCGAAGTCATGTGTTCCGGCTGCGGAGCGATGGTCCCGGATGTGACCGGCCCGGTCCACGCCTACATGCACGCCGCCCCGGGATGCTGGGCGCTGTACTGCGGGCTTGAGGACTGGAAAGCATCCCTGGCCGCCAGC
>Ga0307372_10005157_pt1 | contig 19754 bp, 17 predicted proteins | sample OX1MG_FD_202533 | JGI IMG/M metagenome (GOLD analysis project Ga0307372, IMG submission 202533) | Soil microbial communities from Risofladan, Vaasa, Finland - OX-1 | ecosystem: Environmental > Terrestrial > Soil > Coastal area > Acid sulfate soil | place: Finland: Risofladan, Vaasa | collected...
CGCGCGCGACGCGGATTGCGCCGCGTTTCCGCGGCGGGCGTTTGCGTCGCCGGTCCGCCGATCAGCTATTGCGACAGCAGACCATGCCGGTTGAAAACAGCGCCTCCCCGCCCGCCGGGCGGCCGCGATGGGCGCTCCGCGCGATCGGCGGCGAGCAGATCGTCGCGCTGTTGTGCACAATCGCGGTGGTGATCGCCTATGCCACGAGCGCGTTCCTGCCGCTGTCGCCGGGCCGCCGCGAGCTGTGGTTTGCGCTGGTAACGACTGGTCTCGGCTGGCTGATCCTCCGCGCCTTGGCCCGGCAGCGCCGCGCGGTCAAAGCGCTGCGCTCTCGCGAGGAGCAGGTCGCCGGCGAGAGCGCCCTCTTGCAGAGCACGCTGGAGAACATGGGCGAAGGGCTCAGCGTGTTCGCCCGCGACGGCCGCCTCGCCGCCTGGAATTCCCGGTTTGCCGACCTCCTCGCGCTGCCGATGGATCTGGCGAACACCTCGCTCGACGACGTCCTGCGGTATCAGGCGCGGCGGGGCGATTTCGGCCCGCTGGCGGACCCGGAACGCGAAGTGCGCGACCGGCTGGAGCGATTCTATCGCGACCTGCCGACCATCTTCGATCGCACGACCGCGGCCGGGCGCGTCCTGCAGATCCGCCGGCGGGGGATGCCGAGCGGCGCCGTCGTCTCGCTGTATTCGGACATCACCGAGCGCAAGGCCGGCGAGGAAAAGATGGGCCAGGCGCTGGTCCAGGCCGAGCTGGCCAATCGCGCCAAGAGCAATTTCCTCGCCAATATGAGCCACGAACTGCGCACGCCGCTCAACGCCATCATCGGTTTCTCGGAGGCGATATCGAGCGGGCTGCTCGGGCCGATGGCCGATGAGAAGCAGCTCGAATACATCAATGACATCCATGCCAGCGGGTTGTTGCTGCTGTCGATCATCAACGACGTGCTCGACATGTCGAAAATCGAGGCCGGCAAGCTCGAACTGACGCAGGAACAGGTGATCGTGCAGCGGGTGATCGCGGAGGCGGTCCGCATGGTCAGCGAGCGGGCGCGCAGCCGCAAAATCCAGCTGGTCAGTGCACTCGCGGCCAGTCCCATCGGGATCTGGGCCGACGAGCGAGCGATCAAGCAGATCCTGCTCAACCTGTTGTCGAACGCCGTCAAGTTTTCCGATGAGGGCGGCCGGGTCGACATCCGCACCGCGCTCGATGCCGCCGGGAACCTGACCCTCGACGTCGAGGATCACGGTATCGGCATGAGCGCCGACGAGCTCAGTCGCGCCCTGCAGCCCTTCGGCCAGGCAAAGGGCGCCACGACGCGGACGCATGGCGGCACCGGCCTCGGTCTGCCGATCGCCAAGGGGCTGGTCGAGGCGCATGGCGGCGGCCTGACGATCGAGAGCGTGCCCGGACGCGGCACGCTGGTGCACATTACTTTGCCACAGCGGGCAAAGCCGCCGGGCGCTCCCGACAATCGCGGACGCGAAGGCGCCCCGGAAGCTCGCGCCAGCCGGGCCGTCGCCTGATTTTGACGCCCCGCCGGCGACCCGTACCGTCCGCGCGCCGTCCCTCAGGGCCGCAGGGCATCGGGCGCGCGGCCCGTCCTGCCTCGGCCGGCACGAAACAGAAAGATGCCGGGAATGATCACGACCGCGGCGATCGCCATCATTCGGAAACAGTCGGCATAGCCGCGCAGCGCGGCACCTGCGTGCAGCGACGGGGTGGCGGCGATGCCGCCGGCCAGAGCGGCGACGTGCATCGCGATTTTCGCCTGCAGGACGGCGCTCATCAACGCGACGCCGGAGGCGTAACCGAGCTGTCGCAACAGGCTGTACAATCCGCTCGCATCGGTGCGGATCTCCGGCGCGAGCGTCGAGAAAGCCAGCGTCGCCAACGGGATATACAACATCGCGGCGCCGATCGCCTGGATCGAGCTGCCCAACATGATCCACAGCGGCGCCTGCGCCTTGGGCATGATCGACAGGACGATCAGGCCGCCGGCCATCAGAAGCCACCCGCTGCCGAGCAAGATGCGATGGTCCACCTTGCCCATCAACTGTCCGACGAGCAGCATGACCGCCATCAGCAGCATGGCCCGCGGCACGATCAGCGCGCCCGCCATCGTCGCCGGCAGGCCGAGCGGACCTTCCGCCAGCGATGGCAGGAAGATCACGGTGACAAACAGCAGTGCGCTCAACATGAAGTTGTAGAACGCTGCAGTGACGAAATTCACGTCACGAAACACTTCCGGCCGGAACGCCGTAAACCCCGAATGGCGCGCCCGCAGGAACAACGAAGCGAAACAGGCGGCGGCGAGAAACGCCTCGGCGACGATTTCGGGGGAGTGGAACCAGCCGAGCCCCACGCCGCGCTGCAACAACAGCTGCAGCGCACCGACCCCGACCATCAACGACACGATGCCCAACACGTCGACTGTCCTGGCGCCGGGCGGTTCGATCGTGGAGCGCAGCCGCCACACGCAGGCGATCGCAACGAAGCCGAGCGGAATATTGATCAGAAAGACCCACCGCCACGACGCCAAGTCGGTGATAAGACCGCCCAGGGGAGGGCCCAATATCGGGCCGATCATCAGCCCGGCCCCCAGGATCCCCATCATTCGCCCATGCCGCGACTTCGGGTAGATGTCGAGCATGATCGCCTGCGCCAGCGGATGCAGCACGCCGCCGCCGGCGCCCTGCAACAGGCGGAACAGGATGATCGCCTTGGCCGTCGGGGAGAGCCCGCAGAGCATTGAGGCCACGGCGAACGCACCCATCGCCGCGGGGAACAGGCGCCGCGCGCCGTAGCGCCGGCGCAGCCATCCAGTAAGCGGCGCCATGACCGCGGCAGCGCATAGGTAGCCCGCAAACACCCAGGCCCCCAGCTCGATGCCGCCGCCAAGGTCGTGTTCCAGTTGCGGCAATGCCACCGTGGCAATCGAGCCATCCGCCGCCTGCAAGGCGGTCGCCAGGATCAGGCCGGCGCTCGCGATCATGCGCTCCCAGCCCGCCGGCAGCGCGGTCTCGCCGGTCGCACCCTCCCCGCTGATCTCGATCTCATCGGCCATCGGTATGCCGGCGGCTTTCTGCATTCATCAGTCGCGGATTCATCACAGAAGACGCGGGCCGGTTCATCTTCCTTTTACCTATGCGATCTTAAATAGGTGGCGCCCGGCTCAGAGCTTGACCGGGAGCCGGCTGGAGACGGAGAGCAACGTGCAGCGATTGACGATGTTGGTGACCCCGGATGCGCAATGGGTGCTGCCCGATTCGCCCGAGTTTTTCGAAGCGCTGGACGATCCGACGCCCGATTATGACAGCATTGCCTTCGCCGTCAAAAACCTCGGCTTTATCAAATTCCAGGTGCTGGAGCGCTCGATCGTCGAAGTTGAGCTGCACCCCCGGAACGTCGAGTTGCCGGCGCTGCTCGCGGTTCAGCAGGAAATCGTCAGATCCGAAGTGCGGCTGTTTCGCATCAAATTCTTTGATACGGTGTGGCACTCGGAAATTTCGTCGTCGCGCGAGCATGTCGTTGCCCGGCTTTCAGAACTTTGCGCGCCGGTTTTCGCACCGACGCCGAGCGAGCGGTTCCGCGTCGAACCCCTCGACATGGCGAGGGTGTTCGACGACGATGACAACTGGCTGCGGCCGCTGGCGCAAAAATGGCGCGTGTCGTTCGGCCATTTTGATCCGTCGATCATCTCGCTGGCCCTGACCCACGGGCTCTTGTCTCGGCTGATGATCGTCGGCGTCAAGCCCCGTGCACCGGAACCAGTCTGGCGCTTCATTGGCGACGGTCACAAATGGATCGGCAGCGACTTCCGGCTCCGCGGCATCGGCGAGAAGATGGAAAACATGCCCGACAAGGAATATGGCGGGTGGGTTGCCGGCTTCTACAAGACCGTGGCCGCCTCGGGCCAGCCGCGTTACGACCACGTCACCGGATCGATCCAGTGGGAAGACGAAGACGGCCAGCCGCGCCGCTGGTATCGCTACGAGCGGCTGATGCTGCCCTGGAAGACGCCGTCGGGTGAGGTATTTGTTACGATGTGCTCGAAACCGGTCGGCAGGGCGGCCGAATCGACATCGCCATCTTCGATGATCCCGCCGCGATCCATGAAATCGGCGATGTCGGCATAGAAATCGGCACTCGACGTATAGGCCACCGCCATTTCACCCTGCAGCGAGCCTGGGTGGTTGATGCTGTAGCTCAGGTTTTTGTGGCCCCACGTGCCGGCCAGACCGCGGCTGACGTTGCTGATGCTGATATAGCAGAAGGACCAATCGATCGGCCAACGGGCGCAGGCATAGGCCTTGTGGGTCCGGCCGGTCAGATAGGATAGCTGCTTGCCGCGATAATCGGGGCGAACCCACGCGGCGGCGCCCCACGCGACGACGCCGCTGATCACCGGTGCCGCGTCAGCGGTCAGAATGCAGCGCTCTTTCGTCCCGCGGCCATACCACATCTCGCTGGCTTGCTCGCCCAGATTGGTGCCGGTCCAGTCGAGCACCCGGCACGCATTGGTGAGCACGATCTCGCCGGCGTCGTTCTCGCCCGAGATCCAATAGGCGTTTTCCGGCGTCAGTTCGACGCAGCGCGGATTGATGGCCTCGCACAAGGGGTACCACAAATCGCGCGCCGCATAGAACTTGCTGAGGTCGAGCAATTCCTCGAAATCGTGGCGAACCCGCAGCGTTATGCCGCGACGCCGCACCGCCCGATCGGCGGCGATCACAAAACGCGACAGCAGCCGCGCCGGACCGTACTTGACGGTCAAAGCATCCGGCAGACGCAGATTGTTCTCGGGAACGATGTTCAGCATGTCGAGCGGCATACCGGGGCCCTCTACGATCGCTAGTACCCGCGGCCAGCGCCGCCGGTACGGTTAAGAATTGCTTACGATGATACTCTGGACGCACAGGTTGTCAAGATTTTGGATAAAATCCCGTGTAAAATTGTCAGATGTTTTCGGATGATAGCGGGCATCGATATTTGGTTAATTTTTGATTAACTACGCAACAGGCAGTGAGCGTACGGTTAACGGGTCGCGACTACATCGTGCCCGGACCACCCGGCGAGACCGGCGCACCACCCGGCGAGACCGGCACGGCCCGGCCGCGCCTCCTTCGCGCCGTTGGGAACCCGCATCGGTGGTCCGGCGATCGGCCGACGATGGGGCCGCAGCGGCAGCGGGCTGGTCAGCATCCGCACCGCGTCGACCGGCGGGGCCGATTTCATTTGGCTGAATTGAATTCTGATGGATGAACGCCATGGTGTGTCCGTGGCTTTGGGTTTCGCTTTCACCACGATCATGCGGCCGCCGCCGCGTCCGGCCCGGACGCGCCCGCATCGCCGCCGGAACACGGCCCTGGCGCATTGCCATCCAGGGCGTATATGAATTTTGCAGGGTCCGGCGCGACGGTAGTTGATGGCGGTTTCGGGGCGCTCAGGCCGCCCGCGACCAAACAGGCGATCGGCGAGGGACAATGATCGCACGTTTGCCATCCGCATTTTCAACTGCCACTTTGTCGTCTGGAACGACTAATATGCCGTTATGTTAAGGAGATGAGGCGGGTCTTGGGAGTATCAGGAGATGGTCGATACCTTCGCGCCCGATGCCGCCAAACCGCAGCCGTTATCGGCCTGCCCGCATTGCGGCTCGGAGGCCTTCGAGGACGGGCGCGCGAACGGGTTGTCGAAGGAGATCTTTTGCCGGGTATGCGGCGCCGGCTACCGCGTCAACGTGCTGCACGACGGTCTGTTCGTCGTTGAGGAGATCGGCCGAAAGCCGCGCCGGCAGCCAGGGCCTCCGGCGCGGCATCGCCGGCGCCGCACCGACCCCCCGTAGCGGCCACCCGCCACGAGATTTCGCGGCCGAAAAATGAGAATATGACCCCGTGATGATCCGCCGCGGCTCCTGCTATCATGGCGGCAAGAAGGAGGATCCGGGGATGGGCGCCACACCGAAATATGTCGTCATCGACCCCGCCACCGGCAAGATCGACCGCCGCATCTTCAGCGAGCAGAGGGTCTACGACGACGAGATGGAGAGGATCTTCGGGCGCGCCTGGCTGATGATCGGGCACGAGAGCCTGGTGCCCGCGACGGACGATTTTTTCCACACCTACATGGGCGAAGACCCGGTCATCCTGACCCGCGACGGAAAGGGCCGGCTGCACGCGCTACTCAACATGTGCCGCCACCGCGGCAACCGCGTGTGCCGCGTTGACGACGGCAACGCCAAGCGCTTCATGTGCACCTATCACGGCTGGACCTACCGCAACGACGGCGCCCTCGAGCACGTCCCCGGCGAGTCCGAGGCGTATTACGACGCGCTCGACCGGCCGTCGCTCGGTCTGATCGCGGCCCGCGTCGAGACCTACGCGGGGATCGTCTTCGCGACCTGGGCCAAGGACGCCCCGAGCCTCGATGCCTACCTCGGCGACGCGCGCTGGTATCTCGACACCGTGTTCAATCGGCGGGATTGCGGCATGCAGGCGCTGGGCCCGATGAAATGGCTCGAGCCCGTCAACTGGAAGACATTGGTCGACAACTGCTCGGACAACTACCACGTCCCCACCAGCCATCTCTCCAGCGCCCGGGTCCAGACGCGCTTCCTCGGCCGCCCGCTGCTGTCCCACGAGGACCAGTTCGCCAGCCCCAACCGGCACGCCTTTGTCAACGGGCACGCGATCACCTTCCGCGACGCGGACGACAACGCGCCGCGCTACGTGCACGGCATCTCGAGCGAGACGGCCCGCATGTTCCAGGAATACCACGACGCGACGATGCAGGAGGTCGAGCGGCGGCTCGGCACGCTGCGCGCGCGCCGGGTGCAACTCGGCAACCATTCGATCTTCCCCAACGGCATCCTCGGGCTGCGCCTCGCCCTGCCGCGCGGCCCGCTCAAGACCGAGTTCTGGCACTTCGTGCTCTTGGACCGCGATATGCCCGAGGATCTGAAGCGGGTGATCCGCATCGGCAGCCAAGCCAACAACGGCGCCGCCGGCATGTTCGAGCAGGATGACGTCGACAACTGGCGTCAGGTGACCGAAGCGAGCACCAGCCGCCTCGCGCGCCGGCACCCCCAGGATCTGTCGATGGGCCTCGGACATGCCGGGCCGCATCCGGATTATCCCGGGCTCCTCTCCGAGCGGTACATTTCAGAAAACAACCAGCGCCTCTTCTACCAGCGCTGGGAAACGTTCATGAACGCGGCGAGCTGGGCCGACATCGCGCTCGACCCGGTCACGGCCGCGTTCGACGGCACCGCGACGATGCGCGGCTAAAGCAAGGCTAAAGCATGGAACCCCACGAAGGGGCGCGGCGCCCCGGAATGACGCCGGCGCGGAGGGGACCGCATGTTTGACCGGCAGCACCGGCCGGCGGCGAGCCAGTGAAGACGAAGGGCGCGCGCGAGGCGACACTGACGCCGCAGCCGGTGCTGTGGTTCGAGCTGATGCAATTCTACATCCGCGAGGCGTGGCTGCTCGACGAGCGCAAGCTGAAGGAGTGGCTGGACCTCTTCACCGACGATGTCCTCTACTTCATGCCGCGCCGCAAGAACGTGCCGCGCCGGGAATTGCACCGCGAACTGACGGTGCTCGGCGACCTGGCGATCCTCGAAGAGGACCGGCGCCAACTCGAGATGCGGGTGGCCCGGCTCGACACCGGGATGGCCTGGGCCGAGGATCCCCCGTCGCGCACCCGTCACCTGATCGGCAATCTCGAAGCGGCCCCGCTGGCGACCGGCGAGGTCGAGGCCAGGACCGCGTTTCTGGTGTACCGCTCACACCTGGAAACGGATCATCAGCTCCTTTCCGGCTGCCGCGAGGATGTGCTGCGCAAGGTCAGCGGCGCCTGGAAGGTGGCGAGGCGCACGATCGTCCTCGACGCCAACGTCCTGCTCGACAAGAACCTCAGCGTCTTCCTCTAGCGCTGCCCGTCAGCCGGACAGCGCCTGAACGAGGAACGGCAGGCTCTCGTCCATCCGGTAGTCGACGCTCGAATGATTGTCGGGGAACTCGTCGTAGCGATGGGCGATGCCGAGTTCGTTGAGGCGCCGCACGAACCGGCGGGCGCCGTAGACGAGGTTGAACTGATCCTTGGCGCCGCAGTCGATAAAGAGCGCTTTCAGCCGGCGCAGATTGTCCGCCTGGGTTTCGAGCGCCACCACCGGGTCGTGGCGCAGCCAGTTCGCCCAGCGTTCCTGGATCACCTCGCAGGTGTCGACGCTGACCGGCAGCCGCATCCCGAGGAATTGCGTCGGATCGGGGTCGTAGCTGGCCGCCATCGCCAGCGCGTTGACCACCTTGAAGGAACCCTCGGGGTGCTTCGGCGCCGCTTCAAGCTGCTGCCACCAGCGCTCGATTGAGTTGCCGGTGCCGGCCAGCGCGCGCAGCACCGCCGGCATGTCGGGCAGATAGCAGATCTCGAAGCCCATATCGCCGGAATGACAGGCCGCGGCGGCCCAGATGTCGGCGTGGCGCAGCGCGTGCGTCAGCGCGCCATACCCGCCGGAGCTCTTGCCAAAGACGCCGCGCCGCCCGCTGCCGCCGCATCCGAAGCGCGCTTCGATCGCCGGCAGCATCTCGTGCAGCAGAAAATCCTCCCAGGCGCCCATCGCGGTCGAGTTGACGTACTGGTTGCCGCCGAGCCGGGTGAAGCAGTCGGGGAAGGCGACGACGACCGGCGCCAGGCGCTGTTCCCCGATCAGCCGATCGAGCCGTTCCGGCAGGTTCTCGCGGAAGGGGACCCAATTGGTGTGTGAGAGGCCGCTGCCGGTGAAGCCGACGAGATCGACCAGCAGCGGCAAGCCGCCTCCGTCATGCCCGGCCGGAACGTAGACATCGACGATTCGCGCCGTGGGATCGCCGAGCATGTTGCCCTTGAGCGCCTGGCTCTCGATCGTCACCCGGCTGACGGTACCCGTCGCCCCGAAATACCTGCGCATGCCCCCTCCCCGGCCGCCGCCGGTCAGCGCGCCATGCCCGGCGCCCCGGCCGGCACGTCGTAGAAGGCCAGCGTCATCGATACGCTGGTGTAATAGCCCATCAAGGTGATCACGTCGGTGATCCCGACATGGCCAAGCGCCTTGACGGCGCGGTCGTAGAGGCCCTGCGGGACCCAGCGCGCATTGGCGAGCGTCGTCGCGATCTCATAGACCACCTGCTCGCGGGTGTCGGCGAACGATGTCGGCCGGCCGCCGATCAGCGCCTCGACCTTGTCTTCCGGCAATCCGACCTCCTTGCCGCGCCGCTCATGCGCGGCGGTCGGATAGGCCGAACGCCATTTGCTGTTGATGATGCAGACGGCAATCTCGCGCTCGCGCTCCGACAGCGAGTATTGGCCGGGGTGAAAATGCCCGCCGAGCGGCCCCGCCGCCTTCGCCAGCTTGGGATTGTGCACCCAGATCTTGCGCGGCCCGCCCAACGGCCCGCGGCTTTCGACCAGCGCGCGATAGCCTTCCTGCTGCTCCGGCGTCATCTGGTCATAGGGGATTTCCGCATAGCGGCCAAACGTCGGCGTGTCAGCCATCGGCAAGTTCCTCCCTCAGTCCTGGTCTGCGGGATCGATGAGCGGCGGCGCGGCTTGCTGGGCCGCTCAGCCGACCATGCTTTCAGCGCGGCGTCATTGCGGTATACCGTGCCGCCCGACCCCGCGCGCGACGGGCGATGCTAGCCCCTCGCCGGTGCGGCATCCACAACCTTGGAAGAGAGACCTGCCATGCCCGCCGATCCGTTCGTCGATGTCGCTGCCCTGTCCTCGCTCGGAGCGGTGCGCTATCTCGATGCGCGCGACCAGGCGGCGTTTGATGCGGGACATGTGCCGGGCGCCATGCGTGCGCCGCTCGACGAATGGGACAAGGCGGCCAAGGCGGCCGATACCGGGTTCGGCAAGACCGCGTACTGGGATGCAGCGCTGGGCGCGCTTGGGATCGGCGCGTCGGCGACCGCGGTGGCCTACGATGGCGGCGGCATGACCAACGCCGCGCGGGTCTGGTTCATTCTCCAGTATTACGGCGTCAGGGCGGTCATCCTGAATGGCGGCTGGCCGGCGGTTGCGGCGGCAACGGGGCTGCCGCCCGGTGCCGGGCCGGCGACGGGCGCGGTCCGGGCGGTTGCCGGCGCCGGCGCGGTCGGCGTGATCGACCGGGACACCTTGAAGGGCCAGCTGGGCGGCGCGGCGCAGGTGTTCGACAGCCGGACGCGCGCCGAGTTCACCGGCGAGGATGCGCGCGGGCGGAGCCGCGGCGGGCATCTGCCGGGCGCCAGGCATCTGTCGCATGTCGATCTCCTGGACAATGGCGTCGTCCGCCCGGCGCCGGCGCTGCGCGCCATGCTGGAGCGGACCGGCTTTGGCCCGGGCGATCACCTCGTGACGCATTGCGAAGGCGGCGGCCGGGCGGCGCTGGCAGCGGCCGCGGCGGTGCGCGCCGGGTATGACGACGTCCGGGTCTACTACCTCAGCTTCGCCGACTGGGCGCGCGACGACAGCTGCCCGATCGTCCGCGATTAGGAACCGCCGCCGCGCCGATTGTCGAGCGCGCGCCGGGCGGCTTAAACTTGCGCCGATGCGGAACTGGCGGGTCTGGTGAGGCGTGATGGGCGAACAAAGATTACGGGTTGTTGTCGCCGGCGCGGGCGTCGCGGGCCTCTTCATGGCCGAGACGCTGAAGCAGGCGCAGATCGATTTCACGGTCTATGAAAAGGCCGGCGAGGTCGGCGGCACCTGGCGGGACAACACCTTTCCCGGCCTCTTCGTCGATGTCCTGTCGCGGCAATACGAATTTCCGTTCCAGCCCAATTACGGCTGGTCGCGCAAATACGCACCGGCGACCGAGATCTGGGATTACATCAAGAAGGTGGCGCGCGAGCGCGGCCTCACCCGGTTCATCCGCTTCAACGAGGAGATCGTCGGCGCGCGGTTCAGCGACGGGCGCTGGCACATCGAGAGGGCCAACGGCGGCACCGATGTCGCGGATTTCTTCATCTGCGCCACCGGGTTTCTGCACAAGCCGCTCTATCCCGACATCGCCGGGCGCGAGAGTTTCGCCGGCGCGTCCTTCCATTCCGCGCACTGGGACCACAGCGTGCCCTATGAGGGCAAGCGCTGGGGCGTCATCGGCAGCGGCGCCAGCGGCGTGCAGATCACCGAGGCATTGGCCTGGGCCGGGTGCGAGGTCACCCAATTCATCCGCCGCGCGCAATGGGTCCATATCCGCGATAACCCGCCCTCGACCTGGCGCGAGCGGCTCAAATTGCGTCTACCGGGCGGCTACCAGCGCGAGCAGCGCCGGTTGTGGCAGATGATCAACGAGGCCGACCGCTGGCGCCTCACCCCCGGGCCGCAGCGCGAGGCGATGGAGCGCGAATACCGCTCCTATCTCGACTTCATCAAGGACCCCGAGCTGAAAGAGAAGCTGACGCCCGACTACAATCTCGGCTGCACCCGCATCCCGAAATCCGACAGGAACTATTATGCGGCGGTGCAGCTGCCGAACGCGCGCATCATCAAGGGGCAGGTCGCCTGCATCGTGCCCAACGGCGTCGTGATGGCGGACGGGACCGAGGTGGCACTCGACGTGCTGGTCTACGCCACCGGCTTCGATGCGCATGCCTATATGCGCCCGATGAATGTGACGGGCCTCAACGGTATGACGATCGACGAGGCATGGCACGAGAAGATCTATTCCTACGGCGGCATCGCGCTGCCCGGTTTTCCCAACCTGTTCATGCTCTACGGACCGTTCGCCCCGGTCAACAACGTGCCGGTGCCGTTGGGCCTCGAACAGGAGATCGGCTGCATCATGCGGCTGATGGGCGAGGCCGACGCCCGCCGCGCCGCGGTCATGCCGACCGTCGCCGCCACCGAGAAATTCCTCGCCCGCCTCGGCACCGCCTTTCCCGGCACCGTCTGGGTCGGCGGCTGTCAGAACTGGTACACCGGCGATCAGGGCGTGCCGGTCCTGTGGCCGCTCCCGCAAAGCGCGCACAAGGAATTCTTCGCCGAGATCCCGGTGGAAGATTTCCAGTTCACGCCGACCGGGCTTGCAGACTGATCGCTCCAACAATCGGCCGTACGGCCGCGGCCGCTATTTGACGATCAGGCGGCCGCGGGTCGCGGGATGAAAATCGTCGAAGAATTCATAAGTCCCGGCATCGAGCGGACCGACAAAGACGCTGATCGTCGCACCCGCCGTCACCAGCTTCTCGCGGTGCAGCGAGGTGCTCTCGAACTCGGCCGGCACGGCCTGCTCGTTGCGGACGGCCAGTTCGACCTTGACCCCGGCCGGAACCGACAACTCGGCCGGTGCGAACTGATGGTCGCGGATGGCGAGCGCGATCGTCGGCGGCTGACCGAAGGCCGGAACGGCTGAGGCCAGGAACAGGATCGCGGCGACGGCTCGGCGCATGCGGATCGCTTCCTTGCAATTGATAATCGATCGCGACATAGGTTGTCGCGCCGCCCTCGACAAGCCGCTTTGCTGCCGGTCAAGCCTGCCAAATCGTCACATCACGACGCAGCATGACCTGAGCCGGCCGACGCCGCGGCGAGCGCGTCGCCACCCGCCTCGCGGCATAGCTTTGACGACGGCGTCGCAATGGCGCTATCCTGCCACGAGCAAACGAGGGTGAACGATGAGACCATTTGTTGTGTCTGGCGTGCTTGCCGCAGCGCTGATGTTGTCCGCTTGCACCAATCCATACGATCCCGGCCAGCGCGCGGTCGGCGGTGCGCTGGTCGGTGCCGGCGCCGGAGCAGCGCTCGGTGCCGCGGCCGGTGGCGGCCGGGGCGCGGCGACCGGGGCGCTTGTCGGCGGCGCGCTGGGGGCGTTGACGGGCGCTGCGACGACGCCCGCGCCACCGCCGCCGGGTTACGGCTACCGGCCGGGACCGCCGCCGCCGGGTTACGGCTACCCGCCGGAACCGCCGCCGCCGGGTTACGGCTACCCGCCGCCGCGGTAAGAGGTCGGCTGGCAGCCCCGGGGATACGGCTGGGGTCGCTATAAGCGACGGGGCTTTCGGGGCAGGCTGCGATGCCGGCCCAACGCCCCGTCCGATGCCCGTCCGCCGTTGAGCAATCCACCTGGACGCGATAGTGGTGCCGCCCTGACCGCGCACCAAGCGGGTGACGCGCCCTCCCGATCTCCGGTAGGCTGCTACCTGGCGGCGCCCGCCGTGGCGCCAGTCGGGGGAGGCATAAGCTGTTCAGGAACCTCAAGCTCGGCCAGACGATCTATTCGGTCATATTGCTCTTGGTGATCGTCGCCGAGCTGATCAGCTATGTCGGCATCAGCGGCATGCGGACCTACAACCTGCAACTCCACGAGTTGCGCCGGGTCGCACAGGCCGCCATCCTCGGCGAACGGATCAACCGGCTGCTGCTCGCGGTCGTCATCGATTCACACGGTATCGATAGCGCGACCGGCCCTGCCGAGGCGGCGAAATTCATCCCGCCGATCGAGCAGAACCTCGCCTTGATCCAGCAACTGACCGCACGCTGGGCTGCGATCAACGAACCACGCGATCGGGCCGCGCTGGACAGCGTCAGGGCGGGCATCGACGACTTCGTCAAGTCCCGGACCGAACTGGTGCGGCTGGCGCGCGCCGGTTCGCTGCCACAGGCGCACGCGTTGAACGGCAGCGACCAGAACCGCGCCAGCCGGGCGGCACTGGACGCGGCGATGGCGAAGCTCGCGGCCGGCGACGCCGCGCGGGTTCGCGCGCTGACCGACGGCATCCAGAGCGTCTACGATTCGAACCTGATCGTCATGATCGCGCTGGCCGCACTTGGGATCGGCCTCGCGCTGCTGGGGGTATTGATCGTCGTCAGCCGCATCACCCGCCCGATCTCGCGGCTGACCGAGCGTGTGACCGAGAACATCCGCAGGGTGGCGATCGCTGCCACCCAGGCCAGCAGCGCTGTCAGCCAGGTCTCGGACGGCTCCAACATCCAGCTCACCGCCTTGCGGCAATCCGCCGCGGCGCTCGGCCAGAGCACCGAGGCGATCGCCGAGGTCGCGCGCTCGACCCAACTGGCCAGCGAGCAGGCCAAAGAGGCCGCCAATCTCGTCGCCGACGGCATCCACCAGATGGACAGGATGGTCGACGTCGTCAACGTGATCTCCGAGAACAGCAGCCAGATCAGCCGGATCGCCGGCGCGATTTCGCACATCGCCAGCCAGACCAACATGCTCGCGCTCAACGCGGCGATCGAGGCGGCGCGCGCCGGCGAGCACGGCAAGGGCTTTGCCGTCGTCGCCGAGGAGGTGCGCAAGCTCGCCGAGAGTTCGGGCGGCCTCGCTCAGGAAATCGCCAGCCTGGTGCAGCAGGCCACCGAGGCGGCCGGCAGCGGCGTCACGATGGCCCGCGAGGTCAGCGACAACATGCACCAGATCGCCGACGGCGTGCAGCAAAGCGACCGGCTCGTCGGCGCAATCGCCACCGCGATGGAGGAGCAGCAGGCGACGGTCAGGGGCATCAACACCAATGTCGCCGAACTGACCCGAATCGGACAGTCGAATGCCACCGCGGCCGAGGAAATCACCGCCACGATGCTTGACCTCTCCAAGCTGGCCGAGCGTTCGCGCGGCGATGTCGACGAATTCAAGGCGGTCGGCCTCTAGGATTTCGCCGGTCCCGCCGCCCTGCTTGCCGGCGACAGCCGGCGACAGATTGTGTTGAAGAAAGCGAAATCCCCGATTTCCTTGAAGTTGATGCTCGCGAGGCCGGGTTCGGCTATGTTTATGCGCTGTGAATGCGGCGGGTGCGACCGCCCGTCGAGAGGGGATGTTCGGCCGCATGGAAGATTCGCTGCGCGATCTGCAACGGGCGATGGCCGCACACCGCAAGGCATTGGCCGCAAACCGGATGCTGCCGGGCGAGGACGCCGCCATGCGGCAGCGCGTCATGCACCGTTTGACGCGCGATATCGAGCGGATCTCGGGCATCGAAATCACCGAGATGATCGAAGGCAAACTCGCCCGGGTGCTGTCGTCGGTGGCCATCGACGAACTCGAACGATGGGCGCGCCGGCTGCATGTGCTGCCCGGAAATGACCCGGAATGGCTGAGCCTCATTGAAAGTCTGACGGTTCACGAGACTTTCTTTCATCGCGACCGCGCCCAGCTCGCTCTGCTGGGGCAGATTCTTCCCGAGCTTGCGATCGCCGCCGCGCGCAGCGGGCGGCGCCGGCTGCGCCTGTGGTCGGCCGGCTGCGCCACCGGCGAGGAGGCCTATACGCTCGCGATCCTGGCGTTGCGGGCGTTGCGCGACGCCGGGTTTGCCGACCAGTCGCCGGATGGCGGGATCGTCTGCCGGGCGCCCTGGCAGCTCGATGTCCTGGGCACCGACATCTCCCGGCTGGTGCTGACGCAGGCCCGCGCGGCGATCTATTCGACCGAGGGATTGAGCGCGTTTCGCGATCTGCCGCACGAGTTCCAGCGGTTCTTTCCGATTCTGCCGAAAAGCCGCGAGAGCGGCGAAATCGAGCGGCGCGGCGTGCTGCCGGCGGTCCGGCGGCATGTCCGGTTCCGCCAGTTCAATCTGCTCGCCGCGCTGCCTCCCGAAACGGAGTGCGACGTCGTACTGTGCCGCAATGTATTGATCTATCTGACGGCGGCGGCGCGGCGCGACGCGCAGGCGGTGTTCAGGCAGGCGCTGCGGCCTGGCGGCTACCTGTTGCTCGGCCCGACCGACACCGTGGCCGACCCGACAGCCTATGAGGTGCGCTGGGGCACCGGCGCCGCCGCCTACGCGTTGCGGCCGCGCGATGAGTGAGCCGACCGGCCATCGGCCGGACCCGGCACCCGATGCCGCCGGCGCGGGCTGGATCGCCTTCTCGCTGGCAGATCAGCGCTTTCGACTGCCGATGGCGTCGGTCGAGGCGGTTGATACCCCGCCGCCGCTGACCCGCGTTCCGCATGCGACATCCGCGCTCTTGGGGGCGGGGAATTTCGCCGGCCGGATCGTGCCGGTCCTCGACCTCGGCATGCTGCTCGACCGTCCGCCGGGGCAGCGAGCCTATGACGGCGGCGGCGAGATCCTGCGCCTGCGGACTCCGGCGGGGAATGTCGGGTTATGGGTCGATCGGGTGGAACGGCTGACGCACGCAGACGCCGCGGCGCCGACCCCGCACGGCGCCGCGCTGCTTGATCCGGCCCGGCTGCTGGCGACGGCGCTCACCCCGGCGGACCTCGCCCCATCGGACTTCGGCGACGGCACGCCGGCGCCGCTCGGCGACGTCGCCGACCAGGTGCTGCCCGCCGCGACCGCCGCGACGAGCGAGGCTTTCATCATCGTCGAGGTCGCCGGCAGGACGTTCCACCTGCCACACGACACGGTCGTCGAACTGGTTGCGGCGCTGCCGTGGACGCAGCTGCCACGCGCGCCGGCCGGCTTGTTGGGCGTCGGCGTGCTGCGCGGCGTCGCGCTGCCGGTCCTGTCGCCGCCATCATCGCCCGCCCGGCCGGGAGAGGGCGCGCCGGCCGGGTTCGTCGTGATCGAGATCGCCGGGCGCCGCGCGGCGTTGGCCGTCGATCGCATCGTCGGATTGCGGTCCGGCGATGCTCCGGGCGCGCTGCCGTCGAGCGACTTCGGCGCGACAATTTCCGAAGAAATCCGGCGCATCGTGCAGAGATTTCCGGCGATCGCAAATGCCCGCCCGGCCGCCGTCGCGACCGGTGCCGGACCGGCCGTCGAATACCTGGCGTTTACGGTCGCCGGGCAGGATTTTGCCGTGCCGATCGCCAGCGTCGATCGCGTCATCGCGGCCCAGCCCTTGATCGCGCTGCCGCGGCCGGTCAGCCCTCAGGACGATGCCGCCTCGCGAATTATCGGCGTCATCGAGGTGGCGGGCCAGATGGTGCCGGTCGCGACCCTGGGATCGTGGGAGGCGCAGCACGCCGCGACGGCCGATGGCGAACCGCCCGTGAGCGCCGCGCGGAGCGCCTACGTGATCCTCGATGGCCCGGACGGGCGCGGCGCGATCGGGGTCGACCGAATCGATCGGGTGGTGCGGCTGCGGTTGGACGAGCTGGCAACGCCACCCGCCGGGCATGATTGGATCGAAGCCATCGCGACGCGCGGCAATGGCGAATTCTTGCGCATTATCGCCACCGCGCGCCTGTGGAGCACCGTGGGGAGCACCGTGGGGAGCACCGTGGGGAGCACCGTGGGGAGCACCCCTTGATGGCGGACATCGTGAGCGCCGCGATTGTGGGTGCGCTGCGCGTCCTCGTTGTCGACGATCTGGGGTTCATGCGGATCGCGTTGCGCCAGATCATTGAGGCGGACGGCGACATGCTGGTGGTCGGCGAGGCGCGCAATGGCGAGGACGCCGTCGCATTGGCGCGCGAGCTGCGGCCGGATATCGTGACGATGGACGTCGAGATGCCGGTGATGGACGGTATCGAGGCGACGCGGCGCATTGTCGCCGAAATCGCGCCGAAGCCGATCATCATCATGGTCAGCAGCCACACGCAGGCCGGCGCCGCGGCGACGATCAAGGCATTGCGGGCCGGCGCCGTGGATTTCGTTTCCAAAGAGTCGGCGTTTGCCAAGACCGATCTGGGACGCATCGATTCGCAGCTGCGCGGCAAGATCCGGCTGCTGGCGGCGCAGCGGCGCGGCGGCGCGGCGCTCGCGCTGGCGAGTTTGCCGAATTTCGAGCCGGCCGGGCGCGACGAAGGGCACGACGATGGGCGCGCCGAAAAGATCGTCGACCCCGGTGTGCGCGGGGCGTGCCTGCCGACCGGCCCTCTCGACCTCGTCGTGGTTGGCGTATCGACCGGCGGACCGGAAACCCTCGGCGTGTTGCTGCGGGCGCTCGGCACGATCGGTGCGCCGGTGGTGATCGCCCAGCACATGCCCGAATTCTTTACCGCCTGCCTTGCCGAATCGCTCAGCCGCGATACCGGCCTCGTGGTACGCGAGGGCGAGCACCGCAAGCCGGTGCTGCCGGGCGAGATCACGATCCTGCCCGGCGCCCGCGACGCGGTCGTCGCACCGCGCGGCGGCGGCGGGTTCGAGCTGCGCCTGACGCAGTCGAGCGGCGTCGTGCACCCGTCGGCCGATCTGCTGTTCGAGTCCGCCGCGATGGCGGCCCGGCATCCGGTCGCCGTGATCCTGACCGGCATGGGCAATGACGGGACGCGCGGCGCCCGCCGCTTCGCGCGCCGCAACCTGCCGGTGCTGGCCCAGCGGCCGGACAGCTGCGTCATCGGCGGCATGCCGAGTGCCGCCATCGAGGCCGGAGTCGTCAGCGAGTCGCTGAGCCTTTATGCAATCGCCCGCAACCTTCGGCGGTGGGCTGCCACGGAGTTCCATCCGCGCAAAGCTGAAATGGCAAAGCCATGACCAAGAAGCAGATCCTCGTCGTCGACGATTCGTTCATCATGCGCACGATCATCAAGGACATTGTCGACAGCGACCCCGATCTCGAGGTCACCGGCTTTGCCGAGAACGGCAAGGTCGGGCTGCAGCGCGTGCGCGAGCTGAAACCGGACGCCATCCTGCTCGACCTCGAAATGCCCGAGATGTCGGGCATCGACATGCTGAAGCGGCTGGTTCTGCTCGGCAAGGCAAAGGTGATCGTGGTGTCGTCGGTGGGGCAAACCGGATCGCCGCAGGCAATCGAGGCACGCCGGCTCGGCGCGGTCGATGTCATCGCCAAGCCGTCAGGCGCAATGAGCCTCGATCTGCAGGCCAAAAAGGGCCACGAGATCGTCCAGGCACTGCGCCGCGCCCTGGCGCTCGACCCCGCCGACGGCGACTGAGCCCGCAGCGCAAGCGGAACCGGACGATGGATGCGCTGGCCGAGACGCTGTGGCACGAATTTGCGATCGAGACCGAGGAGCACCTGCAGGCGGTCGAACCGATGCTGGCGCGCCCCGACCCGCAGCAGTCGAGCGCTGCCGACATCGCCCAGCTGTTCCGCTCGTTCCATTCGGTCAAGGGCCTCGCCCGGGCGATGGACATGCTGGGGATGGAGGGCGTCGCCCACCATGCCGAAAACCTGCTCGGGCTGGTGCGCGACGGCTCTGTGGCGTTGACCCCGGACCTGGCCGACCTGCTGCTGCAATCGGTCGACGCGCTGAAGGGGATGCGCGACGTCGTTGCCGAACAGCGGCGCGATGTGCCGCCGGATCGCGACCTCATCGCGCGGCTGGCCGCAGCGTTCGCACAGGCCGGTGGCGGCGGGGGCGATAATGCGGCGGCGCCTCCTTCGGTCCCGGGCAACGATGTCCCGTTGCACGAAGATCCCGAGATGCTGGAGATCTTCGTCGAGATCGTAAAGACGCGCGGACCGGAGCTGTGCACCGCGCTCGCCGCCGATGCCGATCAGCGCGCCCTCGCCGTCGATGCTGCCGAGATGCTGGCGCATGCCGCCGAGGTGATGAATTTCGATGCGCTGGCAGAGCGCTTCGGGGGCCTGCTCGAGGCGCTGCAAGCGCTGCCGCCGGCCGAGCAGGGGGGTGGGCCGGCGCGGCAGGATCTGCTGTCCCGGCTCGGCGACATCCGCCTGCAGATCGAGCTGGTCGGCGAGATCACCGGCCAGGATGCCGGCAGCGCGGCGTTCTCGGCCGCTCTCGCGGAGCGGATCGGCGGCGAGCGTCATGATCTGGCGGTCGCGATCGCCGCGCTGCACCGGCGCCTGCGCGATGATGTGAGCGCCGGCGAACGCCTCGCGGCGGAAGCGGACGCGGCCGAACTCGCGCGGCTGGCGCGCACGCTGCACGGCATCGCGGCAACGCT
>Ga0307372_10005158_pt1 | contig 19746 bp, 16 predicted proteins | sample OX1MG_FD_202533 | JGI IMG/M metagenome (GOLD analysis project Ga0307372, IMG submission 202533) | Soil microbial communities from Risofladan, Vaasa, Finland - OX-1 | ecosystem: Environmental > Terrestrial > Soil > Coastal area > Acid sulfate soil | place: Finland: Risofladan, Vaasa | collected...
GAAGTTTTCTCCGGAATTCATGAACCGCATTGACAAGGTGATTGTTTTCCGGTCACTGCGGCGGGAACATCTGGAGAAGATCCTGGACATCGAACTGGCCAGGGTGCAGGAGCGGATCATCTCCGCATCTCCGGGCAGCCAGTTTGTGTTCAGGTGCACGCGGCCAGCCCGTGACCTTTTGCTGCGCGAAGGAACCGATCCCAAGTCCGGCGCGCGCCATTTGAAGCGGGCGATTGAGCGCCACCTGGTTTTCCCGCTGTCAAACCTGATGGCCACCAGGCAGGTGTGCCTGGGTGACATGATCACGGTCGACACCACGCCCGGTGGTTCGAAACTCGCTTTCATGCGGGAAGAGCAGGGAGCGCTGGTGAGCGCCGCTGCCGTGACGTCCACGCAGACGGCATTGGTTCCGGTCTCGACAGAACGCGTGGCTACACGAGCGCTGGCGCTGCGGGTGTCCGGCGACTGAGATATGCGGAGTGCAGGCCGCTGGTATTTGCGCGGAGTAGACCGCTGAGACGCAGCCAAAGGCTTGCGCCGCGGTCGAGCTTGCCTGCACCCGGGCCATCCCTTGCTGAACCTCCCTGACAGTTTGTTGAAAAAGGTTGGAATTTGTCATCCCGAGTAGACACAAGCAACGAAAAGCCTGCCCCGAGCTTGCCGAAGAGACCTCGGCATTTGCTTGATTTTGCAAATTCAGGGATGCTTTGCTCGGCGCAGCATGACATGGCAGGGACCTCTTTCAACAAACTGCTAAGTGATCATAGGGTGCGCAAAAACGCGCCGTTCAACCCCTTCCTGCAATCCGCTTGACGTCACCTCATGACACGCTCTTCGGGCCGCATTGACTTCCATCTGCCGGGGCATTAAAATTGAACGTTTGCCCAATTACAAAAATATCCTCTTGAGGGGGTTGTCATGGCAGTCAAGGTAGGAATCAACGGTTTTGGTCGGATTGGCCGCAATGTTTTTCGTTCTGCGCTGAGCGACTCAAACATCGAGATTGTTGCAGTCAACGATATTACGGACCCCAAAACTCTGGCGCACTTGCTCAAATATGACTCCGTGCATGGGAATCTCGCGACCGAAGTCACTTACGGCGAAGACTTCATCAAGGTCGGCGGCAAGACCGTCAAGGTGTTTAAGGTCAAGGACCCGGCTCAAATCGACTGGCCCTCGTTGGGCGCGCAGATCGTGGTGGAATCCACCGGTCTCTTCACCAAGGCGGAGGACGCGGGGAAACATATTCGCGGCACCGTCAAGAAAGTCATCATCAGCGCGCCGGCCAAGAATGAAGACATCACCATCGTTCTGGGCGTGAACGAAAAGAGTTACGATCCGGCCAAGCACAACATCATTTCAAATGCTTCGTGCACGACCAACTGCCTGGCGCCGCCGGCGATGGTGGTGGACGCGAACTTCGGCATCAAGAAGGGCGCCATGACGACCGTCCACTCCTACACCAACGACCAGCGCATTCTTGATCTGCCGCACAAAGACCTGCGCCGCGCCCGCGCCGCCGCGCTCTCCATCATCCCAACCACCACCGGAGCCGCCAAGGCTGTGGGACTGGTGCTGCCCCAGCTTAAGGGCAAGCTCGACGGCTATGCCATGCGCGTGCCCACGCCCAACGTTTCTCTGGTTGATCTGGTTGTGGTGCTGGAAAAGCCGGCCACGACCGAGGAACTCAACGCGGCGTTCAAGAAGGCTGCCGAAGGTCCGCTGAAGGGAATTCTCCAGTTCTGCGAAGACGAACTGGTTTCCATCGACTTCCGCGGCAACCCGAACTCCTCCATTGTCGATGCCGGCTTCTGCAAGGTTATCGACGGCGATTTGGCGAAAATCACCGCCTGGTACGACAACGAGTGGGGATACTCCTGCCGCGTTCGTGACCTGATCAATTACGTGGCCAAGAGCCTGTAAACCTGCCTGCAAGGTTGATCCGGCGGACGGTTGGGCGGCAATCGTCCGCCAATCCTTACGAAGGGAATCCAAACCATGGCAAAACTTTCTATTCGTGACCTGGACCTGAAAGGCAAAGTCGTCTTCATGCGGGTTGACTTCAACGTGCCTTTGAACGACCAGAGAGAAATCACCGACGATACACGGATTCGCGCCAGCTTGCCGAGTATCCAGTTGGCGCTGGATCGGGGAGCCAAGCTGGTCCTGGCCTCCCATCTGGGAAGGCCCAAGGGCAAGGTCAATCCCAAAATGTGCCTGCAACCGGCCGCCGAACGCCTGGCCACGCTGCTGAACAAGCCGGTCCGTTTTGCCACCGACTGCGTGGGCCTTCAGGCGGACAAAAACGTTGCGGAACTGAAGGAAGGCGGTGTGCTTCTGCTTGAGAACCTGCGCTTCCACAAAGAAGAGGAGGCGAATGATCCGGAATTCGCCAGACTACTGGCCGGCCGTGCCGAGGTTTACATCAATGACGCTTTTGGCTCCGCCCATCGCGCCCACGCTTCGACGGAAGGCATCACGCACCATGTAGCCGTTCGGGCGGCGGGCCTGCTGATGGAAAAGGAACTCGAGTACCTGGGCAAAGCGATGCAGAATCCCCAGCACCCTTACGTGGCCATCGTGGGCGGCGCCAAGGTTTCGGACAAGATCAAGTTCCTGCAGAACCTGATGGGGTTTGCCGACACCATCCTGATCGGCGGAGCGATGGCCTACACCTTTCTCAAGGCGCAGGGCGTGGAAGTTGGCATGTCCCGGTATGAGCCGGACAAGCTGGACCTGGCGAAGGAACTTCTGGAACAGGCCAGGCAGAAGAATGTGAACTTCCGGCTGCCCCAAGACCACGTGGTCGCCGAAAAGCTGGACGCCTCTGCCGTGGCGGAGACAGTTGACTCCGTCAGCATTCCCGCGGACCGCCTTGGCTTGGATATCGGTCCCAAAACAAGGGCCGAGTATGCTGCGGCCATCAAGCAGGCCAAAATGATTATCTGGAACGGTCCCATGGGCGTGTTTGAAATCGACCAGTTTGCCCAGGGCACGCTGGAAATTGCGCACGCCGTTGCCGAGTCCGGAGCCGTTACGATTGTGGGCGGCGGAGATTCGGTGGCCGCGGTCCATAAGGCCGGCATCTCGGACAAGATCTCGCACATCTCAACCGGCGGCGGCGCTTCACTCGAATTCCTGTCGGGAATCAAGCTGCCCGGCGTGGAAGCCCTGCCGGAAAAGCAGTAGGCGGAGGACGGAAGGCAGAAGGCCGTAGTCGGCTGACGACAGGCCGTCAGCAAAAGGCCGAGGACAGCAGGATGTTACCCGCAGCCGGAGTGACGGACACTCCGATCGGCGGGATAAAAGGTTTGGGCGTTTGTGGGCAGACTGATGCCCCGTGCAGGTTCAAGATAATTTCGGCTCAAGACCGCCTGCGGCTTTTTGCGTTCTGCTCTCTTCTTCTGCCTACTCTTTAGCGAAGGACGGAAAACATGCGGAAACCTGTTATTGCAGGAAACTGGAAAATGTACAAGACGCGCGCTGAAACCGTGGCGTTCATCGAGGAACTGAAGCCGCGCGTGGCGAAGGTCGAACACTGCGAGGTGGTTGTAGCTCCTCCCTTCACGGCGCTGGCGGAAGCAGCACAGGCCGCCAAAGGGAGCCGGATTGGCATTGCAGCCCAGAACATGCACTGGGACGCCGAGGGCGCGCACACGGGCGACATCTCACCAGGAATGTTGCTGGACGCCGGCTGCACACACGTCATCCTTGGCCACTCCGAACGACGCCATGATCACGGCGAAACCGATGAACAGGTGAACCGGAAACTGAAGGCTGCGCTGGCCGCTGGGCTCACGCCGATCGTCTGCGTGGGCGAAACTCTGGATGAGCGCGAACGGGATGAAACCCGGAAGGTGCTCGAACGCCAGTTCCAGCGCGGTTTCGCCGGGTTGACCCCCTCGGATTTTTCCCGTATCATTATGGCGTATGAGCCGGTCTGGGCGATTGGTACCGGCCGCACCGCTACGCCGGAACAGGCAGCGGAAAGTCACGCGTATCTCAGGGAATTAACGCGGCAGCAGTTTGGCGAAGAGCAGGCCCAGGCGGTGAGGATTCTATACGGGGGGAGCGTCAAACCCCAGAACATCAAAGGGCTGATGGTCCAGGAAGATATTGATGGGGCTCTGGTGGGCGGCGCGAGCCTCAAGACGGAATCCTTCGCGGCGATCATGGATTATCCGTCAGCCTGAGAAGGCGCCAGACGGCAGGCAAGATCGAAAGGAATGTTTTATGGTTATGGCAGTCACGGCTCTGCAGATCCTGGCGAGCGCTCTGCTCATTATTATCGTTTTGATCCAGGGCGGCGAGAACGTGGATATGGCAGCGGCCTTCGGCGGTTCAAGCCAGGCGGCCTTCGGCCCGCGGGGCGCGGTCACCACTCTCGCCAAGATTACCTGGGTGCTGGGTTTCATTTTTATGGCGACTTCGGTGACACTGGCTATTTGGGCCACCAAGAGCACATCGAGCTCGGTGTTGCAAAATGCGCCGGCACAGACCCAGACGGCTCCGGCAGCTCCGGTAGCGCCCGCAGCGCCAGCCAAGAAGTAATGGAAAATTGCTTCGCACGACTCCATGCCTTGCAGCATGGGTTTATCAAATTTGCCTCCCACGCGGAAGTGGCGGAATTGGCAGACGCACCAGCTTGAGGGGCTGACGCTCGCAAGAGCGTGGGGGTTCGAGTCCCCCCTTCCGCACCAACCCTCACCTTTTGTTTGCGCGTTTGACTTTCTATCCTGAAGTCATATCATAGTGTTCCAGTCGGTACTCACGTGACAAAAGTCATAGTCTGCTTTTCCTGGGACTGTTATTGTATTTCTCGGTCCGTTTCGGGGGGACTTCACCAACACGAGCACCAGGAGGCAATCGATGGACGCAAAGACCAAGCGCGGCCTGATGGTTTCGAGCAAATGGGGCCAGGCCATTGTGGTCGTCTTCTTATTCGGGTTCTTTGTGATGGGACTTTTGGCCTACCGGACGTACACCAGCGAGCCTCCCATTCCGGCCAAGGTTGTTGATCCTTCCGGCCAGCTCCTCTTTACCCGGGCGGACATCATTGGCGGGCAGGAGACCTTTCTGCGAAACGGCCTGATGGAGTACGGATCGATCTTTGGCCACGGGGCTTACCTTGGACCGGACTTTACCGCTGATTATCTTCACCGGGCCGCCCTCATCGTCCGCCAGGAGTACGGAGGCACGGCCTCGGATCGCGCACAGGCGCAAACCATCCAGGATTTCAAGACGAACCGTTACAGTTCCACGACCGGCACTCTGGAGTACACGGCCGCTCAAGCCACCGCCTTCAAGGAATTAGAGGCCCACTACCGGGACTTTTTCTCTCAGCCCTCTACCAAGTTCGGCCTGCGCCCCAAAGCCATCACCGATCCGCAGCAGATTTACGACCTGACGGCCTTTTTCAGCTGGTCGGCGTGGACGGCATCCACCTTGCGGCCCGGACTCGAATACTCTTACACCAACAACTGGCCGCCCGAATCGCTGGTCAACAACCATCTCACAGCCGACGCGATTGTCTGGAGCGTGCTTTCGTTGATTACTCTGCTTGGGGGCATCGGACTGTTGCTCGCGGCTTTCGGCCGGTGGAACTTCCTGGGCTGGCATGGACGTGAGCGGGCAACGGTTTCATTTCGCCCTCCCGACTCCATCGGCCTGACGCCTGCGCAGCGGGCCACCGCGTATTTTTTCCTGGTCATGGCCGTGCTTTTTCTGTTGCAGGCCCTGCTGGGTGGCGCGTCACAACATTATCGCGCCGACCTTTCCAGCTTCTTCGGCCTTGACCTCGGCCGCATCCTTCCGTTCAACGTGGCCCGGACATGGCACGTTCAGCTTGCCATTTTCTGGGTTGCGACCTCTTTTCTTGCCGCCGGCATTTTCCTCGTTCCCATGATCACCCGGCGCGAGCCCAGGGGGCAGCAGTGGCTGGCTTACGGCCTGCTCGGTGCGCTGGCCATCGTGGTGTTTGGAAGCCTGATCGGAGAATATGCCGGGATCGAAGGATGGATCCATCATCTCTGGAGCTGGTTCGGCGACCAGGGCTTTGAATACCTTGATTTGGGACGCTTCTGGCAGATCCTGCTGATCATCGGCCTGCTCTTCTGGGTGATCATCCTCTTCCGGGGACTGCGCGGGCACCTCAGCACGGAACACCTGGGTAACCTGCCGTGGCTGTTTTTCTTCTCAGCGCTGTCGATTCCTGCCTTTTACGCTGTCGGCCTGCTGGCCAGGCCGAATGAAGCCTTCACTACCACAGACTTCTGGCGGTTCTGGGTGGTCCACCTGTGGGTTGAAGATTTCCTGGAGCTGTTCACCACCATCATCGTGGCCTATATTTTTGTGCTGCTGGGCGTTGTGCATGAGCGCGTGGCGCTGACGATGGTTTATCTCGACATCCTGCTCTATTCCGCCGGTGGCGTGATCGGCACCATGCACCACCTCTACTTCTCCGGCGAGCCCGCTCTCCATATGGCGTTGGGAGCATTCTTCTCCGCCGCCGAGGTTATTCCACTCACCTTCCTGACGCTTGAGGCGTGGAGCTTTCTGCAACTGGGCGCGGAGCAGAGTGCGAGGTCCAAATCGCCTTTCCCGCACTTCTGGGCCGTCATGTTCCTGGCCGCGGTCGGCTTCTGGAACTTTCTCGGCGCCGGCATCTTCGGGTTCCTGATCAACCTGCCCGTCGTCTCCTACTTCGAAATCGGAACGGCACTGACGGCCAACCACGCGCATGCGGCGATGATGGGCGTTTACGGAATGCTGGCCGTGGGGCTGGCGCTCTTCTGCCTGCGCTACATGATTCCGCAGGATCGCTGGTCAGACCGGGCGGCCAAACTCAGTTTCTGGTCTCTCAACCTCGGCCTTGCCTGGATGGTGTTTGCCTCGCTGTTTCCGCTCGGCATCATCCAGTTGTATCACTCCGTGCGCTACGGGTATTACGATGCAAGAACGCTGCAGTACCTGACCGGGCACCTGAACGCATTGATCGAGTGGTTGCGATTGCCGGGTGACGCTCTCTTCATTGTGGGCGGGGTGCTGCCGGTTGTTTACCTCGCATGGCTTGGGGCCCGCCACGTGGCACCCAAGACGACGTCGGAACAGGCGGAGGAAAGTCTCTTTACCGAGATCGTGGAGTCTTCCGGGGTGAAAGGATGATCGACGGTTTCCACGCTGAAGTGCTGATGGCGGCAGGGTACGCGATATTCCTGGTGGCCGTTGCAGTGATGCTGGAATGGCTGGCGAGACATTCTCATCGCCGGTCTGAGCAGATGCGCGTGACCGGCTTCAAGTATCACTATGAATTCGACCTCTGGGAATGCCCAACCGGGCAGCAGCTCCGGCGCCACTCCACGGACCACCAGCGCCGGATCGTGCGCTACCGCGCGCCCGGGCATGTTTGCAACTGCTGTCACAAGAAAATCGACTGCACCGATTCCGACGAGGGCCGTGAAATCGAACACCGGGTCGATGCCTGGGTCCAGTCGGAAATTCACCATTTCCATCGCGGCATCTCGCTGGCGTTACTGCTGCTGGCAGGAATGATCCTGGTAGCGGAACTTGTGCGGTACAACCAGCAGCGGGACTGGCTGTTTCTGGGCGGCCTGCTCCTCGCAGTCAGCGCGCTCGGAGCCCGGTTGCTGGCAGGATTCCGAACCCATCCGACAGGGGAGCGGGGTTCCGTTGATCAGCGATACACGGCCTGATCAGGGCCATCTCGCATCGGTGACGCCCTGGGCTTCCCAGAACTGCGCGAAGGTTTTCCAGTCGCCGATCCAGAGATCCAGATCAGCAATACGGTGCAAGAGGTCCTGAAAGATCTGTAGCCGGATCGTGTCGTCCACGGGATGGATCAGGAGGACCGTGGGGGTGTTGTTGGCGTAATTGGACCGGATCACCGACTCCCAGGCGTCGATGTACTGATTGTAGGTTGTTGAATCGAGCGGGGCCTGGTCGTCGGAAAGCGTTACAGGATATTCCATGACGGGATAGGGGGTGACGTTCCCCGTGGTGGGGTCGTAGGTAAAGTTGACAAACGGGATCGACCCCCGGGTAAGCCCGGCCGCGTAGCTGCTGTCGCGCTGATATCCGGTCGCATTAAGGCCCTCAATCAATTTGGGGTTCGACAGAAGATAACCCGACCGGAATCCGTCCACCGTGAGGCCAAAATCATTCTCCAGCAGCCAGCGGCTTACGCCCAATTCTCCAATCACGCTGTCACCGGTGGTGGTTCCCGTGCTGCTGGAAAATGTGGGCATATAGTTGGCCGCCGTTTCGTTTCCTGTCCCATAGGGGGCCAGATTGAAGTCCGGGAAGTGGCCGAAGCTGTGGTCTTCCGTGTCAAACCCGTTGTCCGCTGCGTACTGAATGGCCTGCATCCCGGAGGCGGTATAGACCGCCGCGAAGAACCCCGTGTCATAGGGATTGGTCGTATAGAACATGGTCGATTTGATCCCCAGGCTCTTCTCGAGGTCAACGTATTCGTGTTCATATTCGAAAGACACCACGTCATCGACGTCGTGGGTGATGATGAGCGCCGCGTGATGGCCGCCGGGTGCGAACTGGCGCACCTGCGGGTTGGCCGCATAACTCTCATAAGTGCCGCGCATCAGAAGCCGGCAAATGTCGGCGTCGGGAACGTAGAGGTTGGTGTTGAGCGGTTCGGGACTTTTATACACAAGCTGCCGCTCCGGCAGGGTCAGCAGCGGTCGCAGGCGCCAGCCGAAAACGTACGCATGTCCTGTTCCCAGGTCACAGCGCAGGATGGAGGCATCGGAGGTGTCCCACGACGCCAGAACCGTGCACGATCCCGGCGAGTACCCCAGGGTCAGATCGACCTGTGGAAACTGGGGCTCCCAGTTGACCTCCGCCGGATCGTCAATGTACTTGAGCAGGGGATCAACTTTGGTCAGGTCGAAGGTCATGGGACGAACGGTGGCGCCCGTATGAGAGTTAAACGTGGGCGAGATACCCAGCGCCGTCAGAAGCCCGGTGACGGAAGGCTCCCACAGGTAGAGCGTTCCGCCCTGCTGCACGTAATTCGTCAGCCCGGTAATCTCGCCGGTCGAGAGTTGGGCGGAGGTGTTGAGCACGCCCGCAACCACCAGAAAAGGGTTTGCGGCGGCAGTGGTGAAATCGGTTGTATCCGTGTTGGGAATTCCCACCTCCGTCAGCGAATGGTCGGCCGCCAGCACGTCTTCCGTCGTGCCTTCGTTGTCCTTGGCGGTCCAGTCGAGCACCGACTCCGGCGTGCCCGTGATGGGAATCTGAGGAAGCGCGGGCGGGGTGCGCAGAACGCTCCCTGCGCCTGACCTGGGATAGCTTGGCCAAACCCTCAGTCCCATAATCGTGGAGGTGCCCCCGCCCGGCCCTGGCGTGACTACTGTGATGGACAGAGTTCCCGTGTTGGACACCAGAGCGGCCGGCAGCGTGGCGGTCAGCCCCGTCGTGCTTCCAAAAACCGTGGCCAGTGCCGTGGAGTTGGAATAGACGACGGACTGCGCCGTCAAATTCGCTCCTGTTAGCGTGACCGCCTCATCGCCCGTTCCCGCGGTCACGGCGTCCGGAGAAACGGAGTAAAGGACCGGGGCGGGATTCACAACCGTCACCGTCACGGCCGCCGACTGGGTGGAGTCTGCGGCGCTGGTGGCGGTGATGCTGACAGCATTGGGTGACGGTGGTGCGCCGGGAGCGGTGTAGAGCCCCGCGACGCTGACGGTCCCGACCGTGCTGTTTCCGCCTGGTACTCCACCAACCGACCAGGTAACACTTTGGTTCGAAGTGCCGCCCAGTGTGGCGTTGAATTGTTGCGTTTGATTGATGTTCACGGTCTGCGCTGCCGGACTGACCGAGACGGTAATCGAGACCGTCAGGGTCTGTGCGGCGGACGTTCCGCCTCCCGGGTTTGGGTTCACCACGGTGATCGACATCGTACCGGCGTTTACGAGCGATGCCGAGGGGAGGGTGGCGGTCAACCGAGTGGTGCTTGCGAAACTTGTGGCGAGTGCGGTGCCGTCGGCTTGTACAACCGACTGCTGGGCAAAGCCGCTGCCGGCGAGAGTCATGATGCTGTCAGCGCCTCCTGCATCAAGCTGGGTGGGGGAGACAGTGGTAAGTGCCGGCACGGGGTTCGTGATGGTAACGGTTGCCGGGGCACTGGTGGTGGAATCCACGGCGCTGGTGGCGGTGACACGGGCGGCGTTGGGTGACGGCGGAGCGGCCGGAGCGGTGTAGAGCCCCGCCGCGCTGATGGTTCCCATCGCACTGCTCCCGCCCGTTACTCCGTTCACCGCCCAGGTGACGCTCCGGTTGGTTGTGCCGGTCACGGTGGCCGTGAAGGTGGACGTCTGGCCGGTGAGCAGGGAGGCGCTGCCGGGTGAGATGGTGACGGCGACCGTCGGAGGCAGACTTGCTGCCGGACCACCCCCCCCACAGTCGAGGTACAGGATGCCCTGCACGAGGATGAGCGCCAGGAAGACAATGTTGAATGATTTCCTCTGGATCAACATAAGCCCATCCCCTTCGTGCCGCCCCAAAGGGCAGGCTCCGGCCATGGCTCGCTGTAAGGCGGGACGACCGCACATGAAATTCGCAACCGTTGCTCACGGCTACTGCTATTAGGAATCGGCGATTTTTGATTTCGGGTTTAGTAGAAATCGGCGGGAACAGCCCCCGAACGGAATCGAAGATGTGATTCTTCGATGGCGTGATTTGGCGGGCTGGTTGGGTTTTGGTTGGGAAAAGAGCGGATAGTGTTATCGGATAAGTTGCCCCGCAGCGGAGACCGGGTGGTCGTGATCTCTTCCGCCCTCCGCGCCACCCTCAGGATGGCAGGGTCAGGAAGCGGCCGTTGAGCGAAACCAGTCGACCGTCTTCTTCAGGCCTTCCTCAAACCGTACCTTGGGCTCATAGCCTAAGAGCTTGCGGGCCAGAGAAATATCGGCGTGCGAATGTTGAACGTCGCCCGTGCGCGGCGCCTCATAGCGTGGTGTCACCTGCGCGCCAAAGATCCCGTTCAACGATGCGATCATTTCGTTCAGCGTGTGGCGCTCTCCCGTCCCGACGTTGATCACCGTGCCGGCCGCATCCGGAGCGGTGCAGGCGCGCAACGTGGCATCGACGGCGTTCTCAACGTAGGTGAAGTCACGGGACTGCTCGCCATCACCGAAAATGGTGGGCGTCTGGCCGCCCCTGTAAGCCGCGATAAAAAGCGACAGCACGCCCGAGTAGGGCGAGTCGGGACTCTGGCGCGGCCCAAAGATATTGAAGTAGCGAAGCGCAACCGTTTCCAGACCGTAAACCCGGGTAAAGATCCGGCAATAATATTCACCCGCCAGTTTGGTCAGCGCATACGGCGAAAGAGGGCGCGGCCCCTGGGATTCAACGCGCGGAAGCACCGGATCATCTCCGTAAGCGGCCGACGACGCCGCAAACACAAGCCGTTTGGCCGAGGCGTCGCGGGCGGCCAGCAGGACGTTCAAGGTGCCGTCAATGTTGACGGAGTTGGACGTGAGCGGGTCCGCAACCGAACGCGGCACTGAAGGGATGGCGGCCAGGTGAATGACATAATCCACCCCTTCGAAATCGGGGCGGATACTTTCGAGATTCCGGATGTCGGCCTCATGCCATGCAATCTTTTGCTTCAACGGCGCCAGGTTTTCTATATGGCCGGTGGCAAGATTGTCCAGGACGCGGACCGTCTCACCGCGCCGCACGAGCTCGCCAACAATGTTGGAGCCGATGAAGCCTGCTCCTCCGGTCACCAGATATGTGGACATCGCTTGAACTCCTGTCGTCGATTAGATATCTTGTTTGCGCACAGGCTTTCCGGCCGGCGGGCAAAAGGCTTTCGTCCAGGAGACTCCTTGCAAAAACCGGCTTTCCCAGGCGGGATATTGCATTAAGAACGTTGCTGGATTACTCTTCAGCATCGAAAAAAGAAATACAATAGAGGATTCAATCCTGATTGGATGCAAAGTTTTGGGTACGCGTTGGGGGCCATGATCCCCCGGTTGTGTTCACCTGATTTCAACCATGAGCCTTCGCCACCATCCGCACCGTTTTACGAACGCCCGCACCACCAACTTCTACTATTCGTTTGTCTTTCTTCCTGCGGAGAAGCGGGAAGCCATTGAGGCCGTTTACGCTTTTGCCCGGCGCAGCGACGATGTGGCCGACAGCCATCTGCCTGCGGAAGAGGCCCAGCGGCAGCTTGAGCTTTGCCGCCAGGATTTGGACCGCTGCTACCGGGCCGGCGGCCATCCAGGCCCGGATCTGACGCCCGAGCTTGCCGCCCTGGCGGAAGCGGTCCATCGCTTCAGGATTCCCAGAGAACACTTTGAAGAACTGCTGCGCGGCATTGAAATGGACCTTTGCCCGCAACCTTACAGGACCTTCCAGGATCTTTCGCTCTACTGTTACCGCGTGGCCTCCACGATTGGCCTGATCTCCATCGAAATCTTCGGTTACAAAAATCTTCTGACCCGCAAATACGCCGCCAACCTGGGAATGGCGCTCCAGCTTGTCAATATTCTCCGCGATCTCCAAAGCGATGCCCGCCGGGGCCGCGTCTACCTTCCTGAAGAAGATCTCGAACGTTTTGGCGTTTCGCCCGGATCTTTTCTGGAGGGCAAACCCGGCGGCCGGTTCGCCGAGCTGATGGAGTTTGAAGCCGAACGCGCGCGCGGTTATTTTGCGCTGGCGCGACAGACCCTCCCTGCCGAGGACCGCCGGTCGATGGTGATTGCCGAGATCATGGGAGCACTCTACTGGCAACTGCTCTCTCGCATCCGGCGCAGAAGCTACAACGTGTTCGGAGAGCGCGTGCGGCTGCCGCGGCCCCTCAAATTCTGGATTGCGCTTTCGGTCTTTTGCGGTGGCCGCGGTTATCGGCCTTAGCATGAACAAATCCCACGGCGCTCCCCTTACCAGCGGGAACCCACTCCGATCCCGGCGCCTTCGGTTTTCTGCTCTTGTCCCCCGCGTGAAATAATTTCCTGAACGGCGTAGGTAGCCTTCTGCTGCGATTCAAAATAAGTCCGCGTTACCATTTCGCCCACCAATCCCACGGAAAGCAGCTGGATACCGCTCAGAATCAGCAGCGCCGCCAGAAAGAGCAACGGCCCGTGCTGCAGCATGATGGCCTGATGCATGAACACTTTCTTGAAAACCAGAAAGAATCCGATCAAGCTTCCCAGCCCCATGCCGGCAAAGCCGAACAGGCCAAAAAACTGCAGCGGTCGTGTGGAATATTGCAGCAGAAATTTGATGCTGATCAGGTCCAGCATCACTTTGATGGTTCGCGACAGGCCGTAGTTCGATTTGCCCTTCGCCCGGGGAATATTCTTGATGGGGATTTCAGCGATTCTGGCGCCAAAGGAACTGGCCAGGGCCGGGATAAACCGGTGGTGGTCGCCGTAAAGCCGCATGTGCTGGAGGATCTCCCGCCGGTAGGCCTTGAACGTGGTGCCAAAGTCGTGGATGTCCACTCCCGACAATTTGGCCATGATCCAGTTGGCAATGCGGCTGGGAAGCCGGCGCGTCAGCCAGGTGTCCTGCCTCTTCACCCGCCAGCCGCTGACCAGATCATAGCCTTCGTCGATTTTGGCGATAAACTGCGGGATTTCCGCCGGGTCGTGCTGCAGGTCGCCATCGAGCGAGATGATGACTTCACCCTGCGCATAATCGAATCCCGCCTGCAGCGCCGTGGTCTGGCCGAAATTCCTGCGCAGTCGGACGGCGGTCACGCGGCTGTCGTTGGCGCAGATTTCCCGGAGCAAGGCGTAGGTTCGGTCCGAGCTGCCATCATCCACAAAGACCACCTGGTAGGGGTTCCCGACCGCGTTCATGATTTCCGCGACCTTCATGTAAAGCGGCCGCAGGTTGTCTTCCTCGTTAAAAAGAGGAATCACGATCGAGTATTGAACCACGCTTCCTTTTTCCATCAAAGCCTTCCTTTGGCATCGAATGCCCAGCCAATTTACTATGTTAACCCTTTCGGATGGCCTTCTGCACCGATTCGTTGCATTTCCGCCCCTTCGCCGGAGGCAGCTTGGCATAGGAAATCAGCTCAATTCCCAGGTCGGCCGCAAGCTGCCGGATGCCGGGCCGGGTCAGTGCATCAAGCTCCGTTTCGCGCTGGGCTCGCAGCCGCGTTCGAGTTCCGAGCAGCGCCTCGTCCACATAGCCGGGGTGGCACATCATTTCGCTGCTTCCGTCCGGGACGTCCCGAAGCAGTTGTTCCAGGATGCCGGCATCCAGGAAGCCCGTCTGGCTGAGCCCGTAAAATTGTTCCGGCCAGCACAGACCCGCCTGCTCCAGTTTCTTCACCTGACACGCCGCCAGGGTTGAAAGCGCCCGGCCCAGGAGATATTGCTTTGCCCTGCGCGGCCATCCCCCGCGCCCGGACTGCAAGGGTCCAAGCCCGCTTGCCGCCGGCTCAACCGGGCAGCGCACGCAGCCAATCCCGTACTCGCGCGCCAGCCTTGCGACCATGCCGAAGAGGGGCGGCAGCAGGTGAACGTGCTTGTGGCTATCCAGGTGGGTGATTCGGATGCCGGCCGATGCGACCTTCTCAATCTGGCTTCGCAGCTCGTTTTCAACGTCGCGGGGAATGACTTTTCGCGTCAGAATCCGCCAGGCCAGAATTCCCGGTCCCGGATAGAAGGAGCCTTCCGACGTGACGATCGATGGGACCTGGGAAGCCGGGCAGACCGGCCGGCCCTGCGTCACGTTCAGATGCACACCAACGCCCAGCGCCGGCGCGCTCGAACTGGCAGCCACGGCGGAATCAAAAGCCATGCCGTTGGCCATCAAGGTTGCGCTGGTGATGATGCCGTTTCTGTGGCCCTCGATGATGGCACGGTTCACGCCTTCGGTCAGGCCGAAATCGTCCGCGTTCACGATCAGCTTTTTCATTTGGACGCCGCCACGACGGGGCCGCTCTTCTCACTGTTTCCCTTCAGTGATAGGGAGTAACGGTGGACCATCACCAGCCCCACAGCCACCCAGAACAGAGTGCGAATCTTTCGGATGATCGCCAGAGACACTCCTTCGACCGCGCCGTAGCCCACCGTCTTGAGCACCAGCGCGGCCCCTCCTTCGTCCACGCCAATCCGCATCGGGACAAATGCAAAGAACAGATTCACCACCCGGTTGACCGTTTCCACCATGAAAGCGGCGAACAAAGACGTTCGATGCACCGTCAAGCTCAGGATAATCCAGGCTTCGATCACCCCGCTGAAGATCGACACAAGTTCAAGGAAGAGGATAAGGGCCGAGGAGGCTTTATGCGCGTGCCAGAAACTATAAACATTTTCTTCAAACAGGATTACTTTCTCCCGTTGGTCATGGAATCGCTCCAGCCAGCGGATGTCCAGCTTTTTCAGCCTGTCAAGAATCCTGCTGACCACCCGGTATCGCGTCTTGACAATGACCCCAATCAGGGAGCCCGCAAGGAACAAAAACCCTAGAGTGATGAGGCTGCCTGTGCGCAGAGAGGAAGAGAGAGGATATTCTGAGATGAAAAGTACAAGCCCGCTGACCACCAGAAGGCCGACGGAAAAACTGTAGGCAAGGTTCTCAACCACCAGGGAGGAAGCGCTGTGTTCAGCGGCAACGTGTTTCGACAGGGTAACGCCTTTGACCGTTTCTCCCAGCAGTGGTCCCAGGAAAGTCAGGTCCGTAATCGCTTCTCCCGCGATGCGGATTCCCAAAAGGTCCCTGAACCGGATTCGCCTTTCCTGGCGCTCGATCGCGTTGTACCACGCCGCAGTTCGGAGCAGGTGCCGGATTCCGGAAATAAGAATCAGGATCAGGAAACCCGCGCCCACGTCGTATACCCGGGCGGCAATCACGGCGGGCCCGGTCTTCTCAATCAGAAGCACAAACAGCGCCATGCAAACCAACAGCATGAGCAGTTTGAATTTTCGCTTGAACATCAGTGGTGATGCCTCAGTTGCATGCCCAATTTGAACCCCCGGATGTCGGGGACCTTGCCTGGCCATCCTGGCGCTGCGCGTCCTTTAGCCATAGTAAGCGACCCAGGCTAAAAAGACGAGTGGGAGCAGCCCATGCGCCCGTTCGCCGGCCGCAATCGACGCACTCTTTTTCTTGCAAACTGAACGAGCTCACCACCAGCTTCGCCGTGGAATACGATAAACCTTCGCAGTTCCGCGTACTGCCAAAGTTGACGAGTATCAGGCATGTCATTACAATAATGAGCGGGTCTGTTCGCGCCGAAACAAGCGTCCCCAGGGGTCCCCGGCTCGAAGGCTATCCTGAACACCTAGCGAGAAATCATAATGAATGGAAACGATCTAAGACCAGGAATGGTCATCAAGCACAACGGTGAACTCTTCTCCATCCACAAAGCTGAGCACCGCACTCCGGGCAACTTGCGGGCCTTTGTCCAGGCACGGATGCGCAATTTGCGCACAGGAGCCATGAACGACCATCGGTTCCGCTCCGAAGATACGATCGAGCGCGCCGTGATCGATGAAGTCGATATGCAGTACCTCTACTCCGACGGTGATTCGTTCCACTTCATGAACACCGGCACCTACGAGCAGTTTCAGTTATCCAAGGAGGTTGTGGGCGACCGGGCGCAATACATGATGCCGGACGTCATTCTGAAGATCGATTTCTTCGAAGGCCATCCCATCGATATCGCGCTGCCGGCAACCGTGGATTTGAAGGTGGTGGAAACCGACCCGGGTATCAAGGGGGCTTCAGCCACCAACGTCACCAAGCCTGCCATCATGGAAACCGGGCTGGTGGTCCAGGTCCCACCTTTCATCGGTGAAGGTGAAATCATTAAAATCGACACCGCCACCGGTGCTTACCTCGCCCGCTCCAGCTAGCTTCGCGACTCTCAGTTTCATCCCGTCATCCGGCCGGCGAGTCCGAAACCCAACCTGGAAATGCGCCGACCGGACCCGAACCTCCCTGCGAGGTCCCGGCTTCCAAAACCAGCCGGATACTACCCCGCCTTTAATTCCACAAACGAATCGAACGGGCAGCGTTATAATAGCGTAGAGGGCAAACAAAAGGCGAACATGAGCCCCAAAGCCCCCACAATCCGCTTCGGCCCGGCCGGTTGGTCTTATGACGACTGGAACGGGATTGTGTATCCGGCGCACCGCCCCCACGGCTTTCATGAAGCCGAATATCTGGCCAACTTTTTCGACACCATCGAGATCAACACCACGTTCTATCATCCGCCGCGCGCGGAGGTCGCACGGAGCTGGGTTCGCCGGGTGCAGCACAACCCAAACTTCCGGTTTACGGCCAAGTTGTGGCAGCGGTTCACGCACGAGCGGACCTCCAGCTGGCAGGACACGAAGATCTTCAAGGAAGGCCTTGAGCCGCTTCGAGAAGCCGGCCTGCTGGGCGCGCTGCTGATGCAGTTTCCCTGGTCTTTCAAGAACAACAAGGAGAACCGGGAATATATCGGCGGACTGGTGATGCAGTTCATGGAGTTTCCGCTGGTGTTGGAAGTTCGCCATGAGTCGTGGAATACGCCGGAAGTCTACGGGTTGCTCCACGGGCTGGAGGTGGGGTTTTGCAACATCGATCAGCCGGTCATCGGGCGTTCCATCCGGCCCAGCGAGCGCTCCACGTCGCCCATCGGATACGTTCGCCTGCACGGCCGCAACTACGACCACTGGTTTACATCCAGCGAACACCCTGAAGAACGTTATGACTATCTTTATAGCGCGGACGAACTCGAAGGCTGGGCTGAGCGAATCCGGCACGTCGCCGAAGCAGCCGAGGCAACCTACGTCGTCACCAACAACCACTTCCGCGGGAAGGCTGTTGCCAACGCCCTGCAGTTGATCAGTATTGTCCGCAACCAGCCGGTGCCGGTCCCTCCGGCGCTGGCCGCCGAATATCCTGTCCTGGAAAGCATCGCCGCTCCTTCCCCGACCGCCGCTGCGCCGGATCAAACCAGCTTCCTGTTCGAGGCGGGTGGCAGCAACAACAATTGACAGTTATCAAGCGCAGTTGCTAGCATAAGAGATTCGGCAGATTCACGGGCAGTCCTTGCCATAACCAGGCGGTCAGACCTTTTTCGGGGATGGTCACCGGTTGCCCATGAGATTTGCAATGCCTCCGTCCCCGTCGTCTAGCCCGGCCTAGGACATCGCCCTTTCACGGCGGTAACGCGGGTTCAAATCCCGCCGGGGACGCCAACCGTCCAAGACCTTTATTTGAACTGGTGGCATCCGGCGTCACCATGGCAATCGCTGCCGAATTCGCGGCGGGTTAGGCTAGGCCGTCTTTAACCATTTATCAAGAACGGAGGGTCTTTCTCCATCCATTCGGACCAGGAACTGCAGCCCTTCTTCTGCGTTGGCTTGTTGATACGCTTCAATCGCGTGATGGTATACCGCAGCGAGTTTTGATTCCGGCAAGGGTCCTGCTTCCGTGCTAGAGGCGTTGAGCAGCCAGCACCGCCTGGGCGCCAGCGAGCCGACCAAATCCGGCAGATCAAAGTGCTCCAAAACTCCATAGAGGAACCAGGTCAGCTGCAGTGAGTATGCTTCCGACTCGACGATAGAGCGGTACGTGGCCACCGGAGTATCAAGCAACAAGGGAGTGCAAGCGGTCATCCATCACCGCGGCAAACAAAATGGCAAGTGCCGCATAGTGTTTCGCGATGGCCAGCACATGGTGCCGGTCGATCATGTCATTCTCGCCCTGCAGTCCCTTGATGGCGGCCACGCCCATGCGGGCGGACAACTAAGGGTCTTCACCATAGGTTTCTTCGGTCCTGCCCCAGCGCGGGTCGCGAGCCAGGTTAAGGACAGGCGCGAAAACCTGATTGATGCCCGCGGAGGCAGCCTCGTCCGCCCACGGCGGTGAACGCCCGCTGGATCAGCTCGGGATCCCAGGTGCTGCCCAGGGCAGTGGCCTGGGGAAAACTGGTTGCGTCGTTTGTCGTGTAGCCGTGCAGGGCCTCATCCTGGAAAATCTGCGGAATACCCAGGCGGGTCTTTTCAACTGCATACCGTTGCAGAGCGTTCCGATAGACGTCTTGGTCATGAGGGCTCCTCTGGGAGTGCATGTCATACATTTTGCGCCAATTGGTGCTGATGTCCCGGTCCGTGAATTTGCCGGTCGTATCGAGGATGCCGTAGATCGAGGTTCTCCCGCCCCGTAACTGCTCGACCTTTTCTTCGAGCGTCATGCGGCCCAATAAATCCGCCGTGCGCTGCTCAATCGGGAGCTTGGGATTACGGTAACCGGCAATCGCGCCGTTTGCCTGTCCTGAAGTCTGCGCTCCCCCTTGAGCCTCGGCTGCCGCGGTTGGTTTCGCGCCTGCCGTGCGACCGCCGGTCAAGATCGCACCTGCCCCCGCCAGCAGTGATGCAAATTCCCGTCGTGTCATGCACGCCTCCTGCGAATACGTGGTTTGTGTGGGCACAGCTATCCGGGCGTTCAATCCCCTGGGCAAAGCAGTCAGGCTGGCCGGGCGCAATCTCCCGGATGATATCTGATATCTTCCAACGTGACCTCTTTGTGTTTCACGCAGCCCTGAGCCCTGTCAAAAACACGATGCGCAGCTTGCCGCTGGCCTGGACGACTTTAACCCATGTCGCGCACAGGACTGCTGGTATACTACGGATCACTTTGAGCTTTTGGTGACGCGCGCCGGGGGCGCATGGGGTTATTGAGGATTGCAAAATACAGGGCGTCGTTTTCCGCCACGGTGCTGCCCTCTGCGCCGGCGGGGACACG
>Ga0307372_10005159_pt1 | contig 19746 bp, 16 predicted proteins | sample OX1MG_FD_202533 | JGI IMG/M metagenome (GOLD analysis project Ga0307372, IMG submission 202533) | Soil microbial communities from Risofladan, Vaasa, Finland - OX-1 | ecosystem: Environmental > Terrestrial > Soil > Coastal area > Acid sulfate soil | place: Finland: Risofladan, Vaasa | collected...
AGTTTGTATGAAGGCAAATGTTGGACCAAGACAAGCATGCGGTTGCCGGTTTGCAGTTCCGAACGGGTCCAAGTCCATGCCAAAAATCAAGTTTTTAGTGGATGTTTCCAATTTTATAATTCAAAACAGTAATTCAAAATGATAAACCTTTTGCAAAAAGATTAGACATTCATATGTTCAGTGACTCTGAGCCTGACGTTACTAGGAACTCACAATACATGAATGACGTCTTTTCGTATATATCATATTTTTAAAACTTACTTCACATGGTATTTTTTGTTTTGGTAAATAAATACAAGATCCTGATGAGTATACCGCAAACCTGCAAGACATGGATCTAAACCAAATTACCATTATGTCTATCGAAAATGTAGATTAAACTAATTAGGCACGAATCATTGACTAGAAATTTTCATGCGATTTTTTCATAAGTAATACTAGAATTGATATGATAAATCTGAAACCAATTACCAAATTAGATATCATGTTACAAAATAGTGCATAATGGTGCCTGGCCAGGGGGATTAGAGTACCAACATGGTTTTATTTTGGGCCCACTTTGTTCGTAAAATTAGAATCTGACAGCAGTAATGGTAGTGATCCAGTTTTGGGATAGACGATGAGAAAATTCGAGTTAAATACAAGAGATGGTATAATCGGGACGTACCATGGTCAGTTCAAAATACATGTGCCCTCTTTGTCATCAGCCCGTTTCTAGTTCCGTGTATATGCAAATAACAGGAATATGGAAGGCAAAAGAAAAAGAATTAACCAAAGTAAAAATTGAAAGAGCAAATCTAAAGAAAATGCAGGCGCAGTTCAAAATTCAAAAAGGTAAACTCATAAAATTAGCTGTAGCAAAAAATACACGTCAGTATGAAGTAAAAATGAAAATTCTAAAGGCTCGTGAGAAAAAGATAGAAGACCAAGCTGATAAGAGAATACTAAAAGCTGTTAAATCTGCACATACTACTGAGCAACTGAAATCTCAAGCACGCATATCGAAAATTAAAAAAAGTCTAGAAAATTCGATGAAAAAAGAAAGAAAGATTGCACAACTACAAGCTAAACAGGATGCCAAAGTAAAATATACTCGCATAGAACGTAGTCTCAAGTCTAATATTTCACAACTCAAAGGCGAAAATCTAAAATCGAAAAAGCAAAATGAAAAGTTAAGTGAACATGTGAATAGACTAGAAAAACAGTTACAAGAAAAGGCAACGCCTCAGATTGAGGGACTTTTATATGAAAAGGAATTGATGAAACAATTACAAAAGCGTTTTCCAGATGACAAGTTTGTCAATACGGGTAAAGGTGGAGATATAATCCAAAGTGTTGTAAATAATAAAGAAATTGTAGGCACCATAGTATTTGAATGCAAGAGGGTCAAAAGTTATGTTTCTAAATATGTTAAGCAAATCTACGATGCCCAGCACCAGAGAAAGGCAGAATTCGGGGTACTTGTAACTAACGCAATGAAAAAAGGTACCAATGGATTTTTTGTAGAAAAAGGTGTGATTATAGTTCATTCGACAGGAGTTCTATATGTGGTCAGCATACTGAGAAGCCAGATTGTCCAGATTTCAGATATGAAATTAGGGCAAACGGAAAGAGAAAAAGCAGTAAAAAGTATTCTGGTATATTTAGAAAGTTCAGAGTTTACCAATTCTGTGGGTTCAATCATACAGGATAGTGTAACACTATACAAGGAATTGATGGACGAGATTAAAAAGCACTTTAAGGCATGGAGGGAAAGATACGGTCTTTATTCAAGAATTAATTCTGAAGCAAATGCAATTCAAGGTAATACAAAAGCACTACTAAGCGGGAAGGAGATGGAAGAAAAGAAAAAAAGTATGCTTCCCGCACTTGCGGAATTGCCTGAAGTTCACGATGCATCTTAATAGAGTCGTTTTCAAAAAATGACTCTTAAATGAAAACAATCTATTTTTTCAATTTAGATTTTAATTTTTTTAATTCCTTGTCCAAATTATTTATCCTGTTATCCATTTTCTTAATTTGCCCTTTAAGATTAGCAATATATGATTCCAATCCCGCAATTCTATTACTTTGATCTTGTTCATGTTGTTTATTGACTAGTTTTGTCATGAATTATCTAAATTTTGCATAAACTTAAGGTTTTAGAAAATTACAATAGATAAGATTTCGGTTCAGAGGGTTCCCATAATTGAAGGTACATAAGTTGGCTTTTCTACACTAGTAAATTAGCGTGAGATTTCACGATCGTGTACCAAGTATAAAGTTGAGGATGATTTTTTGATGTCAGAGACATATATTCAACAAGTATATTTCTCTCCGCATTAAAGTACGTCATGGGAAATTTTTACCTAGATATTGAAACCACGGGTGTTGATCCGAGAAAAGATAAAATCATAACAATTCAATTTGTAGAATTGGAAAGAAATACAGGAAAACAGATTGGAGAACTTAAGATCTTAAAAGAATGGGAATCCAATGAAAAGGAAATCCTAAGACAATTTATCATAGATTCTAGTATAACAAGTTCTAATCCATGGGTGTTTGTTCCAGTGGGATATAATCTGAATTTTGAACATAATTTTCTGCATGAAAGATGTAAAGTGAATGGCATAGAGCCATTTGACATACTTAACAAACCCTTCATAGATTTGAGACCTTTTGGGATCATAATGAACAAAGGCGAGTTCAAAGGTTCAGGTCTTGATAGAATTACAGGTAAGCCTCATAGTGGTGCTGTAATACCTCCCTGGTATGCTGAGAAAAAATATTCAGATATTGAAAATTATGTGAAAACTGAAGCATCGGAATTTATTGCTTTTTGTTCATGGCTTTATCGAGAATTACCTACAATGTTAGAAAGATTCGAAACAGAAAATGGAATGTCGACATAAAAATTGACTCTAAGACAAACAAGTGCCAGAAACATACTTGTGAAAAAATGGTTCGAAGGGGTAAGTATTACGAATATGAAAAAGCATTGAGAAATAAATAAAGAGAAAAAGGGATTTACATTCTACACATAGATGATGTTCTATATTACATAGGTACAGCAACAAATAGTTTGAGAGGACGAATCAAAAAACAGACAGAAATATTACACAGTATTTAATTTACGATGTAATGACTTCTAAAAAATCAATTGATTTCATAAACGTGTCAGATAATCAGCTTCCAATGTTGCAAGGATTTCTTGCATCTGTTCAGAACGATAATGGTAGCTGGGATGACCTGACCCTTGAATCTTCATTGATATTGGAACAATTCTTGAAAAACAATAATTCTGGGTTTACTGAAATCAAAAAGAAAGGTACTGATTTTATTTTAAATAAAATTCGTATACTTGCAGAGGAATATCGACTGAATACGAGCTCAAAATACTCTCTAGATTCGAATTGCATGATTTATGGGCAATGCCTAAAAACACTATCTTATGTACAGAATGAATGGAAACATGATGAAGATCTTATCATATCATCCTTTAAAATACTAGAAACTCTATTACACACAGAATTAAGATCGTTAAACAATTTTTTAGCAGTAACTAGTATGTTGTATGTTTATACTACAAAATTGATAAGTCCTGATACTATAACTCATAAAATATTATCATGGCTCATTACGGAAATCCTTTCAGGTTCTTATTCTCAAGAAGACCTGGCCTTGATGTGTACATGTCTAGCCCGAATTTATTCTACGCATAATGATTTGGCAGAAGAAATATGGATGGGTGTAACAAAGGACAGGATTGATCAATGGAAAGAATACTCTGTTGAAGATGCATTGAATAAATTATTGGAATCTGCATATGATGATACAAAAAATCGCTTATCTGAAAATTATTCTCTTTTAAAGGCAATCTCTAGTTGGTCTCAAGATTGTAAGAATACTGAAATTCAGCAAAATATCAAATCATTATGCTATCAAATAGATAATCATAAGCTTTTTGAACGTATGTTTGTTTATTTGAAGAAAAGCGGAGACTCGTTGTTGTTGTCAGATCTGGCTAATTATTTATCTACGATATCTGAGAATAAACTTGACTTGATTGGTATAAGATCAGACGTGAAAGTGGAGGTAGAAAAAGCAATGGGACAATTTCAAAATAAATCTCAAAACTCACAGTTTATCAAAAAATGGAAGTTAAAAGGACTGCTGACATTTGTCGGCATATTAAGTGGTATATCTACAATATTGTTGGGAGTTTATCTTCCTACATTTGGACCATGGTTAGCAACATTACCTTGGGTTGTTTTCTTTTTCTTTTTAGCTGCGATATACAAGTAATTATTTACAAAAACCAATTAGTGGACTTGAGCCATGAATTCTGCGTGGGGTATATTCCGCGAGATTGATTCTTGCTAATTTCAGCTGCGAATTGCAGAGTTGCTGGCATTTGTACGGTATTAGAATTTGCTGTTTGCCAATGTAGTCCTGTCAAATCTATTACATGTTGACAAACCTCTGACATATCTGAAAAAGGATTTTCTTTATTTCCCAAATTCTGTGCCATTATCAAAATTGGATATGCGATAGGTTGTCCTATCATTGGTCTTGTAGTGTATGCTAAAGCAGTATTCTTGCTCAAAATTACGCATTCTCCAACCTGATTCCCAGTTTTTTCTGGTACTATCATAACATATGGTTCCGGACTTATTCCAATTAGTCCGTATCTTATTGAAGAATAATCTTTTTGTTCTGAAATTGCAGATTCTATGCCGATGATTTCCTCATTATGGAACAAAGATTGTCTATGAATGGCCAAACTTAACGACTCTTTTTTTGAATATAAGCCACTGACTGTAGGATGTTCTTTTGTTATTCGAATAGAATTACGGACGATACTATTCATGATGTTTGTTGGAACCACCATACCTTCACTTTTGAATTGATGGAATGGGATGCTAAACATGTCTGATGTGAATGAGGCTATGCATTTGCCATAATGATCAAAAACCGTTGCTTGACCTATGTAATATCCCTCTCCTGCTTCCTTATGATCATAAGAAAATCTCATTCCAAGCGTCAAGTCCACCAATGCATCACCTCTGCTATTCTTTGATTGTAAAATGGTCCATGGGATTCCACCACACTTTCCATAGATGCTTATTGCAAAATTCCAAAGTGTATAACCAAATGAAGCACCATTTTGGGTTGCGGGTAATATGCCTAATTTGTTGGAACCTTCTGGCTCATACCATGAAGCAAATTGTGAAGGTATGTCTCTTTTGATAAATTCTCGTTTGACTTCCAAATAGATTTCCCTGTCATTTCTATATGATTTATGACTTGTACCTCCAACTATTGCTATTGGTATAATTTTTTGTTTACGTAATTCCTCAACATTGAAATCTGTTTTATCTAGTGTTTCAGATAAGCGACCGGGAGAATATTCCACATAGTTATCTATTAATATATCTGTGAGCCGAAATTCTTTTTTCAATCCACCGAAAACAATGTCATAGCTTTTACCATATGGTCCTTTTCGTTCCTCATAATACCCAGATATTAGATATTCCAATAATTTTGTTAAATTTTCGTATACATTATTTGTGCCCACTGGAACGAAAGGCAGTATCTTTATGGCTTGAAATGGTCGCTTGAGCGAATTATTTGAAGTATTGTAATCATATGGTCCATTTTCGGAAATTCCTACGGTTGGTCGTGGAAAACTTGTTTGTCCGTCTTTGTAAATATATCGTGATTGCGCTACGTTAATTTTTTTAATTGATGTTTGTTCTATTGAAATCCTACCCCATAAACTTTCTTCATTAGTAAAAAGTAATGTCATTTTATATCGCTCCTAAAAGAAAATTTTTGTATCATGATGTCACCGAAATGTCAAGCTTATTGTTGAACAAAAGTCTTTTGTTAGAAATATTAGCAGATACTGGAAACACTCGATCAAACATGTGTTGGAATCTTAATTTGTATTCGTCAATATGACAGCGTCTTGCAGCGTACAGATATTTTTTTCTAGCTGTTATGTCTGTAACTATCTCACCATTTGTTTCAAACACCTCATAATCCAAATATGGACATATGCCTAAATTATTACGATCTATTGGAATTATTTTATCAATTGCAAATCCAACACATGCATTAACATTCGTACCTCTACAAGCTACTTTTTCTTTATCAAATACTGTGAATGCTGGATATTTAGTGTAAGTTCTCATATTTTTATTATTTTCAAACTTTTTTCTTAACGAAAATGTCAGACTATCTCTTACTAATGTGATTCCTAAATGAAACCAAGTATTAGGCTCAAATTCTTGTATGGCGGTATCTTCCCAATTAACTTCTTTTGAAAATAGCTCTGAACACATAATCTTAGTTACAGGCATGTTTAACGAAGCGTTAACTGGCAAAGCCCAGAAATAGCCTTTGTAAAACCATCCAGCAATGCCGTTATTCAATAATGTGGATCTGAAAACTCTAAACTCGCCTTCTTTTCTATCTTTGAAATCTAAAGGAGCGCGAATTATTGGAATGTTTTCAAGTTTATCTCCCTGATTTATGATTATATTTAGATTCAAATTTTATTCTAACAATCATTCTCCTTTCTGCTTATAAATTATCAATCTGAGTATTGTTACGTCTTCGGTTACTAATGCTCAGAAATCATGATTGATCAACCGATAAGGTAACAGTGCACAAAATCAGACACTAGTAAATTAGCATGAGATTTTCTGACTAGCATATATGTAAAATCGGCACATTCGCAAGTCCAAATGTCAGCATCTTGGAGTTTTTTGATATTGTAACTTTTGTTTTGTGATTGTGAATCTACTTGATAATGATTCTTGGTTATCTTTCTGATGTGGCTTCCCTCAGAAAGGATTTGGATTCTTTTTTCGTTTCTTTGGTTTTCTATTGTACTAATTATCAGTACTAATAGTTAGTACTAAATAATAAAGATTGCGAACAATATGTTGTCTATGAATAGTACTACTGATGATACTATTTGTAAGTACTAATCAAAAGTATTATATAATAATACTAATGATTAAACGTGTGTCCGAGGATACGATGCAAATAGTATACAAAGCATTAACATCTGAACCTCAGACTCCTAATGAAATTGCAAAGATCATCAAATTAAATCAGAAAACAGTACAAATGGCACTTTTTCAAATTATGAGTGAAAATGATGACGTAAAAATGAAAAAGGTTGGCAGATTCCGAATATTTTGGAAAATTAGTAAGAAAAAAGAGGAAGGTAGGAAATAATGGGGAAACAAGAAACGTTAACAGTTAGACGCTTTATTGAAGATGTTTTAGTTAGTCAACTCCTAATACCATCAAGACAAATTGTTAATGATACAACATTTGTAAAGTATACAGGATCAAAGCGTCCTGATTTACTAGTTTCGGAATTTGAGTATGATTTAGATAAAAAAAATGATACACAGTTTATCGAAAATTTGGTTGCTTATGCAGAAGCTAAAGATGACGCTAGTGTGGATGATGTATTTTGGAAAGATGCAATTAAACAGGGCAGAGTAAAAGCTCCAAAATTAAAACTGCCATATTTCATAGTGACTAATTGTAGAACAACTATCTTCTATAATGTAAAGACAGGAAAGGAAATCAAACTAAACGGAAACCCAATACGTGAATTTCAAACAATCGATATTTTAAGATTAATTAAAAAGAATCTGACTGTTGATCCTAATTTAGAAAATATTTTTACCAATGTTGATTCATTATCTAAAATTTCTGAAGCAATTTTCAATAGGAAATTGTGGGAATTGAAAAAAGTACATAGAAATATAAAATTTGAAAATAGAACACAAGAAATTGATTTTACTATTGGATTTATCGCTTTAGAATATTTTGAAGAAAAAGAAACCACATCAGGTAAAAAGGATAATTCTAAAATTTATTGGTCTGATTGTATTGAAGGTAAGAATATCACCGATGAAAAGGTAGTTGCGAATTTAGCCCAATACATAGAGAGATTAAAAAAAGAATCTCAATTTGGTGAATTTGAAGATCTCATGGAAAAAGTAAGAAGTTTGATTGTAGGTAAAGGAACGGAAAAGGCACTTGTTGATAAAACGGAAGTTAAACAAATATATGAGATAATAGATTCTATGCGTCCTTTACATGGATGTGGGTTTGACCTGTTTGGTGCAGTTTATGAACACTTTGCAGATAGCAAGGAAAAGAAAGATTTTGGTCAATATTTTACTAGAAGAAATTACGCATACGTGCTAGCAAAACTACTTCTATTAGATGAACAATATTTTGATGAGCAGAGCACTTTTAGAATACTCGATCTTGCCTGTGGAACTGGTGGATTTCTTACAGAAAGTTTCAAAATACTTAAGCAACAATATGCAAAAAATAACACTTGTAGCAAAAAAGCCATAAAATTTCTTGAAAAAGAATGTTTTTGGGGAATGGATGTTAAGAAAGACAATATTTCAAGAACAAAATTAAACATGTTTCTAGTAGGTGACGGTCATACCAATATGATTCCAGATAATACTCTAACTAGAGATTTTGAGGGTGAACAGTGGAAATATGTAATAACAAATCCTCCATACGGAGCTGGCACAATAAAAGCTGAAACATCTGCAATATCTTCTAACCGAAGCGAGATAGCATTTCTATGCAGAGTGATAAATCTACTAAAAGATGGCGGTCATGCATGTATAATTCAGCCCGATGGAGTCTTAGAAAATCCAAGTCTTGCTAAATTACGAGAAGAGTTACTAGAGAAATGTGATATTGATGCCATCATATCATTACCTAAATTTGCATTCGCACCTTACACTAAGGAAAAAACTTATGCATTATATCTTACTAAGAAAAACAAATCAAATACAAAAATTCAGAAAAAACCTATCTGGATGTACATTATAGATAATGACGGATTAGCAAATTCCGATAAAAGATTCTCAACCAAATTACGAAATAATCGTAATGGGTGGATGCATGATGAGATCTCGGGATGGGTAAGTACAGAAGGTGAGGAAATGGCTGGATTATTGGAGGAACGATGGTTGAAATTCGATGATTCTAAGACTAGTGGTACTGAATGGATAAACGAGAAGGGTGAGAGGGTAAAAATGAGAAAAGGCGGATTTATAGATATAAAAGAGATCACAAAATCTTACTATTATTTACTGCCTGAATATTATCTGAGACAGTTTGAACCTCAATATCTTACTGTTGAACAATTATCATCTGAAGTGAAAAAAATTGAGGACGAAATCAAAGCACTATGAAATTTTTGGATGTTTTTGAGCCTGTACAGAAAGGTGATTTCGGACTTACTGAAGAATTTATTTACAAATCAATACAATATGATGAAGAATTTATTCCAGTATGGGGTGGAAATCAAGAACATATTATTATTGAACGATTAGTATCAGTTAAAGGTAGAACAAAATCGAATAAACCAATTACAATTTTCGATGGAGAGGGCGTGATAATAAGTCTCGATGGTAGTGCAGGAAGCATGACATATAAGAATAGTAAACAGAGATTTGCATTAAATCATCATGCAGGTTTCTTTAAATTAAAAAAAAACCCTTTAGTAAAAGTCGACTTGGAATTTTTTTCGATCTTTTATAAAAAACAATTACAGGAAATGAGTGTAAGTGAAGGTTCCAAAACACTTACGCTAGATCAATTATACGATGCAGAATTCGATATTCCTTCTTACGATGAACAAATAAAATTTATGCAAACCATGATGCCAGTTTTATCGTTGAAACAAAAAATACGCATTTTACATGATGAAATTGATAAGATCAATGAATGTACACTTGCTGAAGATTATCAACAGTTTCAAGCTAAGACTGTTCCAATAAGCCAGATATTGGATTATTTGAGTGGAAATTCGGGTCTTACTGAAGAATTTCTTTATTCACAAATACAAAGTAATGCGGAAAGAAAATATCGTATACTTACAGGAAGTATTGATTATTCTTCTGAGGAATTCATACATAAATGCAGACACCCAAAAAACTCTGATTCTAATATTACAGCATTAGAAAACAAACCTGTCATTCATGTTGTCAGAAAGGGCATCTATGCTGGTCATGTAGATTATTTTGAATCGGGAAATTATACTATCAATGATGATACTTACCTTCTTTATCTAAAAGACGATATTCCATACAAGGTAAACCTGAAGTGGTTAATGTACCAAATACGACATCTTTTTCATGAATATACATCAAGTTCTGATAATAAGACATGGAATATGACTAATTTCTTTCAAGATGTTACTGTTGATATTCCTTTAATTGATGCACAGGATAAAATTGTTAAAGAATACAACTTGATTGAAAAATTCTTGGAAAAAATAATCACTGTCGAAAACAAAACAAATCAATTATTATCAAAGACAGTTGTTGGATAGACTTCTTCAGGAGACACATAGATGAAAAAACTAAAAACATGAAACAAAAGACTGTCAAATGGAAATACAGTGATTCATTTATTCAAACAAACATTAGTCTTTTTTTTCTTTCAAATTTGATGGATCTGTCTTAAGATTACTTAGGCGTATCATGTATTTGTCAATATTTGTAGTGTCTTCACAACCAAGTAATTTTTTAATATCTAATTGATTTGCCATCGACTAATCCATATCGCAGTATCTTATTAAGCTAGCTAGCTACTTTTCTTCGTCTCGGATAGTTTTTAATCACATAAGATCAGGAACTGTTTAATTCTGGTATATAATAAACACATAATCTTGGAGAGTGACTTCAAATCCATTAATAATGTGATGAGAGTAATTCGAGAAAGAATATTCATAACACATACTGCTCCCGATGAACGAGAAATAGTTAGCGAAATCACTATTCTTAATCAATCTGATGAAGTACTTCATAGCATATTCCTTCACAGACCTGAATTTATGATCGGACTCAAAATTCTCGATGAGAAAGATAATGAATTACCGTTCTATACTAATCAGTTTACACGAGATTTACTATCATCGAAAAATAAAAAAGATGCAATGGGTGGTGGTCCATATTCTGAATTATTGAAGAAAATGGAACATCAAGAATTATACTTGTTGTGGATACGTCTGCCTAATGATGAACCTCTCAAAGGTTATGAATCAAGGATCATAAAATTATGCTATCAAAATCAGTCAAAAATAGTGAAATTAAAGTTTCTAGAATCATTCGAACATCAAAAATTTCTGTTCAGCATTCCAAAGTTTCGAATAGAAAATACAAAATATGCTGGTGATAAATATGATATTTTTTACATAATTACTTCTCCAGAAGGATATTCGTTAGACTATAAAATAATAAAAAAAGTGAAAATTATCAAGGATAATGAAATAGAATTATCCCAGAAACAAGTACCTGTTAATTATAATGGAAGGATGTTATCTATACGAACACCAGCTATAAATGAAGAAATTAAATTCGATATGCATTATAATGTTTTACCAAAAAGTAGTGAAAGATGGTTTTACACCGTAACGGTATTCTCCATGATTGGTGTATCAATAATTTTAGCATGTCTTAGTTCTAAAACTATGGATCAGGGAATTTTATCACTTATTAGTTCAAAAGATATGAGTAAGAATATCTCACTTATTCTAAACACCATTCAGCAACATTCCGATACCTTATTTGGAGGCATATTTACCGCTAGTCTTGCCGCTATAGGTTTCATGAAAAATTTTTCTACCAATAGAACCCGTTTTTGGTTCTTAATTCCAATGGCAATTTCGGGAATAGGGTTCCTAATAAAAAATATAACATAGAAATAGCTTCTGAAATCTTAATTTTTTCTAATGCATTTTAATTCTTACTGGTCTCTATTATGAATACCATTTTCTTGCTTGAATTTTTCAAGCATATTTGGTAATTCCCTATAAAGCCATGAACTGAATGTGACAAATTCGGATGCCTCACTTCTTACATAATTTTCAATATCTTGAAATTTTTTCTCAGCGTACCATTGAGGAATTATTGCACCACTATGAGGTTTACCTGTAATTCTATCAAGCCCTGAACCTTTGAACTCGCCTCTATTCATTATAATCCCAAACGGTCTCAAATCTATGAATGGTTTATTGAGTATGTCAAATGGTTCTATCTCGTTTGCTTGGCATCTGGCATATAGGAAGTTGTGTTCAAAATTCAAATTGTATCCCACTGGTACAAACACCCATGGGTTAGAACTTGTTATACTTGATTGTATGATAAATTGTCTCAAAATTTCTTTTTCATTTGATTCCCATTCTTTTAGGATCTTAAGTTCTCCAATCTGTTTACCTGTATTCCTATCTAGTTCTACAAATTGAATTGTTATGATCTTATCTTTTCTTGGATCTACACCAGTAGTTTCAATGTCTAAGTAAAAATTTCCCATCAAGGAATATTTTATTAGTCTATTAATATCGCTATCTTACAGTTGTAGATTGTATTCTCTAGGAACTCCACCCTCCGTCTTTATTTCCCATAGTAAGCATGATGAACAAAACATTGCATTTTTTGCCAAAATTTTAGCAAATATAGGATTAAAGGGTCATTTTATGGAATGGGAAAAACTTGGAACAGAATATGCAGGTTCTCGAATATCTGACATAATCCGATCAGATGTTCAAGAAAATACAGATGCAGTTTTTGTTCTTCTTGGAAAAAGTCTCGAAAATCCACCAATAGAAAATAGACAATATACACATAATTGGGTTAATTTTGAAGTGGGTGTAGCATCAGGTTGTAAAAAACCTGTTTGGGTATTTGAAAATATTCAAGATTTTATAAAATTCCCAATTCCTTATGTTACTGACTATTGTCTGTATAGGCTTAATGATCATGAACATATTAAGATCATAGGAGATTTTTTGAAGCAAAAAATTCTTTTGTCATCTTATGTAAAACCTTATCACATGATTAAATGCCCTTATCAAAACTGCAATGCAAGTTATAATTTATGGAATTTGGGATTACAGAATATCAATTGCCCTGTATGTAGGCAACCAATAAAATTAGGATAGTTTTGATCTTCCGTAACTTAACACCAAATTTCTGACATCAAAATAACACCCGTAACTTACCATTCAGTTTGAGATGTCAGTTTCTTCCGCTAATTTACCAGTGTCCTAAATCCATCCATCTACCTAATTGAACACTCATTTTGAAATCTACCTGAGATTGAACAGTGTCTGAAATTATTACAAGATAGCATCTGGATTCTGCATGATTTGACCTTAGGTTTAAACCAGTAAAGATCATGTTTCAACAGACCCGGACTCAGACCCATGTAATGTGAGAATGATCTATGCCGGATTTCAATATTCAGATCAGGATAAAAAATGAAATTAGATGTAACCGGATTAAGTTGCTTATTGATATTTTGAAATGATTCTATATTTCATTCCTCTTGCCTCGCACCATTTTTTTGCAAATTCCATTTTCTTTTTTGTATCTGGATTTTTCAATAAATGCTCACCCTTCATTTCTACAATTTCAATAGTTCCATCAGTCATTTCTACTAGAAAATCAGGGTTATAAGTTCGAAATTTACTTTCCTCTGAGAAATATGAAATCCTAATGCCGTGGTTTTTTGTCCATTTAGCTATTGATTCATCAGATTCTAACTCTTTCATGTACTCTAATTCCCATGATGAATCATAAAATTCCATAGAATACGGACTTTTTTTAACATCTTCAAGAAATCCTGTATTTGTCATTTCTTAGAACCTATTATACCTGCAACTATAGAAGTTGTAAAATTTTTCCTTATTTCAGGGATAATGTATAATGCAAATTCAATTTCTTCATCACTTGCATCAGACAATGTTTTTCCTGAAAAAATTCTTTTTCTTATATGATCTATCATTACATTATATAAAATTCCACGTAATTTACTTCCAAATCCAGCCTCTTGAAGTAATCCAGAAGCTATATTCAGGAGTTCTCCTTTGAGATTATTTTCTAATACGTCTCTAGGATATTTTGCCGATATTTCAAAACCATCCTCGTTTGGGGCATCTACTATTTCCAATCTTTTGTCTTTTAATCGTCTAGCTTGAACACTATCAATACGTGTTTTTTTGATCATCCAAGTCTCTTTATCATACGAAATTCCGTCAAGCATGGATTGCCAGTCAGTTTCTACGTGATCATCAGGAATATCTTCAGCAATTTTTTTGAAATCGATATCTACATCATATTTAGGATCAGGAATTTTGATTAATTTCTCAGGTCTTACTAGAGTTTGAATTTTAGGTTTTGAAGGTAGATCTTCATCAATATCAAATAGATCTTTGTCAGTTACATCTTGTTTTACCTTACTTACTGCTACTAAGCGCCAAAGCCAATCGTGTTCTAATCGTGGATGATCAACTACTGCTAGTATTTCTCTTTCTGATTGATCTCGGATAATTTTTCTCAATCCTCTTCCAATTACTTGCTGACCATAAACTGGTGAAGAAAATTTTCTGAGTAATAGTATTGTAGAAACTTCAGGAACATCCCATCCCTCTCTTAGCATTAGAACACTAACTACTGCTTCATATTTACTGTCAAATGTTCCAATCTTCATTGCTTCATCTCTATCTAGATCATCTGATTCTTCTGTGACCAACAAAGTCTTAATCCTAAATCTTTCTTCAAGCATTTTTTGTGCTCTCTGACCTTCTAGAATACTCATAGTCACAACAAACAGAATTGGTTTGTATCTTCCTCTTGCCCTAGCTTTTTGCTCTTCATGTCTTTGTAAGGCAATTGCAATCTGTTTTTTCATTGGTTCTGGATCTAAAATCCATTGAAATGGCTTGAGCTGTTTTTCAGCTTCCTTGAACTCTACATCTAATTCTGTTATGTCTCTAGTTTCACCTGTGCTGGTATTTGTATAGGTTAGCTTTAGTAATTTTACTTCTGGTTCATAAACTACGACAGACTTGATTATCCCATCTTCTAATGCTTTTGAGACATCATAGTATTGAATCATCTCAGAATCTGGTTCTTGCCCATCTGCTCTGCTAGGTGTTGCAGTGGTGTCTAAACGAAACTTGGACTTCATGGATAATGCGTTGAGAATATTTGTATATTCTAGAGCAGGAGTGTTATGAGCTTCGTCATTAAATATGGCAATATCTCCAACAAAATTCATAAGATAAGAAAGATTTCGCTGACCTGTTATGTTGGATTGATATAATTGTTGGATATTTGCTAGAACTATTCCAGAATCAATTATTCCCTGAGGCTGTTTTCCACTTTCCATAACATGTAATCCTAATTCATTGATCAGGTATTCATTTTGCTTTGTACAAAATTGAAATTTTTTAAATACAATTCCATTCTCGAAATCTTGTTTTAATCTGGCTCTAACGATAGTATTTGGAGTGAGAATCAAAAATTTGCTGATTCCATGAACTGATTTTAGCCAGAAAATGACCGCTGCAATTATAGCTGTCTTGCCTCCACCTGTAACAATATTCAAAAGACAGTTTTTCTTTTTTAGTATCTCATATGCATAGATAGTTCGCAATAATCCTTCAATCTGATGTTTCCAGAGTTTGAATTTTTTATCTGGGCTCAGAATATTTTCTATGAATTCCCTAGTTTCAGGTTTTACGTCTGGAAAGCCATTATTTTTCCATGTTTCAAAGTTTTCTTCGTGAAGTAGAAAAGAATAATGCATATTATGACACGGAGATTACTTCAGTGTATATCTTTTCTCCCCCAAGATCGTCTTGAACTCTACAGGAGATCGTAGTTTTCCCAACATATTCAAACTTGTATTGGATCTTAAACAACGGTTTACCTTTCTGATCTCGTCCGTATGCAAATCCCTTCGAAGGGGTGAATCGTCCACGATAATCTAGATCCCATTGAACATTAACTATGCTTGCCCCAACATTAAGAGCAATTGATTCAGTCGCATCAAACTCGTATGCCATTGGACTCAGTTTTTTATGATGAACACGAACTTCTGGTGGAAGTATGAATTTTAAAAATGATTCATACTCATCGTGTAATTTTGTAACATGTGTTCTAAATTCAGGTGATTCTATTTCAGTAAGTGAAATTTGTATGAGATCAACAGATGCATCACCACTTCCAATTAATTTTTCTGCCGCAGTTCTAGCTGACTGTGAAAATGACCATGCAAGCATAATTCCTTGTTTTTTCCCCTTTTTCTCCGAGATTTCTTGTGCGAAATTTAAAACATCATTTTTTGTAACTTGGGAATCTTGTCTTGGGGATCCTACAAAAACAGGAGTTTCTCTCTTAAATCCATGAATGTATTCTCCTACAGTAGAAGGACGTCCTCCATATGCGGATATGATGAAATCTCTAAATTCATCGCTACTCAGTTCCTCTAATTCTGGAACCTCATATGTTCCCCAATACTCGATCGAAATATCAGGAATTGCAGTAAAAGTAATCTGTTTCTTTGCATCTTCGAATAAAGATTCTAATCTTCCTTGAGTTATTGCTACGGCCACTCTAGATTGATCACATGCAATCCACCGTCTGTTCAACTTCTGTGCAACTGCTGGAGTGGTTCCTCCACCACAAAAAAAATCTGCTACTATGTCACTTCATTAGTGGAAGTTTCAATAATTCTTTTTAGAAGCGATTCCGGTTTTTGTGTGGGATATCCTAATCCCTCATCTGCCCCAGCTTCTATGATTCCAACATCATTCCATAAATCTGAAACTGGGACTCCTTTATTTTCATTCAAATAATACTTCAATTGAGGTAATCCACCTACTTTTTTAGGCCATACAAGCAATCCCTCTTTTTCATATTTTTCCAAGTTACTTGGTTTTGTGACCCAATGCATACCTCCTTTACCAAACTTATTGGGAGTTATTCCTCTCCATGTCTCTCCAGTTTCACCATTTCTTATACCACTTACAAGTAGTGGTACCAATCGATATGTTCCTTTTTCATCTTGTTTAGAATAAAGTTTCATTGACGCATCCGATAATCCTTTGTACTGTTGATTAAATTTATAATCTGGACCTTTAGAATATTTGAGAATTGTGTCATGTGCTTTTCTAAAATTTCTACTAATTGATGATCGAGAATGACTTCTTTCCCAAATCAATTCAGCTATAAAATTATCAACGCCAAAAATTTTATCCATTTCTATTTTCACATAATGCGATGCATGCCAATCTAAATGAACATAAATTATACCATTTGGTTTTAGAAGTCTTTTCATCTCTAGTAATCTTGCATTCAGCCAGATTAAGTAGGTCGGCAATCCCCCTTCCCATATATCAGAAAACGAACGTACTTCGTTTTGATCTCCAAAAATTATATTATAATCTTTGCCAGAGAAAAACGGTGGATCTATGTATATCAAATCAATTGAATTAGAAGGTAACATTCTCATTACGTGTAAGTTATCTCCCCAAAACAATCTGTTTGGTTCCAAATCATGATAACCAAAAGTCACCCGATTGGCTTTTTGAAAAGGTAATGGTATTCTGGGATAAATTTTGTAATATTGTTTTTCAGGATCACATCCTAAGGGGAGTTCGTCCACAGGAACTGAACCAAATCTTCTTGGAATCTTGTAAAACTCACTTTGTTTAGCAATCTCAATTTTTGGGACTAATTCCTCAACAACTTCTGAATCAGTATAACTAGTAATTCGCTCGTCTTTGTTGTTTGCCACAAAGTTATTTTTTGTACGTTGTATTTCACTTCTTCCGTGCAGTTTTTAGTTTAAATGAACCAAAAATCAAATGGAGAATTAATCTCTATAATTTGTCAGATTCGGATTAATTGTAGAGTTCTATTACTCGCTTTCTACAAAATCACAGATACTTCTAAAACTGCATGAAAAACAGGCACCTTCTCAGGATTAGCCTTGAATTCCTAGCCCAGAATGATTTTGCAGCATCTTTTGGAATTTCAAATATTCACTCTATTTTTTCCTATCTTTGTCTCGAGTGCAATAGTTTTCCTTTTATTGCTTGATATAGCAAATCATCATGTGAATCATCAAGCAAGTCTTGGATGAATTTACTTGGGTCCTGCCTCCATTCGAGTACCTTTCTTAGGTGTTCTTCAAACGTGGGAAATGCATTCCTTTTTTCATTTTCTATTAATCTATCAAATTTTCCAGTGTTTACACTGCCTCGTAGTGCTAGAAAGATGATGATGATCTTGATCTTCTCTTCTGGAATATTTTTTAATTTTGAATACATTTTTCTATAAACTGATAGTTGCCTCTTGTGCTCAGACGCCTTGTCCGAATTTCTATCTGTTTTATAGTCTACAATTAGATACCCATCATCATGCTGAAATATTGCGTCTATTCTACCTGTGAAAATCAGCCGGTCATCGTCATATTCAATCATAGATCGTAAAGGCATATCGCATGTTTCTTCAGATGATACATAATGTAGTCCAGGGTATTGCTTTTTTAGCTCGTCTATTACATCAAACCCATTTTCAACTGCCTTTCTCACATCATCCTTGTAATCCTCAAGCTTTGTTTGATTTTCTAAAATACTCTGCATTGCATTATGTACAGTGCTTCCAAATTCTGCAGCATTAGAGACAAATGGCATTTTAATTATATTTCTAAGAAGAAAGTCGTATGGTTTTGTTGTGACACTCGAATAAGAAAGATGTGTAATGCTTTTAAAATAATTAATTATAAACTGTTCTAGCCAACCGTCTTCTTGCTTTAGCAGTTTCTTTGAATCATCAAATCTTCCAGCAATAAACAACGAAAATGCCTCGGACAACCTGCTGTCAATTTTAGTTGCAATAGCATTTTCTGCATTAGAGTCAATTTCAATTTCAGACAAATTTTCGACATGATATTTTCCCTTGTCCTTGTCATCAGTTATAATAATTAATTTCTCCTTGGCTCTTGTAAATGCGACAAAATCAATCCTCAATGATTCCTCTACAAGTTCTTTTTTTATGTCAATACCACTAGATTCTAGTATTGCCTGTACAATGACATCGATAAAACTTGTCCTTGACGCACTAGACTTTGGAAGATATACTACAACATCAAAGTCTCTCCCTTTTGCCTTGTGTACTGTTGTAAGGGTTATTTTGGAATCAATGTTTCTTTCTGTGTAAGACTCTTCGGCTATGGCAATAAAGTCAAAGAGCCCGTCTATTGTGGGAGTAGGAAGGGACAGGTATTCATCTACCTGTTGCTTGATTGTAATTGCAGTAGAAAACCACTCGGCTCCTTTGGAGACACACAAAGGGTAAATTATATCGTCAAACGTCTTGTCAATGTCTTCTCTTTTGAGCGATATGCCAAATGACTTGATTTTTTCTAGACTGCTACTACTTTGTTTCCTTTTATGTGACTCTGAAATCTCAAACGCCTCTTTGAGAGTATATGGGGAAAATATCGTAAATGCTGCAGATATCTTGTATTCTATCCTGTCAGAGATCATGCCTCGAAGATAGCTGATTATCTCACCCTTGGCCATCTCGGTTGTTGCCTGGGATGTAGTTGAGGAATATTGTATATTGCAGGAATCAAGAAACTGGGATATTTCCACAATCTGTGCATTTGTTCTGGTTATGATTGCAACTGTCTTTTCCTTATTCTCTTCAATTATTTTTTGAATCTGTGTCAGGTGTGCCCTTGTGGATATTATCTTTGGATGCTCACCTGCTTCCTTGATGGAATTAAAAGTTTCAAGTTGTTCTGCAAAGTCTTTTTTATTTGAAGTCCTTTGAAGAAAATTTGTCTTTGAAAAATCAAGTATCTGCTGGGTACTTCTCCTATTTGTTGAAAGAAGCATTGGAT
>Ga0307372_10005161_pt1 | contig 19742 bp, 20 predicted proteins | sample OX1MG_FD_202533 | JGI IMG/M metagenome (GOLD analysis project Ga0307372, IMG submission 202533) | Soil microbial communities from Risofladan, Vaasa, Finland - OX-1 | ecosystem: Environmental > Terrestrial > Soil > Coastal area > Acid sulfate soil | place: Finland: Risofladan, Vaasa | collected...
AGGTGGCGTAGTAAGTAGCAACTGGCAGACTGGTGGTGCTAACCCAGGTACCAATGGTGCCATTGCTGTTGATTGGGGCGTAGTCGACGGTGGCAGTGGTGGGATAACCACCTATTTCATACACATAGCCGTTATAGGCGACTGAGGTGGCTTCTTCGGTGGCATTCGGCAAAAAAGTAGTAGCACCCCAACCAGCCGAAATACTTCCACCGGTGAGGCCACCCGTTGAGATTGAGTTATTAGTGGTGTTGATGGCGATGTCGCCTTCGTTGTTGCCTGTCGTGAAATCACCGGCGCTGGTTACCACGATTGAAGGGTCGATGACGATGGGGCCAGTGACAGCTTTTGAGACACGCACTACCAAGGTCAGTTGATCGCCCTTCAGTAGGTAACTCGCCTTCACGGAATTGGCAGACGGTGAGGGAAAGCCTGGTTTGTTGGCTTCTTCAATAACTGGTGCCGGGATAGCAAACACCAGGTTGGTCTTCTGGCCGTTCTGACGGGCAGTGTTCACTAACATCTGATCTCCACTGCTCCCGTAGCTGATGTTGCCGAACAAAGCTGACGCCGCTGAGTAGATGCCGATGGTGCCATTGGCGCTCTGACGGGCTTGAAGATCACTAGGCAACTTCAACGTGTAGCTAAAGCTCAGTGAATGCGTTAGGCCGTTCTGCAGTGCAATGTCTTCCTGCAGACCATTGGCCTTGACGGTGAAGATGTCCTGAGCTCCAGCCGTTGTTAGTGGATAAACAAAGTGGTTATCTACCCGACGGCCGATTGATGCACCGGTAGTCGGTATCAACTGCATCGATAGTTTGGTGGCGGGATCGGTTACTGAGATGCCTTTGCTCAAGTGAGTTGGCAACTGAAAGCTGTAACCAGGATTAGATGGTGAATTGCCCACGGAAACGCTGGAGTGAGGGGCTATTGGCGTCTTGTTGGCTGACAATACGAAGTCTGCTTGCTTGGGGTCATAGTGCACCTTGGTGAGCAACGCTGTGTCGGCGGGACCAATTGTCTTGACAATGCTCGGTAGCAACTGATAGCGCATGGCCATCAATTGATGGCCGACTACGACGTAACCAACGAAGCCGAGCACGATGAGCAGTGACACTCCAACGATGATTCGATGGCGAGGTACGGCCAACCATGCACGGATGGCTCGAGGAATCGGGATTCGCGGCAGCCAAGACTTAGCTGACCATCGATGACGGCGTTGTTGTGGTGTCGTTGTCTTGATTAGCGACGGATGAATCGGAGCGCTTGAACGGGATGAAAGCAACGAGCGGTGACGAACAGCCGGGCGTTCTGTCCCCCTAGGCTGTCTGCCTTGATTGCGTTGTTGTTGATGCATTTTGTTCATGTACTGCGTGACTAATTACTTACTTAGTATAAATATTTCTCTCTTTTAACGCAACCGAAAAGAACAGATAGCAATAGGAATGAATACTCGACGACCGTCTTGTATATGGCCACTTAACTAATAGTCGTTCTGTATCCTCTGACGTCAATTCTTAAACGTTAGACTGAGAATAGAGAATAATGAAAGGTCCTTTATGGCTCAACAGGTAATCGTGACGTTGGTGGATGATCTCGATGGAGGAGCCGCCGACGAGACCCTCCGCTTCTCCTATCGAGGTACCGATTACGAAATCGACCTGTCTAAGAGGAACGCCGTGGCGTTCGACAAGGCGATTGAGAAATATGTGACCAAGGCCCGTAAAACCAAGGGCGCGACGACCCGTAGTACTCGGCATAGCACCGCGTCGGGACTTTCGAAAGAACAATTGGCCGAAGTGCGAGCCTGGGCCATCAAGAACAAGATCAAGGTCAGCCCGCGCGGACGCATCGCCGCCGACATCATCGCTCGTTACCAGGCTACGAAGCGCTGAACTTTCGAATAACGAGCAAAAGGCTGGTCATTGTAGGTAGTGTCGGGCAACGGCGAAGGGTGCCCCACTATGTCAAAGCCGCAACGAACGTCGGTCCTCATGAGGCTGTCGGCACTGGCGTCACTACTGCTGGCGTTTTCCGCGCTGACGGCCATTTCTACGGGGGCGGCGAACGCTAAACCCGCCGTCGACTCTCTCAGCGTGTCGAGATCGCGCCTCCCTGACAATGGTGGATTGGTCAATATCTCGGCGGAGGTGAAGAACGCCACCACGTGTTCATTCACCATCGTGCCGACAATTTCCCGAGGCACGAAGAAAGTTCCGTGTGGGACAGGACTGGTACGCGATCGGGTGACACTCCCGGCCAACACTTCGAAGAAAGCGCGACGCTACACAATTCACTTGGTGGTGAGAGGCCCCGGTGGAGTGGCCACGGCACCATTGAAACGAGTGACCGTAATGGCAGCACCTAAGCCAATAATTAAGAGCCTTACAACTTCAGTCGCCGGACTACCGAATGCCGGAGGGGCTATATCGTTGGTTGCACTAGTAACTAATGCGACTAGCTGTCACATAACGGTCAGTCCGGCCATTAATGGTTTTAGTGGTGATGTTCCTTGTGGTTCAGGATTAATCTCAGTTCCTATAGTAATGCCAGCTAACTCATCTTTGTCACAAATTAATTATGTTTTTAGATTGACAGTGAATGGTGATGTTAGCGCAGTATCTAAGACTTTAACGGTAACCGTTTATTCAACATCTACGGTTCCTACTACCACAACCACGACACCGCCACCAACTACAACCACTACCACCCCTCCGGTAAGTACTGGTAATACGATATCCGTACCAGCTGGTCCTGAGGCACTTATATCGGTTGGACCTTATATCTGGGTTGCTAGTTGTAAAGCTAACGCGGTAACCGAAATAAACAGTAGTACCAAACAGGTTATTCAAGTACTAAACAGTCCTACTTATGGATTTAATTGTCCGGTCGCATTAGCTTATGATGGTACTCATATCTGGGTTGCTAATCAGTATGGCAACTCATTAAGCCAGCTTGATGCATCGACCGGAGCATGGATAAAGACTATAACCGGATCAAATATTTATAGCCCTATAGCTTTAGCAGTAGCCGGTTCTAATCTCTGGGTTATTAATCCTTCGTCTGGTCCTGCTGGTGCATTTTTGTCCGCGTTTAATACAGCATCTGGAGCCATAGCCGTAACTGGCGGTAGCGGATCTACTAGAGATGGCTGGACACTCGTAAGCCCAACAAGCCTTACTTCTACTGGATCAGATATTTGGGTAGCAGATGCCATGGATAATTCCTTGGCTGAATTTAGTGGGACTACTGGTGCATTTCTAAGAACTACTTCAGGAGGGCCTAGCTTGTCTGGACCCGTGTCCGTTTCTAGTCATAGTGGATATGTTTGGGTAGCTAATCTTAACGATTCGTTAGTCGAAGAATATAATGCTAGTGACGGCAGATATGTTAATAGGTCAATAGCTGCGACAAGCCCAACTCAAATAATTTTTACGGGGAGTGATCTATTTGTAATAAGCAATGATTCATCTACTATTGCATCTGTTTTAGAATATAGCTCAACTGGAACTTTTATACGTACTGTCGCAAAGTTTAAGCAAGCTAATGTTGGAAGTGGCATAATACTATTTGATGGTAATAATCTTTGGGTAGCAATTTATAGCAATAACACTGCAACTAAATATCCTCTATAGCGATTCCTGTTGATATGACACAAAAAGTCTTAACCACAAAGGCTTTTTTGTTGTAGAATAATAGGGATGAAATAGAGTTAATGAGCACCGGAAAGCATTAATCGTTAATGGGCCCCAGTTTCTGTTGACGGATAGAAGTTTGTTCTTAGATTTTGTTTAAGGGCACAGTGGCCTACTGGGCCACGAATCTTCACTAAGTAAAGTGTCTGATCCGTCAGGAGTCGCTCATTATTCAATGCGGGATGGGCATCGACTTAATTACGAAGTCGTGTTCTGCTGAAGACGATGCTCGGCAGGTTCGAGCCGCTAGTTTCGGTGTTCATCGCTGGAGGAAGTTTGGCGCTGTCTCAGGCAGGCCCGCACCGTGTTGGCACAGAATCCTAGTTGCGCGCCAACCTCTTGGGGCGAAAATCCGGATGCGTATAAACGCACCATCGAGTCGATGACTTCGGACGTCGGGGGCTGGAGGCGCATCGCAATCCCAGCCTTCTTGAGCCGTGCGGCGACAGTCGTGCGATGACAGTCGAATTCAGTGGCTAGCTCGTACACCGTGGCTCCTTCTTGGTAACGCGTGACCATATTGTTCATTTGAGCCTCGGTGAGTCGCCTCTGTCGTCGACTAATTGGGCCAAGTAGTAGATAATCCGATGAAGGGTTGACTTCTTCCGGCGATTGGCTTCTTAAACGGGCTTCGACAAGGGTTAGCCATTTGTTTGTATCAGCAGTGGATAGGGCCACCTCAGCGCCCACCGGCCGGGGTGGTGCGCGAACCGCATCGCCCGCCATGGTGTCGCCAGCCAAAGGCACGCGAAAGATGGGCTGAATGACGTTACGGCTGTCCACTCGAACTTCGTGGATGAGGGCCTGCAAGAGTGATTTAACCACGGCTGGTGAGTCTTCGGAGATGGCCTCGTTCACTCGGTCGCGTATTGTCGCGAGTTCCTCGGGCGACGCACACTTGATGTCGGCCTGTTCCATCTCTTCGTTCAGTTCTTCGTGGCGTGCTCGAAGAATGGTGGCGCGAGTGGCGAGTTCCTTGACTCGTTCACCACAGAGCGCCTCAGGCATGGAACCCGACTCGAAGGCTCGAAGATGGCGATCAACACTGGCGTCGACCTTGGCGAGTTCGTTGGTGACGGCCAGGAGTTCGTCGTCGTGGCGCGAATAACCGTCGCGGGCTTGTAGCTGCGCTTGGCCAACGGCAGCGCGAAAGAGGTCCGAGTCCTCGTAGGCGGCGAGCAGCGACTCGATGATGGCATGATCGAGCACGTCGGCGGGCAGCCGGTCGGCGCTACAAGTCTTGGTGCCGTATCGCTGGCGCGAGACGCAGGTGTAGCAGCGGTAGGTCTCGTTGCAACCGGTCGCGCGAGTGCCTTTGTATTGGAAGCTGCTCCACTGAAGTGCGTGTAAATCAGAGATAGTAACCGTGACCTGGTAATTCGTAACAACATCTCAATTTGATGATGAAGTAGCGACCCCGCCGAAAACCTCCGGCTCCCGTCGGGGTCGCTACCATCGCACGATCCATGTGTGAGAACTTTCTTTACGTATTCCAGCGGGCCCGTCACCTTCACCATTGATAGATCTCGACTCATTATTTCTCCTCACTCAAACTGCACTTGAGAAGGAATCTTTAACTGACTCGGGCTCGCGGGATTATGCGGAAAACTACTGTTCGATCTCCGTCAAACAAAGGGCTCCCGTGACCGTTTCCACATAATCAGGGTTTCTCCATAATTTTAAGAACGCCCGGTCGAGCATCAGCTCGGCGTTGTCTTTTCTGAGGCGCACTAACTCCGCGCGCTTGGTCTCGGTGAGTGCTCGCTCGCCCGCGTCGTGACTGGCTTTGAACAACTTCACCCATCGACCCAGCGTCTGTTCTTGCAGCCCGAACTCGCGCGCCACCACGGCGACGGGCCGAGCGGTATTGATCACCAGCTTCACGGCCCCGTCTTTAAAATCCGACGTGAACCTCCGGTACGTACTTCCCATTATGGACATTCTCTCTTACAAGGTGTCTACCAAATGGGGTCAGGGAACTGAGGCTGAAGAAGCCATTGGGAGGTGGACCGATACTTGGCGAAACGAGACGGGCGCATGTTGGGCTATTGCGAAGCAATCCGATAATTCCGCCTTCGGGCGCTTCGCGTTTCAAACCATCGATCTGATTGGTGGCTCGGCCGAAATTGCATATTGGTTGGTACCGCAGTCGACAGGCAACGGCTACGCGCCACTCGCCGCCTAAGACCTGCGGTATGACAGCGCCAGGAGAGCCACCACGCGCCGGGACAACCAGGACGCTCACAGCCTGGGCGTCAGTCTCCGCCGCTATCACCTCGTCGGTACGATCATCACTCGTCAGACCGAGAGCCTCCGTCAGACCGTGCGAAACGCGCCACCACCTCAACCCCCTCACCACCGCTGAAGAACCGTCCCAGTAGGGACAGTTGTCGTTTGTCGAGTAGGCGACGCGAAGCGTGAGAAAACTCTCATCGTCGGCTCACGGAACCTTCACGCTTGCTTCGTAGGTTGGTGTTCGTAGTGAACTAACCAGGAGGAAATGATGCGAAAGAACCTTACATGGCTTACGGCTGTGGGCACTGCGCTCGGAGTGGTCACGCTCATGACAGTGGGCGCAAGTGCCTCGTCCCCGCGACAGTCCGCAGCGGTGGTGCACCTAAGCGCTCATAGCGCCCGTTTAGTGCGCGTCGCGCACACGAGCGGCGACACTGCGGCCGCCGACCAAGCAGCGATCGCCTACGTCAACGTTAATGATTCTGGTTCCGCGACCGCTAACGTGCTCAGCACTGTTGCGGACGTTGAAGCCGGCGTCCCTGTGTACGACATTCGAATCGTGGCCCCGAATGGCTCGACGTATGTGGTGCACGTACAGCAAAGCAACGACGTTGTTCTTTCGGTGAACTTTGCCGAGAGCCAGAGCACTCCGCCTCCCGTGACACCACCGGTGAGCGCACCAGTCGTCGTGCCGCCGGGGATTGTGCCTACCGTCATCACCCCGACCTCGACGTCTGAGATCGAGTCAGAGATCGGGGACGCGACGGAAGTTGCCGGAGCCAATAGCGTTTCGAGCGATAGCCAGTCCAACAATGGAAGCAGCAGCGACGGGTCTACCAACACCAGCGCGTCGACTACCAGCACGTCGGGCGACGGCTCATCTACGACACCGGCTTCGAGTACGTCGACGGATAACCAGTCGAGCACCTCGACCACGAGCGGGTCTTCGGACTCGAGCGGCGCATCGTCAAGCAGTTCGTCTGACAACTAGTCGCAAGCAAAGAGGGCCGTGCGCGCTCGGCCCTCTTTGCTTGTCGCACCCATAGTCTGGCGTGGTAGCGCTATTCACATGCGGACGAACATCGCCGTAATACACTCTCCGTGTTTCTACTTTGGCGTGAGCCGGTACCCTGCCCCTCGAATCGTTTGAATCAAGCTCGGCAGTCCTGGGAGATTAATTTTTCTGCGCAGGTACCCTACGTAGACGTCCACCACGTTGGATCCAGGATCGAACGAGTAGTTCCACACGTTGCTCAGTATCTGGGATCGCGATAGCACCTGGTTGGGGTGGCGCATGAAGAGTTCGAGCATCACCCACTCTCGCGGAGCCAGTTCGATTTGGCGACCCTCGCGTCCCGCCATCTTCGTCAGAAGATCCAGCGTGAGATCCCCCACCGTCAGCACGTTGGAACTTGGCTGCTCGACACCGCGGCGCACCGCGCGAATCCGCGCAAGTAGTTCGTCGAAAGCGAAGGGCTTGGTGATGTAATCGTTGGCGCCGGCGTCGAGGCCAGCCACCTTCTCGCTCAACTCGCTCTGGGCGGTAAGTACGATGACCGGCACCTCAAATCCGGTCGCGCGCAGCGAGCGCAGCAAATCGCGACCGTTCTCATCGGGTAAGCCGATGTCGAGAAGCACCAAGTCGAGATCAGCGTCCAGACTGGCAATCCACCCTCGAGCTTCGCTGGCGTTTGTTGCCGCCGAAATCGAGTGACCCTCGGCACTCAGTCCGCGGCTGAGGAACGAGACGATGTTTTGGTCGTCTTCGACAATGAGAATGTTCACGTGTCTAACCCTTCTGGAAAGGCGAAGACGGGGGACTCGACGGGCAGTGGAAGGACAATCGCCACGCGACATCCCCCAAGAGGCGAGTCATCGATGCGAACAGTTCCCCCGTGGCTGTGAGCTACTGCGCCGACAATGGCCAGTCCGAGACCGGTACCTCCCGCCGCGGAAGAGGCCGAGGTCTTGAATCGCTCGAGCGCCATCTCACGTAACGGCGGAGCGATACCTGGACCGCCATCATCTACGAAGATTTCCAGCGACGCACGTGGGAGTCCAGTCGCGAGATGAGCCGACAGCTGGATCGCGTCGCCTGCGGTCGTGGCTCTTACCGAATTTTCGACCAAGTTCAGAACTGCGCTGCGTAACTTGTCGAGGTCGCCGTAGATGATGACGTCGGGAATTGAACCGATGAGCCATTCGCGCGGCGCCAGCATTTCGCACGCCGCCAATAGGTCCACTAGGAGCGCGCGCACGTCGATCGGGTGCATCTCCGTGAAGTCCGCCTCCAGCGAACGGCCCAGAAGGAGCAGACGCTCCACGAGGCGGCTCATACCGTCGAGTTCCGCAATCGCCGTCGCGATGGTCTCACGGATATAGGAGGGGTCGTCGAGCGACTCGCGTTGCATAACGTCAAGGTGCCCGCGCACCACCGTGATAGGCGAGCGAAGTTGGTGCGATATGTCGGACATCATGCGCCGCTGCAACGAGACCGCGGAGTCGATGCGCTCGATCATGGAATTAAACGTGGCCGCCATAGCCGAGACCTCGTCGCTTCCGCGTTCGCCGTCTACGCGCACTCCAAGCTCGCCGCTCTCACTGATGCCGGCTGCGGTCTGTGTGAGGCGCCGAATTGACCCGAGGAGTCTCGACAGCAAAAGATAGACGCTCGCGAATGCAGCGAGCAGCAATATGGCGCCTTCGGAGAGGACCAGCGTGAACATACTCGCGCGTGTCGATTGCAAGTCTGCGAGTGAGCTGACGGTGAGAAAGGTGCCCACGGTGCGGCGGTTTTCCATGATCGGCACGGCGAGGACAATTTGGGGCACGCCTTTCACGCTGGCGGAGGAAAACGTACTTACCGCTGGGGGCTGTTTGAGCAGCGCAGCTATCGAGTGAATTCGAGAGAGTTGACCCGAACCCTGGGTGCCCAGCACCACGTGTACACCGGGCAGCGCTACGAACGTAGCGCTCACAGAACTGTGGCCCTGATTGGCGAGAAAAGTGCGCGCGAAAACGGCGAGTGACTCTCGGGCGGGGCGGCGCGCCGCGGCGCGCGTGAAGGAATTCACGTTTTGCGAGAGGTTGCTCATTATGGTCGCACTGTAACGATCGGAGAATGCTTGGGTGAATTGGAAGACGATGATGCCGAGCACCGACGCGATAACTAGCGCGTGAAACGCGGCCAAACGTCCTACGGTGCCCAGATGCGGCAGCCGATTCACTGAACTCTTGGTGCTCGCACGAGCGCCGTCGCCGGCGTTGCTCACGGCGATACTCCCCAGGTCCGGCGCGAGCACTCGAGCGAAAACCGTCCGGATTGGCGCGACGGAAACGGGGGCAACTCACTCACGGCGGCGAGAGCGATCTGTTAGCCGTCGGTCGGGACAGTGGTGGTAGTAGTGGAAGTCGACGACGGGGTAACTTGATCACTCGAATTCGAATCCGACGTTGAGCCGTCGTTCGAAGGGAGTTGCACGACGTCAACGTTCTGCGTGACCGGCACGAAGTGCGTAGCGACTGAACGCGGGCTGACCGACGCACTCGTATGCGGCGAGGCAGCGTCAGGACTGTTGGTGCCAGGTGACCGAGAGACGCTCAGGGCAGTGGCGCTTGAGGGTGCTGAGTAGTGGTGCGCGACAACACGGAGCGTGGCTCGCGTGGCTTGGAGAGAAGGCGCGAAAGTTATTCGCGCGGCGCTCTGTGCCGGGGGGATGCGCACTGAGGCAAATCCCGCTGAGCTTCCCCACGCCGCAGCGAGAGCGAAGGCGATGACCCCTACGTACAGTGCGATAAGTCGCAGTCCCGAGCGTGCGCTTGGAGATGTGTTCTTCACTGCTTAACCTCTCCCGGCAGCCAAGCGTTTCTCGCACGGCCGCACGTCAACTCGAACTGCGGGGCATCTCTCTATCTTGCCACGAGTCGCCTCCAATTACCGAATTAATTCGCCGGTAAACAGCCTCGAGGAGTTCGGACTACACGCTGGTAGCAGAACTTTGGTGTCGGAGAGCCGACTTCCACAATCTAATGGGATGGGACTTCCTCGTTTAAGCGATGATGTCACCAAGCCGCTGGTCGGTGAGCACTGCAACAATCTGAGCGAAGAGCTCTAGTCGGAGAACGTGCCCCGGTCAGCTGGTGAGGTCGGCGGAGAAGGCTGGAGGGGTGTCGTGCCATGAGCACTGGTCCATTAGGTCGCCACCGCCGCCTCGAGGCTTAGACAAAATCAACGAGCTGGAGGTGACCAAATGATTTTTGTTGGAGTGGATTGGGTCGAGGCCCACCACGACGTGTGTTCTCAACATCGAAGGCAAGGTGCTCGGACGAAAACGAATCGCCGACACGCTGGCGGGCATCGGTGAACTGCACGCACTCGTGGCGGCGAACTATCAAGTCATCGCGATCAACCCCATGGCCGCCGCACGATACCGCGAACGTCACCACGTCTCGGGGGCCAAGTCCGACCCCGGCGACGCCAAGGTGCTGGCCGATCTCGTTCGAACTAACGCGCACAACCACCGCGTCGTGGCGGGCGACAGCTCGCTCGTCGAATCGGTGAAGTTGCTAGCTAGAGCTCACCAGAACGCCATCTGGAGCCGTCAGCGGCAAGTGAACTCGCTGCGCTCGTCCTTGAAGGACTACTTTCCCGGCGCGCTCGAGGCCTTCGGCACGGACCTCGCCAGTGTCGACGCGGTCGCGGTGCTCGCCGTCGCACCCACCCCGTCGATCGCGCGAACGCTCTCGCGCGCGCAGATCGTGAGTGCCCTGAAACGCGCCGGACGACAGCGCAACCTCGAAGGTCGAGCCGAGGCAATCCATGAGGCGTTGGCCAAGGAACAGTTGTCCCAGCCACCGGTCTTGGAGAACGCCTACGGCATCACGACTAAGTCCACCGTCGCGGTCATTGTTCAACTGAACGCCAGCGTGGCCGAACTCGAAGCGGCGCTGTCGGAGCATTTTGAACAGTCGCGGGGAGATCGCGAGTGGTGCTCGCACGCCACAGTCGGAACAAACGACTGGCGGACGCGCTCGATCAGTGGGCATTTTGCTCGACGAACTGGTCACCTGGCGCGAGGACCTATTACAACGAATTGCGCGCTCGCGACAAACACCACCGCAAAGCCATCCGACAGCTCGCGAATCGGTGGGTCGGGATCTCGCACACGTGTCTCGAACGCGCCTGCCTCTACGACGAAGAGATCGCTTGGCCGACGAAGAGAGAAATTGCCGCTTGACAAGTTAGGCGCAAGGTGTGGGCGGAGTCAGGGAGGATTCAATTATGGACTCGCAGCTGAGACCTTGACGTTCTGTTCATGACGGTAATCCAGGGTTCGAGTCCTCCAACACCCACTCTTTGTCAGAATTACAACGTTTCCCGAGATCAAACGATGTTTTCAATGTCCGATCGCTCAGGTACTTTCTGTTGCTCTTTCAAACCCGGAATGCAGTGAGGTTAGGAATTCGGATTCAGATCAATCGGCGGTCTTGTCGTGAGTGGATTCGTTCAAATCGGGTAAGAACTGGCACTCGGGTTAATCTTCTCGCATACCCTGTACGGTATGTTGCACATGGAGGTGAGCGATGCAGTTGCCTGATGATGTCATTGAAGATCTTCGGAAACGTCTACGCCGCGTCGAGGGCCAGGTACGCGGAGTCGAGAAGATGCTGGCCGAGGGTCGCGAGTGTCGCGATATCGTGACGCAGCTCAGTGCTGCGACGAAAGCGTTGGAGAAGGCCGGGTTCAAGTTGGTTGCATCGGGCATGGCCTTTTGCGTGGAGCACCCAGAAGAGGCTGCCGCCGACGGCTACGCGATCGATCAAGTCCAGAACATGTTTATGAAATTGACGTGAGGAGGGAAACATGAAGGCTATTCAAACCACGATTGGTGCATCGATGGCCGATGCTGAACTAATTGTCCGTTCGGCACTTAGGGATCAAGGGTTCGGGATCCTGACCGAGATGGATGTTGCCGCCATACTGAAGGAAAAGATTGGTATTGATCGAAGTCCACTCAAGATCTTGGGTGCGTGCAACCCTCACTTTGCCAATCGTTCCCTGACGATCGATCCCACCGTGAGTCTCTTGTTACCGTGCAACGTGGTGCTCGAGACGGTCGCGAATGGCACCCACGTGGCGATCGCCGACCCCCGCGAGCTCATGCCCGGCGTGGAACTGGCCGACCTCGCTGACGAGGCCGCTCGACAACTCATCGCGGTGATTGCCGCAATCGAGATGGCCTGACGGTCCGGCCACGCTGGTCGAACGGGACCATTCGAATTTCAGTCTCTGCAAGAACCACGCTTCGGATCGAGCGCACCCGTCTACGCAGGTTTACGCGCGATCACCTGGACGACGGCGCCGTGTCCGGTGTGACCTGCCCCTTCGAGCACGTCTCGATCGAGTTCCTCGGCGTGTATGAATTCAAGCTGTGCGAACTCCAGTCGAAGGCTGTCGAGCGTCATCGTCAACTGGGAATCTTGAGGGCCACCGGTTCCGCGTCCCACTTGGTCCGGGGTGTAGGCCTCGAGGAGCAGGGCACCTCCCGACTTCAGTGAATCCACCACTCGACGATGGAGCGATCGCCGTACGTCCGGAGGCACGTGCGCGAAGATTGAGACCACGAGGTCCCATCGCTCACGGCCGAGATCGAAGCTGGCGAGGTCGCCGACAACGGCGTTGACCTTTACACCCCGCTCCTCGGCGAGCCGCATCGTCTTGTCGACCCCCGTCTGGGTCAGGTCGACGCTGGAGACCTGGTAACCGGATTCGGCGAGGAACACGGCATTTCGACCCTCGCCTTCGGCCAAGCACATCGCCGCACCCTTCGGAAGCTTCGACAGACTGGTCCGCAGAAACTCGTTCGGTTCGGTTCCGTAGAAGTAGGTCTCTCCAGCGAATCGCTGCTCCCACATGGTTGACGGCGAGTCCGTCATCGCGAGTGCCTCCGAGATTGCTTGAAGCGCCAGGTGCTGGAGTGACCTCCGGAGCCTTCGCTCGGTGCTCGCAGGAGAGGCGTCTTGTCCGTGTGCGACCGACGTCCGTCAACGATGGTCATGCATTCCGGCCCTCTCATTTTGAAGTTCATGTTTCGCACGGTACCAGTTCGACCGAGCCGGTACGCGGTGGCTGCACGTCGGTCCCACGTTGGCACGGCTTGCGGGCTCAGATCGTCGGCGCGGGAAGTATCCGATCGAGGAACTTCGACATGGGGCACCAGCCGACCGCCGACATGGGCAACTGGTTTGCGCCGACCACAGCGGGGATGAGCGCGAACCAGAGGTTCACGCTGGCGGCGAGCACTGTGCCGGTCACGGTGAAGGTGCCCCGCCAGAAAGAAGAGAATGCGCTGCTCCTTTCTGGAGGTTGTGCTCACGCACGAAGCGGTGTGGGGTGTGGCAACCAGGGTACGGTGTGAGTTCACCGGACTAGGATACCCCAGCGGGTATGTAAAAGAATCGCATACGTGTGTGCGTATACCCCTTGGGGTATGTAGACTACTCGAATGTCCATTACCAGACCTCCCAAGACAGTGTCCCACGATCACTTGATCGACGACACCGAACCCACGCCGGGACTACTCGGCCGGCTCGGTGCCTGGTCGGTCGCGCATAAGCGTCACGTCTTTCTCACCTGGCTGCTTGTTGTCATCATCTTGGGCATTTTCGCCCCCAACGTAGAAAAGGCGTTGAGCGGTGCCGGTTGGCAAGCGGACGGTTCGCAGTCGGTGGCGGTGCGGACATTGGCCCAGAAGGACTTCGGTGGTCAGGCCAGCTCCGCGATCGAAGTGGTCATCAACTCGAATTCCTCGCTATCTAGCCCACGCGCAGTCGCCACCATCCTCTCGGTGGAGAAGATGTTAAAGGCGAACCCCGACATCAGTGAGGTCGTGTCGCCGGTGCCGGGGATCTCGATCAGTGCCAACGACAAGACTGCGATCGTGCTCGGTGGGGCGGCGTCCGATCCCAACACAATGGTTCGCGCGGCCGACGCGCTGAAGGAACCCCTCGCGGCCCTGGGCTCCCCAGGGATCACGGTGACGGCGACTGGTGCGTCGGTACTCTGGTCGGACTTCAACACCGCGAACCGCACGGCCATGATGAGGTCCGAGTTGTTCTCTTGGCCGGTGACACTGGCCATTTTGGTGCTCGCCTTCGGTTCACTGGTCGCGGCGGGTCTTCCCCTGCTGCTCACCATGGCCGGTCTCTTAAGCGCGGCGGGCATGTTGGACCTCTTGACCAAGATCACGCCCATCTCGATTTGGGCCATGAACTTCGCCCTGATGTTCGCCCTGGCCCTGGGTATCGACTACGCACTCTTTATCGTGGTGCGTTTTCGTGGTGCGCACTTCGGTCGACACCGCGACGTCAGGCATTCGGTCGCCGAGACCATGGACTCTGCCGGCAAGGCCGTGCTTTTCTCGGGCGTCACTGTATTGATTTCACTTTCCAGCGTCATGGTGGTGCCGTCGCCCGCGTTCCGATCGATGGCGGGCGGCATCATGCTGGCGGTGGCTTTCGTGCTGGCGGCGTCGCTCACTCTACTGCCCGCGGTGCTGGGTCACCTGGGCGACCGAGTCGACTCATTGGCGCTGCCCTGGGTACACGTCGGCGAGCACCGTTCAAAGCGCTTCGCCAAGTGGGGCGAGCTCTTGTGGCGTCGTCCGCTGATCTTCGGCGCGGCGGCGTTGATCGCCCTCATTGCGTTGGCCATTCCGGTCCTAGGACTCAAGACGGCGATGCCGTCGATCAAGGTCGTTCCGCCGTCGGCGTCGTCACGAATTGGATACGCAGAAGTGCAAAAGGCCTTCGGCGTTGGTGCACCGGGTCAACTTCAGGTGATCGTGCCGGCGAAGGAAGTGACCGCCGCACAGAGTGTCTTGAGTCACGACAAGGGTCTCGCCGGCGTCACGCCGGTGCAGTACTCGAAGAATGATCCACGTCTCGCCATGATGGGGGCCATCCCCAACGTTGACCCGTCGAGCCCGGCGCTCGGCGCGACCATACAACGTCTGCGTACCGAGCTGCCCAAGGGGAGCTCGGTGGGCGGTGCGCCAGCGGAGAACTACGACCTCCAGGCCGCGCTGTCGTCCAAGACCCCCGTCGTTATTGGTCTCGTGCTTCTACTCGGCTTCCTGCTGCTCGTCATTGCGCTCCGGGCCATACTCATCGCCGCCATAGGCATCCTCACCAGCTTGCTGGCGACCGGGGGCGCCTTCGGCGTCGCCCGCCTCGTCTTCCAGAACGGAGACGGTCACAGCCTGCTCGGTTTTGTGCCTCAGGGATTCCTCGACGCGTGGGGTCCGGTGTTCTTCTTTGCCATGATCTTCGCCATCTCCATGGACTACACCGTCTTTCTTCTCTCGAGTGCGAAAGAGCACTACGAACTCAGTGGTGATCCGAAAGACGCCATGGTCAATGGGATTGCCCACTCTGGTCGGGTCATCTTCTCGGCGGCGGTCGTGATGATTGCCGTGTTCTTCACCTTTGCACTCTCGGGTCCGCTTCCTCCAAAGGAGATGGGGATCATCCTTGGCGTCGCAGTCTTCCTCGACGCTTTCCTGGTTCGACTAGTGCTCGTCCCTGTGCTCTTGCGCCTGACGGGTCGTGCCGCGTGGTGGTTACCCACCTGGCTCGACAAACTATTGCCCAAAGTAAACTTCGCGCATGGTTGAGTCGGGGCTGCGCGATGCTCGATTCAAGTTGGCAGGTGCGCGAATGGCGTGAAGATCTTGCGGTTCGCCATCGTAGCGCTCGCCGCATTGTTCATCCACGTCATCACGTAGGTCACTCAAAGCCACCCTGGTGGCCCTGACTGTAGTCATTGGTTTTTGGTGTCACCTGTCTGCCCAGAGGAATGGAATCTGCCAGGCAAGGGAACTCGACCGGTAGGACATAGTTGAGCAGCGATTCCGCCCCGGGGGATGCATCTTCAGTCGGGGATTGTGTGCTTTGGATATATCCAGCCTCTTCGAGGTCTGATTGGAAAGTTAGCGGCAGAGAACTCGCGAGTTAGGGCCGCGTCGTTCACGTTGAACGTCTTGGCCACTGCCGCGAGTGATAAGCCACTCTCGTAGCGATTGGCTGCCTCAGCGACGTCAGCGGCAGAGAGTTTTCGAATGCTCCTGCGGCGCTGGACCCTATTGGCTTCAAGATGAGTCATGACCGCGGTGCGATGGATCCCGTATCGGCAAGCCAGGGCGTCAATCTTCAGTCCACCGACATACTCTTCAACGAGGTGATCAATGGTGGAGTTCGGGAGTCGTCTTTGGACAGAGTTTGAAAGCGGTCCCTTTTCTTCAGTTGACGCTATCGGTTCAACGCAAGGAGCCTGTTTGGCGACCTTGCGCGAGGTAATTCGACGCTTGCCCGATGTGATCAACCCCTGTGTAATAGGGGTTTTGGTGGCTTCGGAAGGGTTTGAAAGCCGTCCCATAAGGTCCACCAATCGTCAAGCGGTAAATGCGACCCACGGATGAGTCACAAGAGTTATTTTTTTGGAGGTTTGCTGCTCGGTGTGTCTAGAACCTGCAAAATATTGCCGATAAAGTCATTTAACGGTAATATGTTGCTGTATACTGAGATGCATGAAGGGAAGAGTGCGCTCAGTGGGCCGGACGGCGTCGACCGCGGCCAAGGTCTTCGGCAACCTAATTGCGCAGGGTCGACGCGACCGCGGCATGACGCTCGACCAGTTGGCAGAGGCCATTGGTGCGTCGCCGCGCACCGTGTACAGCATCGAACACGGGGAACCCACAGTCAGCCTCGGCACCTATTTCGAAGCTGCGTCAGTACTTGGAATCCCACTGTTCAGCGCCGATAAGTCCGAATTGACTCGGCTCCTTCGTGACGGTCGAGACCGGCTTGCGCTGCTTCCTGACCGGGTGCGGGCCAAGGAAATCCAGTTCGATGCCAACTTCTAACTCCCCGCTCTACGTCTGGGTGTGGCTTTCCCGCGCCACCGAACCGGTGGTGGCTGGTCGACTTGACCGCGTCGAGGGTACCGAAACTGTCGCGTTCACTTATGCCGAGAGCTACCTCAGGAACGGGTCGGCGATTTCCCTGTACGAACCGGAACTGCCCTTACGCACGGGTACCTTCCTTCCCACTGGCGGGAAAGCGATCGCGTCGTGCATCCGGGACGCCGGTCCCGATGCGTGGGGGCAGCGCGTCATCTTCGCACGTCAGCGAGGACACATTGGCCGCGATGGCGATACCGGCATCATCGACGTATTGACGTATCTCGCTGAGTCGGGTTCGAACAGAATAGGCGCTCTGGATTTCCAGGCGTCGCCAACGGAATATGTCGCTCGAACTGACACAGCAACACTCGAAGAGTTGCACCGCGCCGCCGACCTACTCGATCAGGGAGGAGAACTCTCCCGCGAGTTGTCGGAGGCCCTATTGCGTGGTTCATCGATAGGTGGTGCCCGTCCCAAGGTGCTCATCCAAAGTGAAGGTCGTCAGTATGTAGCGAAATTCTCATCTAGTAGCGATGCGTATCCGGTGATGAGGGCCGAAGCCGTTGGTATGGAACTCGCTCGCCGAGCCGAGCTTGACGTGCCGCAGAGCCATCTCGTGACGTCCCTTGGCAAGGACGTGCTGCTTGTTGAGCGGTTCGATCGGGTCGATGAGGCTCGTCGACTAATGGTCTCGGGCCTCACGATGCTGGACCTCGATGAAATGGTCGCCCGGTACGCGACGTACCCGGACCTGGCCGAGGTCCTGCGCCGGTGGAGTGCGCATCCGGCGGATTCACAGTGCGAACTGTTTACTCGAATCGTCTTCAATGTTGCCATTGGGAATAATGATGACCACCCTCGAAATCATGCGGCCTTCTGGGACGGCCGACACCTTGAGCTCACCCCGGCCTACGATCTTTGCCCGCAGCTTCGTTCCGGCGGGGAGACGGCCCAGGTAATGGCCATAGGTTCTGACGGAGCTCGCCTGAGCCAATTCGCTGTTTGCGTCGATGCAGCGGCGGACTACGGACTCGATCGTAGCCAGGCAACTGAGATTGTTGATCACATTGTTGAGACCGTTCACTCGAACTGGGACGAAGCGGCTGATCTCGCCCGACTTAGTCGCGCAGAAAGAGATGTCCTCTTTGGGTCGGCGATTCTGAACCCGTACGCGAGTTATGGCTATAGCTCGGGCCCCTCGCCGCGAACCAGTACAACAAGACGGACCAAGTCGCCGCAGTCGCGCCGCACCTCAGGGCCGCGGCACAGTTCCGGTGAGTTCACGCGGCGAGAGAACGCCGAATCGGACGTCCGTCTCGAACCGCCAGATCTGTAGATCTACCGACGCTACGTCGTCGGGTCAGGGTGTGCAAGAAATTCTGTGAATTGTGCCGCACGGTAGATGATGTCGACTGTGACGAGCGTGCGATTTTCAGGTAACGGAACTGTCTCAGGAGAGTCAGTCATCGATGGATGCGGCACCCGTGGTGTACTGGTGCTGCACGACTTCTTGGATAGGGTGAATTCGGCCTTCGAGTTCGCCTCTTCGTTCTATGAGCGTTCGTCGCTGTAGCCCCATTTCGATCAAGAGATCGTGCACCACACTCAGATCGCTCAGCGCCATATCGCCGTGCACGCCGAGCAGACCCCAGGTCCGATCCATTGGCGAGAATCATGGAAACTCCCCAGAGTCGATCATGGAAATTCCCCACCTTCTGAGAGGTGAAGAGCGCCGCGATGCATCCCTCAAAGCATCCCTCACACTTATCCGACGGTGCACGACAGAACCGACAAGGGGCGACGCAAAAGTCAGTAAATATCGACAAAAGCGACCATCGACGACCTACGGCGACGGACCGGCTCCCATTTACACTCAGCAGGTCGGGGGTTCGAGTCCCTCAGCGCCCACCAAAAGTGTGTTATTAAAACTAATGACCTGATGAACATCACGGACGGCACCTCTGAGACTGCCCTTCAGGCCCGTGACGGCCTTTCGGGGCCCTTGTGCCCGCTGTAGGGCCGCCTCAGCCGCCTTCAGGTCACTTCCTAGCAAAGTATCGAACGGCTCGCGAAGTTCGGCCTCAAGCCGAACGCCGCTAATGCTGTCGTCCTCTTGGATAACGAGCACCTTCGCAAAGAACGCCTGGTTGAACAACCGCTTGATGTCGTCGGGCGCGTCACAGTACGCCGCACCACAGTCGACCGTCAGGTCGAGCGCCAACTGAAGGTTTCGCTCGACTGCCTCGAACTCCAGGCTCGTTGCCGCGAGCTGAGTGGCGATCTTATTAAGTGCCCGCGAGATTCGCTCTTGCTCGCGCCCGAGAAGATCAACCGGGACCGCGCCCGCGTAATGCGCCTCCAAGAGCTTCTGGCGTTCGCGTTCAAGCTTCTCCTGTTCGCGCTTGAGGTCACCCTGTTCAGCTTCTACGTGTTTGCGTGTACTGCGGAACTCGTCACGGATTATCGCTTCGACATTCTCGCGAAACTTCGAATCGAGCTGCATCCGCCGATAGTGCTCTTCCAATTTCTTCTCGACTTCGTAGATCAACACGGCTCTCAGCGTGCAGTTGGTGCGCTTTGATTGTCGCCCCGCACAGTAGAAATACGGGTACTTCATGCCGGTGGCGGAGGTGGACACCTGCACCAAGAGGCGCTCGCCACACTGCCCGCAGTACAGCGTGCTCTTTAGGAAGTGTGGATGCTGGCGAACTCGTTCGCCATTGACGTGCGAGGCGAGGACGTCTTGAACCCGTTGCCAGGTGGCCTCGTCGACGAGTACCTCGTGACGCCCGTCGTAGTGAACGCCCTGAAACTTGGTCTGGCCCTTGTAATACGGGTTCGCGAGAACTTTGTG